>OBXO01000260.1_pt1 | contig 52831 bp, 46 predicted proteins | sample 1501431 | NCBI WGS metagenome assembly OBXO01 (sample SAMEA2580163, study PRJEB22360) | human gut metagenome | biome: human gut; feature: human-associated habitat; material: faeces | place: Denmark | collected 2008/2010
CGGCCACTACGTGTTTCCGGCAGGCTGATATTAAATCTTCCACAATTTTTTATAAAAGGCACTTTGAAGGCATATCGTATTTTTTGTACACGGTAGCACTGAGTGGCCGCGACAAGGTCCGCCCCCGCACTTAATGCGTGAGACAATCATGGCCGCAGGCCAGTGGACGGGGCTTCCGCCGCTGAGGGAACGCCCCGACGATATTCCCTTTTTGATTCAGCATTTTATTGCAAAGTATAATAAGATTCTCGAAAAGGAGATACGAACGGCCTCCGCGTCGGTCATGGAACTGATGATGAAATACCGTTGGCCCGGCAATGTGAGGGAGCTTGAGAACAGCATTGAATATATGATGACATTTGAAAAAAGTCCTGTCCTGTCGCTGATAAGCAGATTACCTGAGGCGATTCTGGAATGCACCTTGACGGAGTGTTTTTCATATGGCAGCTTTTTCGAGACATCTATGGTATTTTCAATCAGATTGCCAAAGAGAACACCGAGATTCCAGCCTTCCAGTTTCAGCTCCCGGGGAGAGAAAACTTCAGTTCCAGGGGAACTTGTTTCTGCATGGCCAGCTTTACATTGGAAAGTCCGGTAATATCATACCAGTTCAGGCCGGCATCATAAGAACACCAGACTGTCAGGCCGGACAGTTCCTCAAATTGACGAGGTAGACGCAGACGGAGTCTGGATTCAGTAAAACTGGTAAAATGGTGCGGCGGGATAGCTAGCCGCGCTTGGGCCGGCGTTTCACGAATACCGTGTAAACAGTAACAAGAAACTTACACTTTTTTTAAGGAAATAAATGACGCTGTTATTTTTCGCATCAATATGTTATGATTAGCCGGAATGAAAGGATTTTTACAGGCAGCATAATCATAGCTGAGATACGAAAGGGATGATACAATGATTTGTCCAAAATGCGGACATGATACGACCGGGAATTTTTGCAGCAATTGCGGAGCCCTTCTGAAACAGAACTATTCTCCGGCTGACCGGAATCCTACATACAGACAGAATCAGGATGTACGGAGAGTGAGGGCCTGGGCGCCGGAGCATGAAGAACCGGCGGAGAAGGATACAGTGCGGGACGATACAGGGCGGACAGACGCGGACGGCCTGGAACCGTTTATTCGGGGAAAATCCTATATAGAGACGGGACTGGAGCCCAGAGCGGAGCGGCGGACACCGGTCGGGACTGCTTATGCCCGGGAACCGGAAAGAATGGAAACCCGGGAAGAGAGACGGAAAAATCTTAGAAAAAAAGATAAGCCCCAAAAAGCTGCCCCGAAGGATTCGGGTAAAAAAGCTTCTTCAAAAGCTGCCGCAGGGAGCAGACCGAACAAAAAAGAAGTCCGTCTTGAGCAGAAAGAGAAGAAACTTCGCGACAGCCGGATGCGGGATCTCGAGAGTGAAGTGGAGCGTCTGACGGTGCAGGAACGCCTCAGGGAACGGCGCAGAAGAGAGGATGATGAAAACGGCAGTTCCGATTCAGGACCGGCTCTGGGAGAGATAGCGGTAAAAGGAGCGGTCGGAGCGGTGGTGATAGCAGTCCGTGTGATGCAGATTGTGTCATGTCTTCTTATGGGCTGTATGGTTGCCGTCATGCTGCGCTCCTTCCTTGCACACGGGGAAGGTCTGGGAAATATAGAGACATTGGTGACGGATCGCAATTACGGTCTTGCACTGTATGTGGGTTTTGCCGGAATATCTCTGTTTATGGGCGTGATCTGGTGTTTGTGGATCCTGTCCAGAAAAGGAGCGGGAGGAGGATTCCGTCTTAAGAAGTATGACACAGGAAGAGGCCTGATTCCTTTTCTGCTGTGTGCGGCTATGGTTTTTGCTGCCGGGCCTGCACTGACGGTAATTCCTCCTGTAGACGGCGTCGTCGTGGAATGGCAGGGGATAGCGGCCGGCGGAAGGGCCGCGCTGACAGCAGTCAATGCCCATCGCGGGACTCTGCTGTTTTGCAGCGGCGCGGGAGCTGTCCTGTCATTGATCAGGAGGATTTTACTTGTATAAGGGCTTAGAAAGCCGGAAGAACAACGATAACCTGCATGCTCCGCGTACAGGTCACCGCCTTCAATAAGGTAACATAACAGCCCCTGCTTTAGCAGGGGCTGTTATGTTACCGGAGATTATGACGTGGTGATATGGCGGCAGATTCTGACAGCTGCCGGAGGCAATTTCCGGATCTCAGTATCACGGAGCGGCTGCCAATCTGGTAAGTTTCTGTCTGCACGCCGTACGCGGTCAGGATACGCTCAGGAGTCAGGATTTCGGCAGGGGTTCCCATTGCGGTTACGGTTCCAGACGACAGCAGGACGGCGGTATCCGCATAGTCAAGGGCCAGATTCAGGTCATGGATTACAGCGGCCACGGTGATGCCGCGCCGGCAGACATGACGCAGCAGATCCATGACCTCGTACTGATATCTCAAATCCAGGCTGCTGGTCGGTTCGTCCAGCAGCAGTAGCTGCGGTTCCTGGGCAACAGCCCTGGCTATCAGGACGCGTTGACGCTCCCCGCCGCTGAGTTGTTTGAACGGACGGAAAGCATAATCCTGCAGGTGAAATTCTTCCATCACCCCGGCCGCTTTTTCAAGATCGGACTTTCCTGCCTTCACACCCATATGAGGAAGGCGGCCTGATAGGACAATCTCCATTACGTTAAGAGAGTAACCGGCCTGTGTGTTTTGGGGAACGTAACCATAGACGCGCGCACGCTCCTTTATGTTCAGTTTCCCTGTTTTGATGCCGTTCCATACGACGCACTCTCCGTCTGTGCGCAGCAGTCCGTTGATACAGCGGACTAAAGTCGATTTACCGGCTCCATTACCGCCAAGGAAGGCACAGAAACTGCCCCGTTGAACCTGAAAACTGATATTTTTAAGAACCTCCCTGTGTCCATAAGAAAAGGACAGATTGCAGATTTCAAGACCATTCACCGGCCTTCCCTCCTTTCCATGATAATTAGGTATAAAAACAGAGGGACGCCCACATAGGACACCACGATTCCGACCGGAATCGTGGTAGGGGAAAAGGCACAGCGGCCAATAGTATCTGCCGCCAGGACAAGCGCAGCGCCTGTGATAGCCGAGAGGGGCAGAAGAAGCCGGTGATCACCGCCTATTACCATTCGCGCCATATGGGGAGCTACGAGCCCTACAAAGCCGATAATCCCGGTAAAACTGACTATGGAGGCAGTGAGTACGGTAATACAGCCTCCGGTCAGGATTCTGGTGCGCTTAACATGGATACCCAACGCCCCGGCGCTCTCGTCTCCGCCAGAGGAAATGATATTAAAAGCCCATGCCTGGCTTTGGAAGACCGGGATTGTAATGAAGAGAATTACAGTCATTACCGCGATATCACTCCATCCGACTGCCGTCAGGCTGCCGAAGGTCCAGTGGACGATGGCGGGAAGCTGCTGTTCATTTGCAATAAACTGCATTGTTGAGTTTAGTGCACTGAAGAAGTAGTTCAGTGCGATACCGGTTAAAACGAGCGTTTCGGCTCCCAAACCCTTCAGGCTTGATAAACCGTAAACGAATACGGCGCAAATGAGAGCCATCAGGAAAGCGGCCGTGACCATAGCGGTTTTTTGAAAATAAACAGGTAATCCGCTGAAGATAATCACTGCGGCGGCACCCAGGGCCGCTGCGCCGGAAAGCCCGGTTGTAAACGGGCTGGCCATCTGGTTTCCTGTGATTGCCTGCATCCCTGTGCCGGCCAATCCCAGGCCTGCGCCTGCGACGATTGCCGCGGCGACACGGGGAAGGCGCAGCAGAAGGAGAACATTCTCCTCCTTGGGAGTGAGCGGTAATACATCCAGATAACGTTCGGATAAGGGCAGCCAGGTTACTGCAAGGCGTGCAGGGGTCAAATCCGCCACACCGATGCAGACGGCAGCGGCAGCCAGTATAATAAGAATGACCAGGGCCAGGAGTATCCACATGATTTTTCTGCGGATATGGCTTTGGTATTCATTGGTCAGTGCGGTGAAAGACATAGGACAGTCTCCTTTAATAGCAGCCGTGTAATAGTGCCTGTTGTCGTTAATTTTGTGCCGGGACGCGGTAGTAATGAGGGGCATTGGGCTCAAAGCCCTGATACTCCATCCACTGTGCAAACAGGGCGTCCGGATCAAGTCCGGTCATTAAATCCGGATAAAGCCATTTCGCCATATGAGCCGCGCCGATCATTTTGCCCAGGCCGCCGCTCATGAAAGCGGTGTTCAGATAAAAGTTACCGTCCTTAACGGCAGCCAAATCACTCCAGCCCTCGCGCTGAAGCATGGTATCGGCCTTGGCGGCAAATTCCTCCTGCGGCGGTGCCGTGAAGACGCCGCTGTTGCCAACGACCTCGCCCGCGTAGACTTTTATAATCAGGTCGGGATCTGCCATCAGTATTTTTTCAGGGTCGATGTCTTTGCCTGCGAGGGAGGCGTCTCCGAAGATATTTTCTCCGCCGGCCATCAGAATCATATTATGCCAGCCGTCATTCGAGGTGCCCGGAATGCAGGTGGTATAGTCACCGCCGTATTCCCAGTAAACTGTCTTCGGCTCTTTCACCTGCTTTAACTGCTCTTTCATATAATCAACCGGCTTCTGATAAAATGCCACCAGCTCTTCTGCTTTTTCCTCTTGACCGAATAATTGGCCGCACAGCCTGATTTGCTTCGGTACATCGGAGTTATCCCATCCGGTAATTACGACTACTTTAATGCCGAACGGTTCCAGTTTTTTTATGGATTCTTCCACCACCCCATTCTTAGGAACAACCAAGACCTGCGGGTCGAGGGCCACTATTTTCTCGTAATCGTATTCATCCTTTCCGAAAGTCTCATTTTCCCCAAATTGCGGCCAGTAAACCTCGTCCTGGGAGGTATAGATGTCGACACCGACAACGCTGCCGCCTGCGCCGACAGCTCGGATCAGTTCATTATTATAGCGGTTTGCAACACAGGCGCGGGTGATGGGAAGCGTAAGCTCCACCTCACGGCCCAGGTCGTCCACAAAGACGTCACTCCCGGACTCTGGCGTATCCGCATCCGATTCGGGGGAGCCGGGTACGGACGCCTGAACGCCTGCCGCTTCTGACGATTGTGCTACGGCCTCTGTCGGTTCTGTTGCTTTTGCGGAGCAGCCGGCCAGCGAGAGCATCAGCGCCGCAGCCAGTCCTGCCAGTACTTTTTTGTTTTTTCTCATTTTGATAAATCTCCTTTCAACCTGTTTCTTAGTATTGGTTTGATCTGCTCTGAATTGCAAACAGAGCATACTAACAAACCCAACACAGTATTGGGTTGAAAGGTGATTTTCCCTGTCCCGGAAAATTTCCTCTGCAATATAACTGGCAGGTCTCCTGGCTTATGATTCATCCTCCGGATCGCCTTCCCGTTTTACCAGTGGCCCGAGATCCATCGTCTTCAATTACAGTAGAGGCAGCTGCAGGGGATTCTCACCCCGTTTCCCTATTAAAAAGCTTTCGCTTTGCCAATTGTTGCAAATTCAGTTTAAGCGTACTTAGCATATCATAATATTTGGAATGCGGCAAGATTGTTATTATCTACTTAAAATTATCAATCGTTTTTTCCTTACTGCAGTTCTTGAAAGATTACGCGAACGTCACTAACCGTCTAACCCAATTATATCGATAGATTCTGTTTATTCATAAAGTTCACACTTTACTTGCTAGTCCCATATAATATCGTGTAGAACAAAATGAAAGGAGTTAAGTAAATGAGTAGTGAATATTTTAAATGCAGATGCAAGTGTTATGCAGAGTGCGAACCCAAACGCGAATGTGAGTGCAAACCCAAACACCGCGAATGTGAATGCGAACGTGATCACAGTATGTGCTGCAAGTGGTTCGAAAAAGAATTAAAAGAAGCTTACTGGATGGGTTTTAAAGACGGTTGCCATAAATGCAAAAGAAAAGAAAATGAGTGCAGCGAATGTGAAAAGTATGAAGATTATGAAAATTATAAATGACGGTTTCTGATAAAGAGCGGGCTTCAGTTTCCTGAGCCCGCTCTAAAAGATTTGTACGGTCTGCAGTAAGTTAAAGATTGCTTGCGGATTCGGCCTGTCGTCAGCAATCGATTACCCGGACGCTCTGCGCACAGGTTACTGCCATCAAAAAGGATTTCCCCGGTCATTTAACCGGAGAAATCCCAAACACTATTAAAATTATTAATCATTAAACCCTATTGTATAATAAAGAATAATTTGTTTGTGACCGCAAGGGCATACACAACCTAAAAAAACTGTATTCTCCTGGTTGAAACAAAAACCAAAAATCTGGCTGAAAAGGTTAATTAAAAACAAGAAAAAATTCAATTCGTTTTCTAACTCACTTGTGCTGCAGTACGTGAAAACTTGAGCATACCATGCTTTACAAGGTCTGTTATCAAGGAAAGAAGAAATATCTAAATTTAAATTAAACTTATTTTTAAAAATATCCATTATCTCATCACTTGATTTCCCTTTTATAGTTTCCAATACTTCGTCTTTCAATTCTTCATAAGTTTTACCCTGTATATTCATAATTAAATTGTGTCTCCTAAAATATTTACTTATAGTAACATAATATTCAAAATAATACTTTTTGACACAAGCCTTATTTCTTTCTATATCACGTTAACTTATCAGAAACAATATTTGTTATGAATACAAAAATCAGGTGCTGGGGCAATGATAATTGCAGCGCAATAATGTATTAATCCAAAATAGATTTTTCCGATTCAGTATAACGGATATCTGATAATTTTTAGAATTTCAGCGAGCCTGAATTTATGGTAAAATAGAGTATGCCGGGATTTGGCCGGCTGAAGTAATAACGGCAGAAAGAAATCAGGCAAGGAGGATAACGTATGAATATAGAAAGATACTGGAGCGATACGCTGTGTCAGAACGCGGAAGCCATGAGGGCGTATTTTGATGATACTGCCTATATAAAATGGCATAATACAAATGAGCTTTTCAATTCGGAGGAGTTCATAAGGGCAAATTGTGAATACCCCGGCTCATGGGACGGTGAGATAGAGAGAACAGAGCAGTCGGGGAATCTGTTTATTACGGTGGTCCGTGTGTGGTCGGAGGACATGGGGCTGTCTTTCCATGTAACCTCTTTTATCGAGGTAAGGGATGGGAAAATCACGGCGGTAGACGAGTATTGGGGCGATGACGGAGCGGCTCCGGAGTGGAGACGCGAGAAGAAAATCGGAAGGCCGATTAACACTGAGGCAGAGGAGCAGAGCAAATGAAAATAGACCGCCTTATCGGCATTCTTTCCATCCTTCTTCAGCAGGAAAAGGTGACGGCGCCGTATCTGGCCGAAAAATTCGAAGTATCCCGCAGGACGATCAACCGGGATATCGAGGATATCTGCAAAGCCGGAATCCCTGTCGTAACTTCGCAGGGACAGAATGGAGGGATATCCATCATGGACGGCTACAGGATGGATAAAACTCTGCTCACCTCTTCCGACATGCAGGCAATTCTGGCCGGCCTTAAAAGTCTGGACAGTGTTTCGGGGACAAAACGGTACCAGCAGCTCATGGAGAAGCTGGCTTCTGGCAATAATTCCGTGCTGGCGTCTAATAACCACATTATGATTGATCTGGCTTCATGGTATAAATCTTCCCTGGCGCCCAAAATCAGTCTGTTTCAAACGGCGATTGAGAACCGGCGGAAGGTGGCGTTCACCTACTATGCTCCGGGCGGTGAGAGCAGACGAATTGTCGAACCGTATCTTCTTATATTTAAATGGACATCCTGGTATTTGTGGGGGTATTGCTGTGAGAAACAGGATTACCGGATGTTTAAGCTGAACAGGATGACGGAGACCGCCGGCCTGGAGGAAACATATGAACCAAGGCAGATGCCGGCTCCCCAGCTGGCTGCTGAACGGATCTTTCCCACGGAGATAGAGATGGAGGCTCTGTTCGAACCGGAGATGAAATGGAGGCTGGTGGAAGAGTACGGTCCGGGCAGTTTTACGGAACAGGAGGACGGAAGGCTTAAGTTCTCTTTTGGTTTTACCGATCGGGATAACCTGTTCGGCTGGCTGCTCAGCTTTGGCGACAGGGTAGAGCTTAAAAAGCCGCAGGAACTGCGCAGGGAATTATATGAGTTGATGGCAAGACTTAAGGAAAAATACAGGGAATGACGTGGAATCTGAGAGAACGGCTGAACTGTTGCTAATGATGACATGATGTTGGGGGCAAAAGGTCTTTTGCCCCTTTGATCCCGGATTGCTACGCACTGCGTGTTCACACAATCCTCAAAAACATTCGCAATCCGCTCATTTTTCTGCGAAAAATGGCTTCTTACTCATGCTTTTGGCGGGTCACAAGGTAAAAATTTTCATGCAAGTAAGCTTGCATCAGATTTCCAACCTTTTGACCCTGGTAACATGACATATAGTTGTCGTGTTACGTGTGGTATGATGCAGTTACAATTCACAGCTACTCTTCCGCGAGGTGTTTTACTCACTTTTTGAGTAAAATTCCCAGTTTAACGGCGCGAAACGGTGTTTAGCCGTGAAAAACAACTGAAAACAGGAGAATATAAAATGAATTACGAAATCGTTCAATTAGAGGAAAAGAAAGCAGTGGGAATTAAGGCGAGAACCAATAATACGTCGCCTGATATGGGTGCGGTAATCGGAGGTCTATGGGGGAATTTTTACTCGCAGGGATATTATGAGGCGATATCCGGAAAAGTGAATGAAAAGGTATTAGGCATTTATACTGAATATGCCGGGAATGAACAATCGGATTATACGATTGTGACAGCCTGTGAGACGGATGGTAAGGAGACGATTCCAGAGGGTACGGTTCTTGTAACGATTCCGGCCGGGAAATACGCAAAATTTGTGGCGAAGGGTGATCTGCACGAGGCAGTGGCGGAGTGCTGGAAGGAAATATGGAACACGGATTTAGTAAGAAGCTTTGAATGCGATTTTGAGGAGTATCAGGACGGCAGCATGGATGAGGCTGAGATTCATATTTACGTGGGGTTGAAGGAATAAGAAGAGAACTTTTTTACCATATTAAACGGCGTTTTTTAGCCGAAGGCTGAATTGTAACGAATAAGCTGATTCACATAGGGAGGTGAAAATATGGCTTCTAGTCTTGAATTTGTCCGGTATGCGGCGGAGCAGATGGGTGCGGCCGGGGAGATTACTTACAAAAAGATGTTTGGCGAATACGGAATTTACTGTAATGGTAAAATTGTTGGTCTGATCTGCGAAAACCAGCTTTTTATTAAAATAACGGAAGCAGGCAGAAGGCTGTGTCCTGATTATGAGGAAGTGCCTCCCTATCAAGGCTCAAAACCATATCTGCTGGTCGAGGATATCGACGACAGAGAACTTCTTGCAGAGCTGACGGCGGAGACATTCAGAGAGCTTCCGGTGTCTAAGCCCGGTAAGAAAAAAGGGGAAAAGAGCAGGGAAAAGGCAGATAAGGCGTCAAGGGCAGAGGAAAAGCAATCAGCTCAAAAACAGGAGAAGAAGAGAAAAGCGGATATGGAAAAGGTGGACTTCAAAAAACGTGATAAGGCACTGTACCAGTCCGGCAGAAATCCTGAATTTGCAGATGTACCGGAAATGGTATTTTTGGCTGTAGATGGAAAAGGAGACCCCAATACATCCGCCGATTATAAAAATGCGGTGGGAGCGCTTTATGCACTTTCCTATACGATAAAGATGAGCAAAAAAAGCGATTCGTGTCCGCCCGGATATTTTGATTATGTGGTGCCTCCGCTGGAAGGGCTCTGGCACACCGAAGAGGGAGGCTTTGACGGGAAAATGATAACGGATAAGAGTAAATTCTGCTGGACCTCCCTGATCAGGCAGCCTGAATTTGTCACGGAGGAAGTGCTGGAATGGGCGAAAGAGGTATGTCTTGCGAAAAAGCCGGAGACAGATACCTCCAACGTACGTCTGCTCCGGTACAAGGAGGGGATGTGCGCCCAGGTGATGCATATCGGCCCCTATGACGATGAGCCGGAAACAATAGAAAAGCTGGAGCGCTTTATTGAAGCAAATGGTTATGAGACGGAGATAAATGAAACGAGGCGGCATCATGAAATTTACCTCGGGGATCCGAGAAAAACGGCTCCGGATAAGCTGAAGACCGTACTGCGCCATCCGGTCAGAAAGAGCAGCAGGGCAGCACAGACCGGGCGGTTAAAAGGAGAAAAGAATGGAATTAATATCGGTTACAAAGGATAACCTGGAACAGGAGCATATCTGCTGCGCCATTTCAAACAATAAGGATTGTCAGGTGTTATCTAAAAAAAACTGGCTGAACGAACAGTTTGAGGATGGACTCGTATTTCTGAAGGGAAATGTCCGCGGCAAATGTTTTATCGAGTACATGCCGGCGGAGAAAGCCTGGGCGCCTGTCGAGGCGGACGGATATATGTATATCAACTGTCTATGGGTATCCGGGCAGTTTAAAGGCCAGGGATATTCGAATTTGCTGCTCGAGGAATGCATCCGGGACAGCAGGGAAAAGGGCAGGCTGGGACTGGTGGTTCTGACCTCCAAAAAGAAGATGCCCTACCTGTCGGATCCGAAATTCCTGGGATATAAAGGTTTTATCCGGGCGGACAGCGCCGAACCGTATTTTGAACTTTTCTATCTGCCCTTTGAGGCGGATGTGCCAAAACCGCAGTTTAAGGAGCAGGTAAGGCAGCCACGTACTGAAGAGAATGGGTTTGTCCTCTATTATACGAGACAATGTCCGTTTACGGCAAAATACGTTCCTCTCATTGAAGCGGCGGCAAAGGAGAAGAATATCCCATTTAAGACAGTCTTATTTAAGACATCCGGGGAGGCCAGGAATGCTCCGGCTCCGTTTACCACATACAGCCTGTTCTATAATGGACGGTTTATAACGAATGAAATTATGTCGGAGAAGAGGTTTGAAAAAATTCTTGAAGCCGAAGGGCTGGGATAACTTGCTCAGATACTCCGCAGAAACGATAACCTGCACGCTCTGCGCACAGGTCACCGCCATCAATCAGACCATCAGCTGTTCCTTTAAATACCTGCCCACCACATTTGAGAAGTCACTGATTTTGCGTATATAGGCGAACTCGTTTCCAAAAATCTTTTTTTCGGCAGGGAGGGCTTCTTCCTCTCCGGCAAAGATTCCCATGACGGCAATTCCCTTGCTTCGAAGGCTGTACACTTCCCTGGCCGTGTCCTTGACCGCATAGTCATTGCAATACTGGACGCGCAGACGGCTCTTTGATTTGCTGACAATGATGTCGTTCGGCGTTCCGTCACTTAAAACGATCAGGATTTTATTCTCTTCCCTGCGGGCCGACAGGCTGTGGGCGGCGGCGCGGATCGCAAGTCCGTCCCGGTTATTGGCGGAACCGTAGAATTCCAGAATACGTTTATCGGCTTCAATCGGTTCATCGTAATCCCGGTACCGCCGCATCACCGTATAATCACCGAACGTGCAGAATCCCATGACACGGTGCGGTATTTCCGCCAGGCTCAGGGCTTCACTAATGATATAGCCCTGCAAAGCGACCAGGCTCTGGCGGATCTGCTGTGAGCCGCTTGAATCGATCAGGATTTCCACTACAAAATCAGTGAATTCCTGAATAAATTCCCTGTCAAACATTTTGCGGTTGTCGGTTCTGCCAATATTCCAGAGCCTGTCAACCCGGATTTTTCCGTATTCGTCGGGAAAAATTTCTTTTTCTTCCCTGGTGAGAAGCGCTCGTTTTAAAATATCGGCCAGTGACAGGATATTCTGCCTTGTCATAAGCTGGTTTGCCTTCAGAATTTCGAGATTTTCCGTCAGGACTCTTCTGGCATATTCCATCTGATAAGTGTCGGCGCTGTCCTGGAGAGGCGGCTGTTCTTCTGCCGGCGAAGTCCCTTCGGGAGAAGCGTTAGGGCGGCTCAGCAGCCCGTCTGAAAAATGCAGCTTACATTCTTTGTGCGCGCCCGTACAGATTTGATAATTTAGCTGTCGCTGTTCTTTCGGTGTCAGATAACTCTTTCCATAATTCAGCTCAATATAGTCTTTCGCCAGCGCCATGGATTCATCTTCCAGGACGACGGCATTAGGCTTTTGTGCCTTGTTTTTGCCGTCGTCCTCTTCCTGCAGATGGTCATCCAGCAGGTTGACGATACGGTCCTCCTCCTTCTCCGGTTTGTCCTCCTCGTCTTCTTCCGAACCGGACTGCCTGCCGTGCCCCGGATTCTCCTCGAACAGGCCAAAGCCCTTGAATTCATCGGCAAAGCCCTTGGGATAGGCTCCGTTATACACTTCGTCGAGGCAGCGGATAATATCAATGGTATCACCCGCATCCTGAAGGGAAACGATCTTGTCAACCCAAAGCTGCTTTGATTTTCCGGCAGGGGATTTGTAGAGACAGTAGCGCAGATAACAGCCCTCCAGGGCGCCCCAGTCCGTGTGGGTCAGACGTCCGGACTCTTTCTTCAATGTATCCTCAAATGCCATTCTCCGCAGCTCGGCTATGCCGCCGCGATCGGCCGCCAGCTTTTTCCAGACCGCGCTTTCAATACAGAGGCGGGACAGCGGCAAAAGCACCGATGGCTCGGCGCCGTAGAGAAAGGCCTTTTCAAAATACTGCTCCAGGGTCCGGGGCCGGAAGTATCTGGCAAAGCCGCCTTTACAGACCGCGTCATAAAGAGCGATATACTTGGACTTTTTGAAAACAGCGGCATTCACTTCAGTTCCCAGGCTGTAATCTCCGCTTATGGTCCACAGCAGGTTTTTGAGGCGGTTCTGGATGCGGGCTGTCTCCAATTCCTCTTCCGATATATCGTTTGCAGGCATCTCTTTTATAGACATATCTTCAGCAGGCACAGTGCTTTCTGTACCATTATTCCTGTTCATCATGCTCGCCTCATTTCTAAAATACGTCCCTGCTGCTCCAGGATTCGGGAATCCGGGTCAGGACGATGTCGTCCACAATCTCCTGTTCAAATCCATCGAAACATTTATTGGTTATGCCCATGGTAACGGCTGCTTTGGGGGTGAGTCCTCCGCGTATCAGCTTCAGGGAACCGATCATGCCGCGCAAATCCACCGGTTTGGTGGAAATCTCTCCATTTTTCGCTTTTGTCTGGAGATCAAGAAAGAGGCCGGCAAACTGTTCCAGCGAGGCAGATGAGGCGCCGGGAACGGCGGTATCCAGTATTTTTATCAAAGCATCCTGTGTAAGCGTCGGCATGTTGATAACCATAAAACGTGAGACAAGGGCCTCATTGAGTTCCTTTGTTCCGGCATAACCGTAATTCATTGTGCCGATAAAGCGGGCGGCGGGATGAAGCTCGATCCTGTCATAGCCCGGCACATCGATGATACGGCGGTAATCCAGCGTAGCGTGAAGAACAGAGACGGCATCGTTTTTTGCCATGTTAATTTCATCCAGAATGCCAAAACCGCCGTAGGCCGCACACTGATAGACCGGGCCTTTGCGCAGCCTTACTTCGTTGTCGACGAAGGTATCGCTTCCGATCAGGCTGCCGCTGTCCGTATTCACATGGAAGGACATGTTGTATACGGGCCTTCCGAACATCCATGCCAGGTTTTCCGCCAAAATATTCTTGCCGGTTGCCTTATCGCCGCAAAGGAGGATATTTTCACCCTCCAGCAGGGCGAAAACAGCCATCTCAAGGATCTCTTTTCCGAAGAAGGACATATCCGGTTTGGAGACGCGCCTTTTCACCTCATCCGCTACCGGATAATCAGCCCGGAAGCGCTCGAGCCGCTTTTGTAAATGCTCACTGATTTGTTCGTCCTGTATATATAATTCCATGGTAATATCCTCCTTCACATTTTAACTTTATATGCTCATTATAACCAGTCGTGGTCTAATAAACGTCGATTTTATTAGTTAAGTTTGTATCAATGGTTCTGGAACCATTGATAATCTGCCTTTCCGTTCTTATTATGATAAAATAAATGACAGGATGATAAAACATCCTTGATAGTGAAGGCCATTGGTTTGCGCCATATGTAGAAGGGAGTGGTCATTTATGACAGAAGAGGGCAGCAGGTTTCTGGATAAAGAAGCGCTGCAAAGGTATAAGGAATATTTGATAAAAGAAGAGCGGGCTAAGGCGACGGTAGACAAATATCTGCATGATGTCAGGGTGTTTGAAGCATTTGTCCGTAGGGAGCAGAGTTGTGAGGCGGATTGGAACAGCGCAGCGGATACAAGCCGGAAAGCGGTTACGAAAGAAAAGGTTATTGAGTTTAAACATAATCTCCTCACCATTTATCATGTCAGGAGCGTCAATTCGATGCTGGCGGCTCTCAACAGCTTTTTCAGCTTTATGGACTGGACGGATTTTCGTGTAAAGCCGGTCAAGATTCAAAGGCAGATGTTCTGCGAGGAACAGCGGGAGCTTAATAAAAAGGAATATTACCGCCTGGTGCGGGCTGCACAGAACACGGGGAAGAGGCAGCTTTCGCTGATTCTTCAGACTCTTTGCGGTCTGGGGCTTCGCATCAGCGAGCTGAAATCGGTCACGGTGGAGTCGGTTCGGAAGGGGAAACTCTGTATCTATAATAAAGGAAAGAACAGGATCGTTTTCATCGGCAGCAAACTGCAAAAGCAGCTTCTTCTATTTATAAGAGAACGGAAACTGAAAACAGGAGAAGTGTTTATTACCAAAACAGGAAAAGGAGTGGATCGGAGTAATGTCTGGCGTGAGATGAAAAAACTATGCGGGGAGGCAGATGTAGAATGGCAGAAGATATTTCCCCACAATCTGCGCCACCTTTTTGCCAGAACCTTTTATGAGTTGAAAAAGGACGTGGTAAAACTGGCCGATATCATGGGACACAGCAGTATTGAAACTACGAGAATTTATACGGCTACTTCCGGGAAAGAGTACAGAAGACAGATGGAACTGCTCGGTCTGGTGATTTGAAGGGAAAGGGGGGATGCGGTCCGAAACTGTGCTTGTGGATAATGGTTTGGGATTGGAATGGGAGATACAACATAATAGGTATTATGTTGTTAGAGCCGGGAATCAAAGTGGACATGGCAGAATATGGCTTGTACAAATGCTGCTGAAAGGTGTAATATAAAAAATTAAGGAAATCTATAGATTTTGTTATGGACACAATTTTGGCTTTCATATTTTTTAATTAAGATATTTGTAAAGATTTCCGGTTGAAAGCCCATAAAACATGTGGTAAGATTGTTACAGCCGTCAGGATAGTGTATCATTTGACAACATAATACCTATTATGTTGTAGGCAGAAAGGGGTGTATTCGGTGGGCTGGTATGTACTACACTGCAAGTCTGGTCAGGAAGAAACTATTATCAGGTCCTGTAAACATCACTTATCGGAGCCGGCGCTTGATGATGCGTTTCAATTTTCATACGAAAGAATGAAGAAATATCTGGGAGAGTGGCATGTAGATACCTATAGGATGTTTCCTGATTACGTATTTCTGCAGAGCAGCCGACCGGAATTGCTGTTGAAAGAGCTGAAACAGTATCGGGATATCACCGATGTCCTTGCTCAGGAAGATATGCTGCTCCCTGTGCAGCCTGAAGAAGAGGCGATGATCCGGACACTTTGCGGAGAACGCCATCATATGGGCCTGTCAAGGGGATTGGTCCGGAACGGATCATTCAGGGCGGTAAATGGCCCGCTTGCGGGGAAGGAAGCTTTAATACGGAAATTAGATCTTCATAAACGAATTGCCGTTTTAAACCTGAAACCGGTGAAAGAGAATAAGGATATCTGGGCGGGAATTCAGATTCTGCCCGGAGAATAGGAAAAGACAAAATTACGCAGTGTTCATAAAGCTAGTGGGGCATATGAAGACGAGGTAAGGACATAAGGAACAGTGGGTTCAGAGCGCTTTTTGCTGTGGAAATGGCGAAGCATACGTAAAAATAGGCTTTGAACTCAACATCGGCAGTTTGGAAGGCCGGTACTGGTTTCTTTATGTTCCAAACACGCTCTAGCCCAGCGCAGGCGGGTCAGGAGATACTGGAAATGTGGTATGTAATTCAAACTATAACAGGGAAAGAGCAGGAACTGGTGGACTTGGTGTACAAGATGCTGCCGAAAACTGTTTATAAAGAATGCTTTTTTCTAAAGCGCCAGCTTCTTAAGAGGCTGGGAGGAGAATGGCTGGAAGTGACGGAGACGTTGTTTCCAGCTTATGTATTTTTAGATTTATCGAATGCCGATGAGGTATTCTATGAATTAAAACGAATACCGGAATTTTCAAAGATTCTGGGAGATAATCTGGGAGAATTTATTCCTCTGGAAGAGGAAGAACGGAAATTTCTGGAGCTGCTCTGCGCAAATGAATCGCCCGTCGATAATGCTGACAAAGGCGCAGGTTATTATCTGGTCAGGAATACGAAAGTGTATCTGGATGCTCAGGGAAAAATCGAGCGGCTGGACGGGCCGCTGGAATTTTTTAAGGAAAAAATCATACGGCTGAATTTGAGAAAGCGGTATGCGCTCATAGAAACAGCGATTCGCGGAGAGCAGCAAACCGCAATGCTGGGAATTAAGTTGGAGAAGGACTGAGGAGGTCCTTTTTTTATTTGACAGGAAGAATCATGTCGCTACAGCGGCCCGCCGCAGGCGGAGAATCCCGCGAACGGGATTCTTGTTTGGCTGGAAAGTGCGTCCTGTAAATGAGCCAATGCCTGTGCGCCAAAGCGTTATGGTCGCTAAAAGGCCGGGCTCTGGCACAAAGGCCTGCCTCGGCAGACTCGTTTATTGATTACGGTGACCTTTGCGCGGAGCGTGCAGGCTATCGTTTTTGGAAAAACATAAAAGAAAAGGCTCAGCTGAATTGAAGCTGAATAAAAAGGAGGAAGCTGCGTATGCTGAAAGTTCCATTTTCACCGCCGGATATCACGGAGGAAGAAATCAATGAAGTTGTGGAGGCTCTGAAATCGGGGTGGATCACTACAGGACCAAAGACAAAAGAATTTGAGAAGCAGATTGCAGCATTTGTCCATGCGCCGAGAGCTGTGTGTTTAAATTCAGCTACAGCCTGTGCCGAACTGGCGCTTCATTTTCTGGGTATCGGGCCCGGGGATGAGGTGATAACAAGCGCCTATACATATTCGGCAAGCGCCAGTGTGGTCTGCCACGTCGGGGCGAAGCTTGTTCTGGTAGATACGGCTCCCGATTCTTATGAGATGGATTATGAGAAATTGGAAAAGGCTATCACGGATAAGACAAAGGTGATCATTCCGGTGGATATTGCAGGAGTCATGTGCGACTACCGGCGGATATTTGAAATTGTGGAGAGGAAGAAAGGTCTGTTTCATCCGTCCAATAAAATACAGGAAAAATTCGGCCGCGTGATTGTCCTGGATGACGCCGCCCATGCATTCGGAGCTTCCAGAAATGGAAAAATGTGCGGCGAAGTGGCCGATTTCACCAGCTTTTCCTTCCACGCCGTGAAAAACCTGACCACAGCAGAGGGCGGCGCGCTTGTCTGGCGGGAGATTCCGGGCATCGATAACGATTTGATTTATAACCAGTTTATGCTTCTGTCTCTTCACGGACAGAACAAAGATGCCCTGGCCAAGACAAAGCTGGGGGCCTGGGAATACGACATTGTAATGCCTGCCTATAAATGCAACATGACTGACATTATGGCAGGGATTGGATTGGCTCAGATGCGGAGATATCCGGGGATACTTGCGCGCAGGAAAGAGATACTTGAGAAATACAGAGAAGGACTGAGTGAGCTGCCGGTTGATATGCTTATGCATGACAAGGCAGAGAACGGCGAAGAGGTTCATTCCAGTTATCATCTTTGCCTGGTCCGTCTGAACGGAAAAGGACTCGAGTTCCGCAATCAGCTGATTATAGATATGGCCGAGGCCGGAGTGGCGGCCAATGTCCACTATAAGCCGCTGCCAATGCACACGGCCTACATAAAGCTGGGATTCGATATCAAGGATTATCCAAATGCGTACAGGCAGTTTGAAAATGAAATCACGCTGCCGCTGCATACCTGCCTGACGGATGAACAGGTGGAAGTTGTGACAGAGACATTTAAGGGATGTTATCGGAAATTGGAAAAAATGGATATGGATAAAGAGATAGGCGGATTGAAATAGCAGAGGGGGATATAAAACAGCTAAATCAAGACGGTGAAAATGTAAAGGTTGTGAAAAAGGTTGAGGAGAAAAACATGCTTTGCAGATGGGAACAACTGCCTGGATTTATGCGTACGGAAGAAGTCAGGCCTTATTATGAGGTATTAAAAAAACATTGGTTCGGCCTGCTGGTAAAGCGAACTTTTGATTTTGTGATGTCGTCCGTCATGCTGATTATTTTATCGCCGGTATTCTTGACGCTGGCCATCTGGATCAAGCGGGACTCAGTAGGGCCGGTATTCTACCGCCAGGAACGGGTGACACAGTATGGACGAAGATTTCGGATTTACAAGTTTCGCACCATGGTGCAGAATGCAGACCAAATCGGAAGCCTGGTGACTGTAGGCGGCGATTCCAGAATTACCAATGCCGGAAAAAAACTCAGAGGCTGCCGCCTGGACGAACTGCCTCAGCTTATCAATATCTGGAAGGGTGAGATGACATTTGTCGGAACCCGGCCCGAGGTTCCTAAGTATGTGAAACAGTATACAAAAGAGATGTATGCGACGCTGCTGCTGCCGGCGGGGGTGACCTCGGAGGCCAGTATTGAGTTTAAGGATGAAGATAAGCTCATCGCGGAGGGAATGGAAGAGGGATTGAGTGCAGATGAAGTTTATGTGGAGCGTGTGTTGCCGGGGAAGATGCGGTGGAATTTGAATATGTTAAAAAACTTCTCTTTGTGTAAAGAAATGGAAACTTTAGTAAAAACAGTAAAAGCGGTTACGGAGTAATATGGGGGAAATATGAACTACAATTTTAGTGTTTTGATGTCCGTTTACATAAAAGAAAAGGAAGAGTATTTTAAGCAATGTATGGAAAGTGTCTTAAACCAAACATTGATGCCTGATGAAATTGTAATTGTTGAGGATGGCCCTGTTACAGACGACTTGCAAAAAGTAATTAATGATTATCGAGAAAAATATCCTGCATTGATAAAAATAGTTTTTTTGAAAAAAAATCTAGGATTGGGATTAGCATTATCACATGGAGTAATCGCATGCCAGAATGAGTTGATTGCCAGAATGGACACGGATGATATCTGTGTGCCGGAACGATTTGAAACACAAATAAATATGTTTAGAAATAATCCCAAGTTAGATATTTGTGGAAGCCATATAAAAGAATTTGATTCAACACCGGAGCATGTCTTGTCAATGAGGCGAGTTCCTCTTGATGATAAGTCTATTAAAAGATACCAGAAGCGCCGAGATAGTTTTAACCATATGACAGTTATGTTTAAAAAAGAAGCGGTATTAAGAGCAGGAAATTATCGACATGCATTGCTCATGGAGGACAGCCTGCTCTGGGTAAATATGATGAAAAATGACGCGGTCTGCGCGAATATAGATGATTACCTTGTTTATGCTAGAACAGGGGAAGATATGTTTGAACGCAGGGGAGGATGGGATTATTTTAAAAAATATTATTCAGGCAGAAAAGAGATTTATCTAACAGGATATATATCTAGAGTTGATTATATCTACACGCTGGCAGTCCAATTTATGGTTGCGATTATACCTAATGGCCTGCGTAAAATCATCTATGCCAAAATGTTAAGGGATTAGGTATCTATAGAGAAAATGTAGACAAGGAAATGAAACTAAAAGTAGATAGTGAGTAAATATATGATAAAAATATTACATATTGGATTTAGTGAAAATTATGGCGGTGTCGAAAATCTTGTGATGAATTATTACCGAAATATTGATAAAAATAAATTTCAGTTTGATTTTTTAGATATTTATAGTGCGGGCATAGCCTTTGAAAATGAAATTAGCGCATTAGGAGGAACAATATACAGGCTTCCTAATTATAAGAGAAATCCAATAAAAGCGGCAAGAAAAATGTATGATTTATTAAATACGAATGATTATAGTATAGTCCATATACATATGCAGTCGGCCGCAAATCTCATGCCGGTTTTAGTCGCATTACATTATAAAAAAGTAAAAGTAATTGCACATTGTCATTCAAGTTCTACACCAAAGGGATTAGCTAGGAAAATATTACACTTCATAAATATAAAGATTTTGAGAAAATTAAAAGTGGAAAAGTGGGCCTGTGGAATACAGGCCGGTAAGTGGATGTGGGCGGGAGATTTTGAGAATAAAAACATCTTTACAAATGCGATTGAGGTTGAATCATTTATACAAAATAATGATACCAGAAGAAAGCTCAGAGAAAAATGCAGTTTTCAGACAAATAATATTGTGATAGGATTTGTGGGCAGATTTGGCGATGAAAAAAATACATTATTTCTAATAAAAGTACTTGGAGAATTGTTAAATATCTCGGATAAATATAGATTACTGACAGTGGGAAACGGAGAACTGTATAGTGAATTTAAAAAAGAGGTATACAAGAAAAAATTAGATAAATATATTTATCTTGCAGGGGCGCAGAAAAATGCAAATGTATGGTATCAGGCAATGGATGCATTTCTTCTGCCTAGTTTTTTTGAAGGATTTCCGATGGTTGGATTGGAAGCGCAGGCTTCTGGGTTACCTTGTTTTTTCTCCAACAGGATATCTTCTGAAATTGACGTGTCAAAAACTTCCTTTTTTATTTCAATCAACAATGGGGAAGAAAAAGAATGGGCGTATAAAATAAATAAAGTTCTGAGTTTGCCAAATTCAAGACCCCCCCATATTCCTGATGAATATCAAATACAATATGCAGTTAAACAGTTAGAAAAAAAGTATGAGACTTTGAAATTTTGATACTCTTGTTAAGCAATATAAAACTGAAGGAAATACGAAAGTGATATGAATAAAAAAAGAAATGCTGTGAATAAGAAATACCTGATTATGTTTGCACTTATCCAATTTCCATTGAGATTTGAACATTATGTATATTTGACATATATTTTCATATATTTATTGCCATTGTTATATTTGATTTATCATATACAATGGTCGGTTGACTTTATAAGGAGGATAGCCAATGACTACGCAGTTCTGAGTATAATTTTATTTGTGGGGTTGTTTCTTGAATCCTTTCTTTGGCCATTTATAATGGGAACCTTTGAGTTTTCCTTTGTTACTGAATATTGGCGCCGTTTTTTTCTTCTCTTAATTAAGAATGTATTTTTACTTTCATTTTATGAACTGAATATAAAAAAACAGCAGAGGAATATGGATGATTATATAAAATATTATTTGTATGCTGTCGTGATATATATTGCGTTTACAGTATTGACAATCCTATCAAAAAATTTAAGAGAAATCCTGATGAATTGTCTGTATTTAACAGAGAAAAACAGGGTGGATTTACAATATGCCTCCTATTTTACACGTTTTGGCTGGTCCGGCTGGTCCGGGTTTGATGAGACAATGCATTGTACGATAGGTGTGTCCCTTTCCTGTATCTTGATATTAAAAAATAAGAATAGAACAAACGAACAAATGCGATATCTGTTTCTTGTGGGAATCATGCTACTAGGAAATATGTTTTATGGAAGAACAGGCTTAACAATATCTTTGTTATGTTTAATGCTGACTAGTGTTATAGCTTTTTTCAGGGGACAATTAAAATTTGTATGTCTGCTGTTTTTATTGCTCTTGTTTGTGTTGGGAATTCTTCTTTTTTTAAAAGAGTATATCTCCGCAATTAGTAATTGGTATGATTGGGCGTTTTCAGCTTTTATCAATTTAATAGAATTTGGAAGATTTAGGGATAATACGGGCTCGCTAGGTTACCTGTTTGACAAAATGTACTGGGTGCCGCAAGCAGATACCTTTTTTTTGGGAGATGGTTATTATACTTATGCTGGCAAATATTATATGGAGACAGACTCAGGCATTATGCGTCTAATGTTGTACTTTGGAATACCAAACTATTTATTAGGGGTAGTTGGTTACGTTTTTGTATTATGGGCTTTTGTTAAAAAGAATTGTGAGTCCAGAATATGCAAAGAAAAATTTTGGATATTTATGATGCTCGTCATGATGACTGTATTATTCGAAATAAAGGGTGAAACTTTTTATAAAATGGCTTGTATTTTCTTGCCTATGGCATTTATCAAACAAGATAAATTAATAAAACAAGAAAGGTGCAATTAAAATTGTTAAATAAGAAGGAAAATGTAGAAAAAATTCAGGTTAGCCTTAGCATCATCGTACCGATCTTCAATGCAGCCGAGTATCTTTGCCAATGTCTAAACAGTATTTTGACACAGAAGTACTCGGATTTTGAATTAATTTTAGTTAATGATGGGTCAAGTGACGCTTCGGGAGAAATTTGTGAGAAGTATAAGAGGCAGAATAATAATATCGTATATATTTGTCAGGAAAATGCAGGATTAGTTAGTGCCAGGAGGGCTGGAATTAGTGCAGCCAGTGGACAGTATATCGGTTTTGTAGATGCGGATGACTGGATTGATAAGGACTATTTTCAAAGGATGGTTCGGATTGCTCAGGAGTATGGCCTTGATGTGGTTTGCAGCAAATATCTTGAAAGCAGTAAAACAGAAGAATTTGAAGCTCCGGATCAACAGAAAAGCGGATATTATACCAGGGAAAAGTTATATAGCTTAAAGCAAAATATGATGTATATGGATCCATACTATTCATTTGGAATTTACCCAAGTTTATGGAGCAAGATAATCAAGCGAGAGCATTTAATGAAATGGCAGACGAGTGTTCCGCATAAAATTACGTTGGGGGAGGACGCAGCGGTATTTTATGCAGTAATGTTGAAAGAGTGCCAAAAAGTGTATATTCTTAACGATAATTTTGGATATCATTACCGACAGACTCCTGATTCTATGGTTCATAAATTTAATGGAAAGCTTACAAGAAATGTAATGGCGTTAATGAGATATCTTGAAAAAGTATTTGAAGATGAAGAGGACGGATTTCAGAGACAAAAACAGCTATATTATCTTATGTTAATAAAGTGGTGTATTGGAAATGAATTGAATTCAAAAAATGGTATACGAGAAAAAATTCACAAGATAAAGGAACTTCGCCATTTTAGCCCAGTCTCAGAGACTCTTGAGAATAACATTTATCAAGCGACTCCGACAAGTTCTCGAATTCTTTTTGAATTGTTTAAAAGAGAATGGTATTTTAGCCTTGTTAATCTGGCGGTAATATATCGATTATATCTTAATATAAAGAGAAAATGAAATATTCAGCATTGTTTTTAAGAGAAAGATATGAATAAATAAAACTATTCACTATATTAAAATGAAAGGAATATGGTGTTATGTTTTTATATACATCATACACAAATAATGACCGATTTGCAAAAAAGGATTTTTGAAATATATAGAGTTGTTGCTGGTATATGTGAAAAACATAGTATTCCCTACTATGCAATAGGAGGAACTTGCTTAGGAGCGGTAAGACATCATGGATTCATCCCTTGGGACGACGATTTAGATATTGCAGTGCCTATTGAATATTTTGAGGAATTTATTCGAATAGTTGGTCAGGAATTGCCGGATTATTTAAAAGTTTACAGTTCCTATGAAAGACAACATTATGGGAATATTTTTATGAAAGTATCGGATGAAAGAACCGCCCATATCGAGGATTGGGGTCAAGACTTCGAGGATTCATATCATGGGGTCTTTATAGATGTAATGCCACTTAGTGGGGTTCCAGGAACAAAAATTACAAAGAAATTATTTTGCATCAAAATTTTTTGGTATAGATTTGTGAATGATAAAAGACGTTTTCCTTATAAAATGAGAAATAGACGTAGTTTTGTCAGTAAATTTATGTGGATTTTATTATATCCTGTAATTCATATGCATCCCTACTATTACTATTCAGAGAAGTGGCTGAGTCTGCTAAAGGAGTATCCCATGAACCAGGCAGATTATGTTGGCTACGTTTGGTCGGATTGTGTAGACAGACTAACTTTTCCAGTCGATTATTTTGCAGATGGGTGTTATAGGGATTTTGAAGGTTTTCAAATGAAGTGCCCCAGGCAGCCGGAAAAATTTCTTGAAAGGATGTTTGGAGACTATATGAGACTTCCGGCTCAGGACGAGCGATACGGAGGACATGAAGGTTTGGTGGATTTAGAGAATTCCTATAAAAATTATTAGGAAAAAGGAGATTTGATATGGTTATTGGTTATACAGCAGGCGTTTATGATTTATTTCATATTGGTCATTTGAATTTATTAAAAAATGCAAAAGGAATGTGTGACAAGTTGGTCGTTGGCATTACAACGGATGATTTAGTTACATATAAGGGCAAACATGCACTTATTCCTTTTGAAGACAGACTTGAAATTGTGAGAAGCATAAAATATGTAGATGCGGTGGTACCACAAGATGATATGGATAAAATGACAATGTGCAAAAAACTGGGAGCTACTATGTTATTTGTAGGTGACGATTGGTATGGCACGGAAAAGTGGAAAAATTACGAGAAAGAGTTTAACGAAGCAGGTATAAAAATAGTATATTTTCCCTATACGAAAGGGGTTTCATCTACAAAAATAACACACGCGCTTAACGGACTTCGCGGATGGGCCAGTGATGCTTCAAGAAAATTGTTAACTGAAGATGGTAATAAGGATATAAAAGCAGACAATAGTAGATAAGGAGAAAATAATGGTTGATAAAAATTATTGCATGAGCTCATATCTTGCATTTCGTTATATAGAAGATGATGATAAGGAATTTTATGATTGGGCACAACATAAGAACATTAAGCCCCTTCCTGATAAGGAGAGAATTCTCGTAAAAACAGCGGATGATATTGACCGTGAAATTGGAAATCAAATAGAACAATTCAAGGATAAGAAAAAAGGCATTCTTCTTTCAGGAGGAATGGATTCCGCTATTGTCGCCTCATATCTATCGGGTTCCGATGCCTATACATTTCGATTTCTTAATGGAGAATTTCAGAAAGAGGAGTTGTTTAGAGCTGAGTATTACGCTAAGTATTATGGATTGAAACTTCATTATGTAGACATTTCCTGGGATACAGTTGTTACTCATCTGGAACCTGTAATGAAAGCAAAATGTGCACCGGTACATTCTATTGAACCGCAAATATTACAGGCAGCACTTCAAGCAAAGGCCGATGGTATTGAGTTGATGTTTGTAGGAGAGAGCAGCGATTTGATTTTCGGCGGTATGGATGGTCTATTAGCCAAAGATTGGACTTTTGATGAATTTATGGAACGATATATATTTACGAAGCCGGAGTGTGTCCTTACCGAACCTGTGGACATGCAGTATTTGTTTGAGCGCTATAGATTAGATGGAGATAAGATTGATTTCCTTAAATTTATGGATGATGTTTTTTCTATTGAATCATCAAGTTCTTATTTGAATGCATTTGCGGTTGCTGAATTATCGTACTTTGATCCATATGCCAAACTTAAGATGGCGGATGCATTAGATCTTTATCGCGTGCGTCATGGAGAACCTAAATATTTGATCCGTGAATTGATGGCTAAAAAATATCCAGAAATACCAATTCCCAATAAGGTGCCAATGCCACGTCCGGTAGATGAGTATTTTAAAACATGGGAGGGACCGACAAGGCCGGAATTTAGAGACGATATTAAAATGAATAGGTTAAGCGGAAATCAAAAGTGGCAGCTTTATTGTTTGGAACAGTTTTTGAATATGTATGAGCCGAGGGGGTAGTGCTCTTAAGAGGATTATTAATTTTATGATAGACAAAATTTTGAAAAAGTATAGAGGCTTTCCAATTGCGATGAAAGCCTCTATGTGGTTCTTAATCTGTTCATTTATGCAAAAAGTAATATCCATTATTACGACGCCTGTTTTCACTCGTTTGATGTCGACAGCAGAATATGGTAGGTTTAATGTATTTACTGCTTGGCAGGGAATAATTACTATTTTTGTATCCTTAAATTTGTCGTGGGGAGTTTACAACCAGGGTCTTGTAAAATATGAAACAGATCGCAAAGTTTTTTCATCATCGATGCAGGGGCTGACGTTACTTTTAATAACGGCATGGACTGTAATATATTTGCTGACCCGCAGTTTTTGGAATTCTTTATTTTCATTGAGCACGGTGCAAATCCTTGCAATGTTTATTATTATTTGGACAACTGCCTGTTTTGAGTTTTGGGCATCAGAGCAGCGTGTTGATCTGAAATATATAAAATTGGTGAAAATAACTCTGATTGCATCGATTTTTGCTCCTGTGTCTGGCATTGTTCTCGTTATGCTTTCACAGGATAAAGCGACTGCGCGTATAATGAGTTTAGCTATAACTGGTATGGTTGTATATACAGGATTATTTATAAAACAAATACGAGAAGGAAAAAAGTTATATTCTAAAAAATACTGGAAGCATGCATTGGCTTTTAATATTCCATTAATCCCACATTATCTTTCTCAGACCGTGTTAAACAGTGCAGATAGAATTATGATTGAACGTATGGTGAGTGCTGAAACAGCAGGTGTTTACAGTTTAGCTTATTCTATCGCTCTTATAATGACTCTGTTTAATACAGCGTTAATGCAAACAATTAGTCCATGGATTTATAAAAAAATAAGAGATGAAGAGATAGAAGATATCTCCAAAATTGCGTATCCAGCACTTGTTTTTATTGCTATAGTAAGCATTCTTCTTATTGCGTTTGCACCAGAAATTGTTACAATGTTTGCACCAGAATCTTACATTGATGCAATATGGGTTATTCCTCCTATTGCAATGAGCGTATATTTTATGTTTGCATATGACTTGTTTGCAAAATTTGAATTCTATTATGAAAAAACAAAACTTATTGCGTTTGCGACAGTAATGGGGGCACTTTTAAATATTGTTTTAAATTACTTCTTTATCGGAAAATTCGGATATTATGCCGCCGGATATACAACGTTGGTGTGTTATATTATATATGCAATCATTCATTATATTTTTATGCGGAAAATTTGCAGTGAGCAATCAGGTGGGAAACAACCCTACAAAAATATAATTCTGATTAAAATTACAATAGTTTTTATTTTATTTGGTTTTATGTTTTTAGTGTTGTATAAATTGAGCATATTGAGATATATAATTATATTGCTTTTATCGCTTTTTTTATTCGTAAAGCGGAAGAAAGTCATGTTAGAGGTTGTAAAGCTTATTGACGTCTACTCTGACTTTCATTAATTTGTTAAGGTGTGAAATCTGAGTATCATTATAATCCCCGTGTCCGTTTTTACAATACATCTTTCCAGGAAACATACCAGGTTCATAATTACCAAAATCTTATAAACTTTGACTATTATTTCAACCTTTTCAAGCCGGAATGTGTGATTATAGAGATTGCGGAGTATGCCACAACCAGGGGATATTTTAATATAGACAGGCTGAAAAACAAATTATTAAATCCGCCGTATGGAACAATAAAAGCTCAGCCTCATGATTCATACAAACTGCAAGACTTGGATTACCAGATTAATACAGTAGGAGCTTTATCAACTATAACCGTCAGTCTGAAACAACCTTATACATTTGGCTATCTGTTACTGGATGGTCAGGAATTTGACCTCCAGCTCTCTGATAACGAAACATCATGCACTATTCAAGCTGGGAATCTTTCTAAAGAAGCTCTGGAAGAAGCCTCACTGCAGCTTTTCAATTAAAAAATAAGGGCATCGTATAATCACAAAAAAATGATTGTACGATACCCTTTTTCAGTTTCCCATATCTCATCCCAGCAGAACAAGATCGTACCATTTACCTAATCACATCTAATTTTCAATTCATCCAATATCTTCACTGCCCTGCAACCAAATCATCCAATGACCCAAAATGATACCCCATTTCCTCCCACTTTGTCAGCAGTTCATCCAGAATCTGCCCGTTTGTTTTGGAGGTGCTATGTAAGAGAACGACTGCGCCCGGATGGATGCGTCCGAGCAGCTTCTTAAAGGCCTCTTCTTTTGTCGGCTGCTTATCTTCATACCAGTCCACGTAGGCAAGGCTCCAGAAGAAGGTCTTATATCCCATATCACTGGCCATCTTCAGGTTGCTTTCACTGTATTTGCCCTGGGGCGGCCGGTAATATTTTTTCATGGGCTGGCCGGTGGTCTGCTCATAAAGAGTTTCCAGATCAGTCAGTTCTTTTTCAAATAAATCTTTTGTGGAAAGTTTGGACATGTCAGGATGGTGGAAGGTATGGTTTCCGACATTATGGCCTTCCGCAACCATCCGTTTTACGAGATCGGGGCTGGTCTGAAGATAATTCCCGACCAGGAAAAAGGTGGCCTGGGCATTGTGTTTTTTTAAGGCATCCAGGATTGCGGCAGTATTGCCGTTTTCAAACCCGGCGTCAAAGGTCAGGTAAATCACCTTATCCTGCGTATTCTGGACATAGTAGGCATTGTATTGTTTGAGGTAATCGGCGGTTGCGTTTCCGATGGGGGCCTGCCCCTCGGTCTGGAAACTAAGACCCCAGTTGCCGTCGGCGGAAGCGGTGATGACGTCTCCTACCTCTTTGGCCGGGGTGCTGCGGTGGGATTCCACAGCCAGATTGGCAGAACGGTGAGGCTCCACAGTCTGGGCAGCCGCCCGGCCGATGAAGAAGGAGAGGGCAAAAATGGCTGCGGTCGGCAGTACTTTTCCTGTTAAAACTTTTCTTGTCAAAACGTTTTTTGTCAAAAGATTTCGAGGTATCTTCCCAGCCGTAATTTTTGGAAAATGGCTTTTCAGCGGGTGATTGCCGACGTGAGGCAGCCGGGAGCGGATGTCTGGGGTCCGGAGCCTTTTGCCTTTGAATTTGAGAAGCTTTTTCATAGAGATACAAAAGTCCATTTCAGAAATGTTTATTAAAATATATCGGAAAGAGGGATGTATCATTCCTTATTTCTGCTTCTGTATTCTTTTGGTGAACATTTATAATAGCGTTTGAATATCCGGGAGAAATTGCCGGGGCTGTCAAAGCCGCACCTGCCTGCGATAGCGGTTATGTTTTTGCCCGGTTCCCGAAGCAGCAGGGAAGCGCTTTGGTTCACTCTGTATTTGAGCAGGTATTGAATTGGCGATACCTGTATCATCCGGCTGAATCAACGCAGGCATTCTCTTTCGCCGATATCGGCGGCTTCTGCAATTTGGGACAGCTTCAGCGGCTCGCTGTAATGGCAGTGGATAAAATCCAGCATTATGCGCAGATGCTCTGCGTCTGGAGAAGGAGCCGGGCAGTCATCACCGGTTTCAGGTCCGAACCGGAGGCAGAGGGCATAGCACAGTTTTGAGAGAGCTTCCCTCAATGTAAATTCATATCCCGGAAGATCTTCCGCGAGAGCGTGAAACGCCGCCGTAAACAGGTTTTCAAACATCTCCGGCTCGGGGAACAGACATTTAAGACTGCATCCGTCAAAGGAGGGACAGCGGACCAGCGGGCCGATATATTTTTCCGCAAAGATGGAGCCCTCCCAGCCGGTTATCAGCAGAGGGCTGAATACGATTGAATGAAGCTCGCATAACGGTTCTGCTACGGCATAATGCAGGACATTCGAATTGACGATAAATCCATCTCCCGGAGTCAGGTGAAAGGTTTTTCGGGCAGCTTTAATTTCAGATTTCCGGACTTTATATAAAGTATTTCCAACTCCGGATGCCAGTGCCACGGTATGATATCATCCTCACTGTCCCTATAGCAGGAAGAATAACCGGCACAGGGAAAATCGATAGTTCCGTGCGGCTTCAGTTCTTTATTGTCACGGCTCAGATTAAGACCGCATTCTTTCAGTCCCATTCAGACCTCCTTTTTTGAACTGCAATCTTACTATTCGCGGAACAGCGTTTTTCAGCAGGGCCGAGAATAGTAATGCTAAAATTAGTCGGTATTTTTACATTATATGTCCGTATTTATGTAGAATCAAGCGAAAAAAGGCGGTATTCTTATAACATAGCTTTATAGCGTTACTGTTGACACCCCGCCAAAAAGCGGCGTGCTGTAAACAATAACACGCTTCGCGATGCATAGAAACGGCAAAAAGCGCAGTTGATTGTGGTGAAAAGTTCACTTTTCATCGCGTCGCGCCGTGTAACTCGGGATTTTCGTGCAGAATACGCACGAAAACGCCTCGCGGAACACAACCGTGTGAACAGTAACTTTATAGCTGCTGTTCACATCATGCCGGGAAGCAGCGTGGTGTGAAAAAATATGCGAATACTTCGGGAGGACAGTATGTTTCAATTATTACTCATCATCATTTACCTTGCGTTTATCAGCCTCGGACTGCCGGATTCATTGCTTGGTTCGGCATGGCCGTCCATGTACCGTGAATTAAATGTGGCGGTATCCTATGCGGGGATTATCAGCATGATTATCGCCGGGGGCACCATTGTGTCCAGTCTGTTCAGCGACAAGCTGATCAGGAAATTCGGCACCGGTTTCGTGACGGTGGTGAGTGTTTCAATGACGGCGGCCGCCCTTTTTGGTTTTTCTGCGTCACACTCCTTTACAGAGCTTTGTTTATGGGGGATACCTTATGGATTAGGAGCGGGGAGTGTGGACGCCGCCCTGAATAATTTCGTAGCTCTTCATTATAAATCACGTCATATGAGCTGGCTCCATTGTTTTTGGGGGATTGGCGCGACAACCGGGCCCTATATCATGGGCTTATGCCTGGCAGGAGGAAAGAGATGGAATTCAGGTTATCTGGCCGTCGGTGTGATTCAGGTTGTTCTTGTCATCATTCTGCTCCTGTCCCTTTCACTGTGGAGAACCGGAAATGGCAGCGATGGAAATACAGAGCAGGAATATGAAGAAATCAGTCTGAAATCGGCCCTGAAGCTGCCCGGAGCCAAAGCCATCCTTACGGCCTTTTTCTGTTACTGCGCCCTTGAAGCCACGACCGGGCTGTGGGCCGGCAGCTATATGGTTCTGCATAAAGGAATCGGCGCCGGCAAGGCGGCAAAGTGGGCCTCCCTGTTCTATCTGGGAATTACAATCGGCCGTTTTGTCTGCGGTTTTATCACCGACCGGATTGGCGATAAAAATATGGTACGCCTGGGACAGTTTTTTGCAGCCTCCGGTGTGTTGTTATTCCTGCTTCCGATGGGGAATGCGGCGACGCTTGCCGGTTTAATCTTGACCGGAGCCGGCTGCGCACCAATCTATCCCAGCCTTCTTCACGCGACTCCGGAGAACTTCGGTGCGAAATATTCACAGTCGGTCATGGGGATGCAGATGGCCTGCGCCTATGTGGGGACCACACTCATGCCTCTCCTCTTCGGTTTTGTGTCGGAGTGGGCCGGTATCGGCCTTTATCCGCTTTACCTGCTGCTGTTTGTCGCAGGTATGTTCACAATGACAGAGAGGATGAACCGGCTGGGCGCCCGCGGCCTAAGCAGAGGACAGGTAAAATCATCCGGCGGAGTACAGCAGAGGTGATCCGTTGCTCTTAATCCGTAACAGTTAAGCCATGATGTATTCCGCGAGGCGTTTTGGCAGGTATTCGCGAAAATCTCAAGTATATCTTCGCGAAACGGCGTTTTTGCCTATATAATCTTAATCTATATAATTCAGACGCCGGAAGCTGCCTGCCGAAAATGTGTATTCAGGTGTGGAGAAGGGATAAGAAACCTCCTTTTGGTAATACCAGGGGTCATTGTCATGAAGCGGATTTTTAAGGACATAAAACTGCTGGGCCGGCATATAACTCTGGGCCAGCAGGAAGGCTTTTTCTCCCTCTGCATTCTCGCAGACGTCGGCCACCATCACAACGTGGCCGGGACTTCCGGCTTTCAGGAAAATATCCCCGTCCCGGTATGTGGGATAATCAAACAGAAACCCGCTGACAAAATGAAAACGGATCTTATCATATTGTCCGGTGTGCCAGAAATATTCGGCATACATGCGCATAACGGAGTCGGCGCACAGCTGAAGATCGGCAGAAGAAATGATCGGAAGGGAGAATGTGGCGATCCCCACATCCTGCCGTGATTTCAAACGGCCGTTATAAAGCAGAATCGGAGAACCGTCCGGTTCCATCGGATAATTCCTGACATACCAGTCAAAGCTGCCGTCTTCTGATACCGTCCTGGCATATCCCCCGGGTGTCTGTATCCGTTCCTGAAGAGAAACGCCGTCAGGAGTGATGAGAGAGAAGTCCCCTTTGTCTTCCGCGCTCCGGCCGGAATCGGAATCTTTACCGGGAGAGGTTACTGTTACAGGCCCTTCCAGGGCTTTATTCCCAGCCGCAGCGGAAAGGGAATAAGCTTCATCCTGCTGCGCTGTCTCTGTTTGCTGCGCTGATTCTGCGCCGCAGCCTGATAAGGCAAATAAGGAAAATATAAGGCTTGAATAAAATGCCGTTTTTCGAAATAAAGAGAGTCTCTTATACATAGGGCTTTCCTTTTTGATTTACTATTGCATTTATGATAATATAAATGATATAATTTCAGTGTAACCGTAAAGAAAAAGGAAGTCAATTTACAAAATAAAATTAATTAATTAGTAAAAATACTGTTACAAATAAAATTCTCAAACGTTTAACAGACATGGGATGAATAATCACCCTGCCTATCCTACCTGGCTCCGGTCCCTCAACCGGAGCCTTTTGTATTGATGGCGGTGACCTGTGTGCGGAGCGTGCAGTTATCGCCTCCTCATCAGCCGCAGGAGTGCTTGTCCGCATAGATATCGATAGCCTTTGAAGTAAAATCAGCAGTTCCCCTGCCTCCTTTTTTGTCAATACTCTCAGTGAATCCGCCGCCGCCCCCATACATCTTCCCAAGCGATTGAAGCAGTTTCGGCGTGCAGGAATAAAAATTTTCCGTGATAAATTGCATGAGTTGTTCGACCAGGCTCTGGGCTTCATCAGAATCCGGGAGAATGGACAAGGCATTAAGCCTGCCGAATTCACTGAATAATTCCATGAAAGACTGGTTTATGGACGTACAGTCTTCTTCGCTTCTATTCTTCATTTTTTCCTCATATTCCCGATAAGCAGCGGATTTTCCCCAGGCAGTTTTGGCCTGTGCCGCATATTCATCTATTTTCTTCGCATCAAATGCAGAAAAATCAAGATTTTTAACTCCCGTCATACGGATACCCCTGGTCATGTCAATCAGGTTTTCCAGATGCTCCTTTTGAAGCAGAAGCAGGTTCAGCTGCTGCTCCAGGGCCAGATTGCGGTCGAAGTCAGGACTATCGAGAATCTGTTTAATTTTTTTGAGGGGAAAGCGCAGTTCTTTAAACAGCAGGATATGCTGCAGGCGTTCCAGCGAAGCTTCATCATACAGGCGGTATCCGGATTCAGTGACCCGGGCCGGTTTTAACAGTCCGATTGAATCGTAATAGTGCAGTGTGCGTGGGCTGACACCGGTTATTGTGCTTATTTCCTTTATCGTATTCATAACATGCCTCCTTAAAGTCTTGATTATATCTTTTACACTTAATTTGTGAAAGCCCTCATTTGTGCAAAAGTATGATACGCACCAGATTCGGAAAGCCCTCATCAAGTGCTTTTATATAGGATAAACTATGACGTTGGGGAAGAGTCAAGCGGAGTTTACGAAAAGTAATATCAGTAACAATTCGGCTCATCGCGCAGCGATTTAGTTAGCCGGATAAGCATCAAAACAGGAGTAATATTTGACTTGATAAATACTGTAATTTATAGTATTATAAAACGTAATAGACACAATCAGAAATAAAATAGTAAGTATTTGGTGTCTGCAGTTCTTTGGTGGAAAAGATGAAGGAGGGATGAGTGATGAAAAGAGACGGTTCAACAGAATCCTGGGGGAATATTGAAATGACCGAAGAATGGATTCGTATAGCGCAAACTAATCCACATAGAATACATTTTATTATGCCGTTTACCTTGCAACAGCTTGGCGATGTTTCTGGTAAGGTCATTTTAGATTTAGGCTGCGGTGAAGGCGGTTACTCAAGGGAGCTGGCGAGAAAATGTGCGATAGTAACAGCTGTTGATTGTGCTGAAAATGCCATAAATTATTGTATAGCAAAAGCCGAAGAAGAACATTTAACAATTTCTTATCATGTTCGGAATAGCTGTGATTTACAGGATATTGATAATGATACCTTTGACAATGTTCTTTCATCCATGATGTTAATGGACTGCGAAGATTTTGAAGGAACAGTTAAAGAAATAGTCAGAGTGTTAAAGCCCAATGGTAAATTATTTGCAAGCGTATGTCATCCATGTTTTCATTCCAGCGGTGGAATCGGACGTCAAGGGAAAGGGATTGATCGGCAGGTTCTAGTGTCGAATTATTATCAGCCGACTGAATGGGAAGCTCCTTTATCGTCGGGTACGGTAAAAGTTGTTTGGAGACATCGGACAATACAAGATTATGTAAAAACATTTATTAAATGTGGCTTAACGATTACCGACGTACACGAACCGATTCCTACTGAAGAACAAGCGGAGACAGATGTAAATATTGCCTGGATGCAAAAGATACCGATATTTTTATTTTGGGAATTGAAAAAGTAAAACTGTTATTCGTATATAAAAACGATGGAAAAAAATAAGAACAGGAGATGAGAAATGGCAGCCATAGATTTAATCGTACTGGGAATGATTAAGGCGCAGCCTCAGAGTGCCTATGAATTGCAGAAGAACGTGGAGTACCGGAATATTTCCAAATGGGTAAAGGTCAGCACTCCGTCTATCTACAAAAAAGTTGTGCAGATGGAGGAAAAGGGCTATATCAGAGGGAAGACCGTTAAAGAGGGAAAGATGCCGGAAAAGACGGTCTATCAGATCACAGAGACGGGAGAGGAATATTTTCTAAAGCTGATGGAGGAGACGGCCCGGCAGCCGATCCGGCTTTTTCTGGACTTTAATGCGGTCATCATGAGCCTCAATCTCGTTTCTGAGCAGGAACGCAGAGAGCTGACCGGGCGTATGGAGCAGGAAATTGAAGTCATGCAAAAAAACGTTGCGGACAAGCAGGCGGAGAGAACGAATGTGCCGCTGACCGGAAGGTCAATACTGGAGCAGCAGTATCTGCTGTTTGGTGCGCTAGCCAAATGGATGAAGGGATTCCGGGAGGAGTATCTGGAAGAGGAGAAATAATTACTGTAGATAAAGGTGATTTTTAAACACAAAGGAGGAACATAATGTTCGAATCGAGATGCGGAGTTTGTTGTGACAGTTGTGAAAGAAGGGAGAAGGTACATTGTAAGGGCTGTATTAATATGGATAAAACCTTCTGGGGCGGAGTCTGTGAAGTGAAAGTCTGCTGCGAGGGAAAGGAACTGAACCACTGCGGCGAATGTCCCGACTTTCCGTGTACGATGCTGGCTGAGATGGGAAAAGATCAGGGGTATGACCCGGAACCCCGCCTGACACAGTGCAGAAAATGGGCAGAGGAAGGACATGTTTAAAATAGGTGAATTCTCCAAATTGACCCAGGTATCAATCAGGATGCTCCGGTATTATGACGAGACAGGACTGCTGAAACCGGCTCAAACCGATGCCTGGACCGGTTACAGAATGTATTCGTCGGCGCAGATTCCCATACTGAATAAAATTATTTATCTCCGGGACAGCGGTTTTAATGTTGCCGAAATTGCCGCGGCCTTAGACAATGCAGACGATACTGCCATTGCAGGGCTGCTTTCCCGTAAACATACGGAAATTGAGCAGTCTATACGGGCGGAGCAGGAAAAACTGAAGAAAATTGAGCTGGCAGAATGTGAAATCCTGAAGGGCAGGAAAAATGGTATGCATTATAATGTCTCGATAAAATCCATCCCTGCCTGTCACGTTCTTTCCCTGAGGAAAATCATACCGGATTATTATGCAGAGGGGGATATGTGGCAGGAAATGAGCAGGTATGCCACAAAACATCAGATACCCGTATCAGGTGTAACTTTTTCGATTTACCATGACACGGAGTATAAAGAAAAGGACGTTGATGTTGAACTGTGCGCCGCCGTCAGAACGGCGGGGGAAAATACGGAAGGTTTTACGTACCGTATAACAGAACCTGTGCCGTTTATGGCCTCCACAATGGTATATGGGGCATTTTCTAATATTGCGGGAGCTTATCTGTCTTTTGCCGGGTGGCTTCAGGAGGACGGCAGATACAGGATGAGCGGTCCAAACAGACAGATTGTCCACCGTGGGCCCTGGAATGAGGCAGAGCCGGAGAATTATCTGGTGGAAATACAGATTCCGATAGAGAAGATTTAAGGTGACTGTTTACGGGCTTCGTTTTCAGCAGGGCCGTGAACAGGGATGCTTTAAGGCATGCCTTGACTCTCACACGGTGTCAGGGCCTACACTGGATTTACAACAAATAAATGGAGGGAATAATATGACAACCTGCAATGTAAATCCTATCGGAACAATCTGTAACAATGACAATGGAGCCTGGATTGAAATCCTGCCGGAATACCGTCCGGCTCTGCAGGCTCTGGACGGATTCAGCCATATCAATGTGATCTGGTGGTTCAGTGAATGCGATAACGAAGCGGCAAGGGCAATTTTGGAAGCAGAGCAGCCTTATAAGAACGCCCCCGGGATAATGGGGATATTTGCAACCAGATCCCCTGCCCGCCCCAATCCGCTTGCACTGACTGCGGCAGAGGTACTGCAGTTGGATTTGAAAAACGGGATTATAAGAATTGACTATACCGATGCCAACGATGGAACGCCCGTGCTGGATATCAAGCCATATACGCCCAGCATGGACAGGGTGGAGTCTCCGAAGGTGCCGGAATGGTGCGGGCACTGGCCAAAGAGCAGGGAAGAATCTGCGGACTTTGCGTGGGAGAATGAATTTAATTTTTAGCCGGAATATACCGTGTTACTGTTCACGGCCCATATTCCGCGAGGTGTTTTCGTGCGTATTTTACACGAAAATCCCGAGTTATACGGCGCGAAACGGCGTTTTTTTGCCGTTTCTGTGCATCGCGGAGCGTGTTACTGTTCGCGGAGCTGCGCTTTTCGGCAGGGCCGTGAATAGTAACATACCGTTCTTGACAGGCGACGGAAAAACAGATAGTATGAAAACAGCAAAGATGAAAACACAGCCCCGGTAGGTAGTCCGGGCGCAGCAGACAATATTCGTGAAACTGCTGTCAGTAACCCTCCTCCTTGGTCGTCCGTTCTTTGTTCATTACATTTTAAGGAGGAATTGTTATGGACAAAGTATCGGTAACCATGCGAGTGCTTTTCGAGGATCCGTTCTGGATTGGTGTTCTGGAGCGAGTCACGGAGAACGGATTATCCGTGTGCAAGTTTCCGTTCGGTGCAGAGCCGAAGGATTATGAAGTGTACGGATTTCTGATGGAAAATTACTACAGGTTACGGTTCAGTCCGGCTGTGGAATTTTCTCTGAGAGAGATGCGGCGCAGCCCGAAGAGAAGGCAGAAAGAGGCCGGAAGGCAGACGGCTGCCGTCGGTATCGGGACAAAATCACAGCAGGCGCTGCAGATGCAGAGGGAAGCGGTGAAAACAGAACGCAGGATTATCAGCCGGGAACAGATGGAGGCTGAAAAGCAGCGTCAGTTTGAACTCAAACAGCAGAAAAAGAAAGAGAAGCACAGGGGCAGATAGCCCTTGTACTTCTCTTTCTTTTTCTGAAAGCCGGGGGGATAAAATGCTTTCAGAAATCTATCTGAATTTGAATTATTGTTAGTCGAAGCCAACGACATTGTGCGCGCTGTTTTTAATCATTGGCTCCATTTGATTGATACGATAATCATACCGGATATTTGTGACCAATGTTTGACCAATATATAAAAAGTATCTAAAGCATTCTTACGAAAAATAGAATATTTATACACTTTTTATACGTGGTCCGCTATTACTGCCCGCGATACTCGCAGAGCTGTGTTCAGCAATATTCCGCTGCGTTCACCGCATTTATTACGGCAGCTCTCAGGCCGCCGCGTTCCAGTGCGGCTACGCCTCTGATTGTGGTGCCGCCGGGAGAGCAGACGGCATCTTTCATAGCCCCCGGATGCGCGCCCGTTTTGAGCTGGAGCTTTCCGGTTCCTGCTATCATCTGGGCGGCCAGGCTGTATGCGGTGTCTCTCGTGAGCCCGTGCATGACGGCGGCATCGGCGAGAGCTTCCAGAAACATGCTGGCGAAGGCGGGGCCGCAGCCGCTGACGGTACCGGCAATGGAAAGCTGATTTGTATCGACAAACTGCATTAACGCAATTTTGGAAAATATGTTTTCTACCAGAGCAAGTTCACTGTCAGACAGGGAATGGCGGTTCTCGCAGATAAAAATACCTTCTCCGACCGATACGGGAGTATTGGGGATGGTACTGATATGATGTGTGCCCGGCAGCAGGATCTCTTCAAATTTTTCAAATGGATAGCCGGCGGTCACGGATATAACGATTTTATCTTTCAGGATGCTTTTAACAGTTGACGTCACATCAGCCATCATATAAGGCTTAACGGCCAGGATAACGATATCCGAATTTTCCGCTGTTTCTGCTGCGTCCCTGCATGGAACAATCCCGCGTTTTTTTGTATTACGGCAGAGCTTCTCCCAGTTTGCGGCGCAGGCGAAGATATTTTCCGCAGCAGCATTTTTAGATAAAAGCCCGTCCGCTATGGCCTGGGCCATATTGCCGAAACCGATAAAACCAATCTTTGTATTGTCAGACATATAGAATACCTCTTTCCTTTTCTATCTTTGTATTTTCAGTTGCTAGAGCCTGTTTGAAAATTCATTTCCGCCATCTGCACGCCCCACTTCGCGGCATATTTGGCCCGAATTCGCTTAACGTAGCCCACTACGCCGCGCTCATTCGGGCCAAATCTCCCACAAAGTGTGACGCACAGCTGACGAAAAGCAATTTTCAAACACGCTCTAACGCTATGTTTAATTTATCATATTTGGTTTCTTCCAACAACCATAAAAGGGGAATGAAAAGAAAGCATCCAGAAATATAGACTGTCAAAATATTTCATGATACAATCAAACAATAACGAGATCGTAACGAAAACTACTCATCGGAGCCATCAGCCATGAAGCGAATCACTTTAGAAGAAATAGAAAAAAACGGAAAATTTGAAACATATGAAGCTCTGTACCGCCATATTCTGTCTGAAATTTCCTCCAGGAGACTGAGCCCAGTGAAGGCATCCGGTATCAACGGAAAGAAACCGGCGCTTTATCTGCGGTACTGGGTCACGGAGGAGGAAAAAGATTACGGGTGGCTCAAGGAAGAATTAATCTACGGGCTGACGCCCCTGATTTCCCCGGATTACTACTTAAAGAACCTGGCTCTCTATGAAAAAGACAGGGAGTGGGTGCGGATGCTGAATCGATTTCTGACAGAACGAAGAGAGCTGTTAAATCAGACAGAATCAATCAATGAACGGAGCTTTGAAATCTGGGGCCAGGAAAAATTTTTAAAAAGGGGCCAGGGAATGAGGATTCTGAAAAACTGCGGAATTTCCCCTGACTTTTTGAATTATTATGAGACTACAGAGCCGATGCCCTGGTATACCCATACGAGAGAGGTGCCGCAAAATCTGCTACTGCTGGAAAATAAGGATACCTTTTACAGCATGAGAAGGCATTTGCTGGAGGGCAAAGATACCATTCTGGGCATGAAAATCGGGACATTGATCTATGGGGCCGGAAAGGGAATCTTAAAATCCTTCCAGGACTTTTCGATTTGTGCGGAGCCATATATGCAGAACCGGCAGAATCAGATTTACTATTTTGGTGATTTAGACTATGAGGGAATCGGGATATATGAGAAACTGGAGCAGCTTTTTCAGGACCAATATCCGATTCATCCATTTATGCCGGGCTATTTAAGAATGCTTGAAAAAGCAGAAGGCGTTTTGCTTCCGGTTACAATCGGATTGTGTATGTGGAGGATGAGGTGAAGCGCACCTCCTATTACCTGACTGATGACGGCTATAACCTGCTTTTGGGAACGCTGGAGATGGAGAGCAACATGAAGCTGACCATCCATGAGATGATTTTTAAGATGCACCTGGAAAAGCAGAGCTATGATAAAGCGGTGGATGAGATAAAGAATGTGTTTAATCTGCTGCGGATTCAGCTCCAGAAGATTCAGGAGGCCATGGGCAAGGTAAGGCGGAATGCGCTGAATTATTCTGTGGCGGAGTATGGAGATATTTTAGATGAAAATCTCGATACGATCAGCGATACCAACCAGAAATTCCAGGATTACAGAGAGCTTGTGAAGGCGCGGGCCAGAGAACTGGAAAAGGAGAAAATTAATATCAGAAGGCTGACTCCGGAAGAAGAGGAGAAACTTAAAAATCTAAGGGAAATCGAGAGCTATCTGACCAGAACCATTGACGAGCATCAAAGAATTTTAAACGGCCATTTTGATTTAAAGGCGCTGTATACAAGGGAGCTGGAGCAGCTTTCACAGATGTCTCTGATTAAACGTTTTCCGCTGCGAAGCGCATTTTACGACAAGGTGCTGGAGAAACCGGAGATTATGGAGCGGATGGATCTGTTTTTGCGTCCGCTGTTTGGACAGGATCCGGATAAAATTTATAACCTGAATAAAGCGCTTGAGATCCAGAAGCCCATACGCCGCCGCCGGGAAGAGGAGGAGACGGAGCTTCTGGATTTGGATGAGGATGCGTGGCAGGAGGAGCAGGAAAGACGGCTTCGGGAAAAGCTGAAACGGTATGAGGGCAGCTTATCTTTTCTGTTGGAGCTGGCATCGGAAAAGGGAGAGATCACGCTGGAGGAAATCAGCAGCAGGCTGCCGGAGGATGAGGAGCAATCGGCGGACCGGGAGCGGCTGATTCCCAATACGGAAATTTTTAAAGAAATCATGGTGGAATTAATCAAGAACCAGCAGATTGATATACGGGCGCTGAGGAAAGAGCGAAGCGAATATATACGGGAAAAGGCAGACAGCTTCCAGTTGAATGAGATGCTTCTGGATCTGGCAGACCGGCAGGGCGATCCGATACAGAGAATTGAGGTGTACCGGCTGGAGGACGGGAAGGTGATCGAATTCGGCCGGGTAAAGAGTGAGGATGGCAGAATAATAAAGCGGGTAGCCTGCTCCAATGTACTGCTGCGGGTGATCCGGGAGGATAGATAATGGCATACGAAATAGAAGATATCAGGCTCAGCCAGGAGATTTTTTATTATCTTCTGGAGCATCATGAGCTGCGGGAAGACAATGAAGTGAGATTATATAAAGCGTACACCCAGGAAGAGACCATTCAGAACCTGGTCAAGTCCCAGGGCGAAATCAGCCACTGCCATATCGAACGGTACGGCAATGTGATTTATCTGATTCCCAAGGAGAACAACAGCTTTCTGGGATTTTCCAAAGCCCATATGAAGGCGGCGCTGTGCCGCTCCAACGCCACGGATAAGGATTATTATTTATCCCAATTTGTGATTCTGACGCTTTTGGTGGAATTCTTCGACGGGCAGGGCAGCAGCGCCAAGTCCAGGGAATATATGCGGGTGGGAGAACTCCAAAACTGTATTTCAAAGCGCCTGAAAGAGGGGGCAAAGAGCCGTGGAGAAGAGGAGGAAGAGAAACAGGGAATTGCATTTTCGAATATGCTGGAGGCGTATGAGGCACTGCGGTCGGAGGAAAAGGGCTCCCGCGCCAGGACGACGAAAGAGGGATTTTTGTACCATCTTCTGACCTTTTTGCAGAAACAGGGTCTGATTGATTACGTGGAAGAAGATGAAATGATTAAAACGACAAAGAAGCTGGACAGCTTTATGGACTGGAATCTGTTGAATCAAAATCATTTCCAGAGAGTGAAGAAGGTATTGGGGGAGGTTGAATGAGTAAGATAAATGCAATCCGGCTGATTAATCTGAACTATAATAATAATGCCATAAAAATCAGTGATGAAACCTTTCATTTGAATGGAGAGAGTACGCTTTTGTCCCTGAGAAACGGAGGCGGTAAATCGGTGCTGGTGCAGATGATGACGGCGCCGTTCGTGCATAAGCGCTACCGTGATGCCAAGGACAGGCCCTTTGAGAGCTATTTTACCGGCAGCAGACCCACCTTTATTCTGGTGGAATGGGCGCTGGATCAGGGGGCCGGCTATGTCATGACCGGGATGATGGTGCGCAAGCGGCAGGAGATTTCCGGCGAGGAGACAGGTTCCGGGGAAGAGCTTGAAATTGTGAATCTGATCAGCGAATACAAGGAGCGGTGCCTGCTGGATATCAGCCACTTACCGGTGGTGGAAAAGACGAAGAAAGAGATTACCCTAAAGAGCTTCGGCGCCTGCCGCCAGTTATTTGAATCGTGGAAACGCGATAAAAGTATGAATTTCTTTTTCTATGATATGAACAACCAGGCCCAGTCGAGACAGTATTTTGACAAGCTGAAGGAGTACCAGATCAATTATAAAGAGTGGGAGACGATCATTAAGAAGGTCAACCTAAAAGAGTCCGGCCTCTCGGATTTATTTGCCGACTGCCGCGACGAAAAGGGACTGGTGGAAAAATGGTTTCTCGACGCGGTGGAGAGCAAGCTGAACCGTGACAGGAACCGGATGAAGGAATTTCAGAATATTGTAGAAAAATACGTGGAGCAGTATAAAAATAACCGTTCCAAAATTGAGCGGCGCGATACCATCCGCTGTTTTTGTGAGGAGGGGGAGAAAATCCGTGCGGAGGCCCTTCAATTTGAAGGGTCGCTTAAGCAGGTGGCATTTCATGAAAATCAGATTGCCGGTCTGAGAGCAGAGCTGGGCCGTCTGAGAAATGAGGAAGAGGAGGCCAGAGAAAAGCTTTTACAGGAAATAAAGGAGATTCAGGAAAAGCGGGAGTATCTGCTCTACAAAAAATTATCCGGAGAGTATTATGAGCTGGAAAAACAGGAGCGTTTTCACAGCAGCAGCCGGGATATGATTGATATGGAGCGGGAGGCACTGAAACGGGAGTGCAGCGAGACTGAGAAGCGTCTGCATTTATTGGAATGTGCCAGGCAGCAGGATGAAACGGACGAAGACGGCCGGGCTCTTCTGGAGGCCGTGGAACGGTTTGAGCTTGCAAAGAAAAAGGGAGAATCTCTGGAACCGGAACGGCAGCGATTAGGTTCCCTGTTGAAGCAATACTATCAGGAGGCCTGCAAAAGCTGGGAGGCGAAGCAGGAACAGAACCGGAAAGAGCAGGAGACGGTAAGGGAGACGCTGAAATCAAAAGAAGAGCGGCTGGAGGAGCTGCAGAATCAAATTATAGATTACGCCTCCAGGATGGCAGGGCAAAAGACCAGAATCGCAGTATTTGACCAGAGAGAAAACCGCTTTAATAAAATGTATGGAGAGAGTCTCAAACGAAACCTGCTGGGAGAGTACGAACCGGGGGCGCTGCAGATCCTTCTTCAAATTTATGAAAAGACACTGGAGGATGTGATTAAGGAGAGGCTCACCCTCCGGCAGAAGCAGGAAACAGAGACAGAAGAGAAAAAGAAGCTGGAGCGGAGACTGGAGGATTTAAAGCAGGAGCTGGGAAGAAACGGCGAAGAACAGAGAGAGCTTTTGCGAATCGGCCGGGAATACGGGGAGGAGCTTTCCGAGCGCAGGAAAATTTTGCGCTATCTGGAGCTTAAGGATTCCCTGGTGTTTGAGCAGGATGCTATTCTCCAGGCTTCGGGACGAAAACTGAAAGAAATCCAGATTGCCAGACGGGAACTGGAGCAGGAGGAAGATCAGTGCCAGAAGGAATACGAACGCCTGACCCAGGGAAAGGTGCTGGAGCTTCCTAAAGAGTTTGAAGCCATGCTGAGGGAGCTGGAAATCCCCTGCATTTACGGTATGGAATGGCTGCGGAAAAACGGCAGAAGCGCAGGTGAAAACCAGAAGCTGGTGAAACGCCATCCGTTTTTGCCTTACTCACTTTTGATTTCAAAGAGGGAACTTAAAACACTTCTTTCCTTTGCTGAAAAAGGAGACGGAAAAGAAGTCTATACTTCCTTTCCGGTGCCAATGCTTTTGCGGGAAGAGCTGGAAGGCAGGGCCGGCGAGGAGGCGGGAACCGTTCTGGAATGGAACAAAATCCATTTTTACGTATATTTTAATCAAAATCTCTTAGACGAGGCAGCCCTGAAACGTATGGTGGAGGAAAAGGCACATCAGATGGATAAGCTGAAAAGTGCCATTTCCAGAAAACAAGAGGAATATCAGGTTTATTTTGAAAAGCAGGAAAAAGTACGGAACCAGAAGGTGACGAAAGAGTCCTACCAGGAAAACCAGGAAAAACTGGAAGAAAACGGCCGCCGGGAGCAGGAGCTGAAAGGACAGATCGAAGCTGCGGCCGCACAAGCCAGAACCCTGGAAGAGGAGCTGGAGCAGCTCAGAGGCCGGATTCAGAAACTGGAAAATGATGACAGGTGGCAGACGCAGCGTTTATCCGAGTTTAAAGAATTTTCATCCGAATATGCAGCCTATCTTGAAGAGAGAAATGAGCTGGAACGCTGTGAAAAGAAGGCGGCCAGCCTGTCGGAGCAAAAGGCCGTGTGCAGAGAGCAGATGGAGCGGCTTAGACGGCAGCTTCAGACACTTGAGAATGCAGCCGCAGATCTGAAAGAGAAGGTCCGGGATAACCGGGAAAAATATCTGGTGTATGAGACATTTCCGGAACATTTTGCAGAGATAGAAGCGCCTTGGCAGACCGGGGAAGGCCGGGAAGAAGCATATGCACAGATGGAGGCGAGATATCAGGCCATTACGGCCGGCTTTTCAATGGAACAGCAGGAACTGGAAAGATGGGTGTTAGAGTGCAGAAAACGCCATGGAAAATCGAAGGAGGAACTGGCCTGGCTCAGGGATAAGTATAAGCTGGAGGATGGAGCCTGGAAGACGGTTCTGTACAGCAGAGAGGAAGAGCGCCACCAGCGATCCGTCCTGGAAGAGCGGAGCGAAAAGAAAATTCTGAAAGATTCCGAATGGAATAAGGAGGACAGAGCCTTATTGCTGCTGCGCCAGTCGATGAAGCAGAAAAAAGAGAAAATGGCGGAGACCTGCGGCAAAGACGAGCCTCTTCCACAGAGTGAGATTATGTCGGAGGATATCGATGCACAGATGAATGAGCTTTCCTGGCAGGAGAAGGAGAAAAAGCAGCAGCAGGAGCAGCACGAAAAAAGGATTAACGGCTATGAGCAGAATCTTACCTCTCTGGCCGAGTATAATCATTTGGAGCAGCGGGAGGAGATAATCTGGGAAACGGATATATCCCTGCTTGATAAGAAACAGCTTGATGATTTTAAGGGGGAGACAGTCAGGGAGTACCGCTTAAGCATCAGCGCCTCCGGAGAATGTAAGGCGCGGATGGTGCAGCAGCTCAATCGAATTCTCAGAATGGATGTATTCCGGGAGGAATTTTACAGAAAGCCCCTGGAAGCCATGCTGGAGGTTTCCGGTAATGCCGCCCAGGTATTGGCCCAGCTTAACATAACAGTACAGTCGTATCAGAGCCTGATGGAAAAGCTGGAGGTGGATATTTCGCTGGTGGAAAAGGAAAAAGCCAGAATTGCAGAGATATTGGAGGACTATCTGAAGGATGTCCATGAAAATTTGGGTAAAATCGATCACAATTCTACCATCACCGTGAGGGAACGGCCGATTAAGATGCTCCGCCTGGAACTTCCTTCCTGGGAGGAAAATCTGACCGTATACCAGCTTAGAATCAATGATTTTCTGGACGAGATAACGAGACAGGGAATTGAATGGTTCGAGCGCAACGAAAATGCCCAGGAATATTTTGGCACCCAGCTCACAACGAAACATCTCTATGATACGGTGGCCGGAATTGGAAATGTACAGATTCATCTCTTCAAGATCGAGGAGCAGAGGGAGTATCCCATTACCTGGGCCGATGTGGCCAGAAACTCGGGAGGGGAAGGTTTTTTGTCCGCCTTTGTCATCCTCTCCAGCCTGCTCTGCTATATGCGCCGGGATGATTCCGATTTCTTCGCAGACAGAAATGAAGGAAAGGTTCTCGTCATGGATAATCCATTTGCCCAGACCAACGCGGTCCATCTTTTAAAGCCGCTGATGGATATGGCAAAGAAGACCAACACGCAGCTTATCTGCCTGTCAGGCCTTGGCGGAGAGTCCATTTATAACCGGTTTGACAATATCTACGTCCTGAATCTGGTTGCCGCCGGTCTCAGAAATTCCGTCCAGTATGTGCGGACGGAACATATCAAAGGAACCGAGGCGGAGACAGTGATTGCGTCGCGGATACAGGTGGCGGAGCAGATGGAGATGATGTTTTAGAAGCCGTTATTGTACGTCAGATTTGTGATAGATGTCTCCGAAGCCGTTCGGCTACGCTTGAATTTGAGAAGTAGACAGGGAGCCGGGAAGGCGCTTGAATAGCAGACTTTCCGGCTCTTTGTCGGGGCGAGACATCTATTTGATACCAATTATGCAATTTTAATTTACCATAACGTAAAAGAGAGCCACAGAGTGACTCTCTCAGTGCAGTCCTAAAACATACACCTCTTTCATTGCTTATAGTATATACCATAATAGAAAATTATGCAACTAAAATTAGAATACATTCAATATGCAATATGTTAAGACTGGAGATAGTTTCTGTTTACACGGTTATGCCCCACGAGGTGTTTTCATGCGCTTGCTACACTAAAATCCCGAGTTACACGGCGTGAAACTGCGTTTTTGCAGTTTTTGTGCATCGCGAAGCGTGTTATTCTTTACAGCATACCGCTTTTTGGCATGGTGTGAACGGTAACTGGAGATATGCTTCTAATTTTGTTGTTTTAGCACCTACGTTCTGTTGTATTAAAGTCTGGTAAATGCCAGGTGTTACTTTACTTGATAGAAGCTGATTTTCTGTTTTGTATTTTTCTAATAAGTTGGCAGCTCTGGTTCCGCTAAAATCGATCCGCTTAAGAATACAACAAACAATAATGATATAATCAATTAATGAATACAGACTTATATTTTGGATACCGGTTTCTTTTTCAACCCATTTCTTTAAAACAGTGTTTATTTTTCTATCTTTAAAACGTGTATCAAAAATAATATTATTATGTGCAACAGAATTGCGTAATGCTTTAAGGGTATATAGCATACTTGACAGTAACGTTTTATTGGTATCGATTGAAATATCAAGCATGTGTAGTTGATTGAGAATATCCTCTCTCATTGCCTCATTTAAACACTCAAAAAAACTTGCCAAATCACTTAGATAAAATATTTCAAAAATAACACATAAAGGTGCATCTTCCCCGCGATTATAGAAATGTCTAACCATTTGGTTGTCTTTTCCTTCTTCATCGTGATAACGAATAGAGAGTTTTGAGTATACAGTATTTCTAAGCTTAAGGCGTTTTGCCTGTAATTTTGTATTGGTAGTATTGTCCATCATTCTATTTTGATAAATATATTCAAACGTTGCAGATGTAAGACCAGAAACCGATTCATTGCAAACAATATTTTTAATTGCAGTTTCAATAAACATCAGTTCTGGATAAAGAGCAGCTTTTAAGCTATTATCATATTCAATTACTGCAACGACCTCGCTAAAGTCAGTATATGGTATCCGATTACCATTATTTCTGACAAACCGGTATCCTTTATAACCATGATAATATCCATAGCTAATAAGCTGTTGTTTTTGATAACTACCACTTATTTGTACATTACAGTTATTTCTTAAATGTCTCATTAAACCGTTAATCGTTTGTGGGGAATCCATAGGGTTACCTTCTTTCATTAGATATTTTTCAATTATGAAAAGAGTTATTATCTCTGTACCATGAAAAGTGTCGGAGAGTTAGTTTGATAGGTGAAAAACGGATAAGAGGGCATAAGATAAACCAATATATAGATAATCCGAAGGAAAGGTTATAGAATATAATTACCACTTATAAAAATTCAAGTTTTGAAGAGGAAAACGAAAGGAGAGAAATTACACCCCTGGCATCTAAAGTAGAAAGGTGTTCTTTTTATGTGTTAAAGTACTATCGATAGAACGTAAAAATGAATGTCAGTAAAGCTATTATGAACAATCCAAATGCCATGAGATCTTTAAATTCAAATTTCATTTGTATTATCTCCATCTTATGTAAAATGAAGGCTACTCGCCCAGCAAAACAGTTGTTTCATAAATAAATATAGCATTATTTACCAAATATGTCAACACTATATATAATCTTATTGAAGTTAAATAAAATATATGATATAATTAAACAGTCGGGGTAATTCCTGGGGATTGCAAGAATAAAATTATCCATAGAGAAGAGGTTGCTACTATGAAATGATGGCAAACTCTTCTTTATCTTTTATTGTAGTTCAGTTTGAAAATTTTATGAAACCCTCTCGAACTTACCTAAATAGGATTGCAAGCATCCTCTAAAATAATATTAGGAAGAACCTATCGATGTTTCAACACTTTTACTGCTGAAACATCTGTAGGTTCTTCCTGCTCTTCCTCTAATACAATTTCAATACCAAACTCTCACAGCTAGTACAGCATTGTGCAATTAACGGTGAATATAGCATCCGCTATCTGCGCCAGGTGTACGCCCGCGAAGCTAACCGTAGGGTCCACTACGCCGTCGCTTCGCGGACGCACACCTGACGCAGATATCAGGCACTATATTCACCGTTAATTACGCAATACTGTACTAGAGCAGACTTCCTACAACTGCCGCAGAATATAATTCTTCACCTGCTCCAGCCCGCTCTTTTTCCATTCCCCATCCTCGGCCTTATCAACCAAAGGAAGAATAACGGAAAAGTCCATATGAGCATCTTTAAAATAACCATCCGGTTCTTCGCTGAAGAAGTACCGGTTCCAAACCTCCTCCGGTGCGTCGGTAAAGCGTTCGGGTTCCAGATAGATCATCTTTTTCCGTTCTTCTTCCACAAACGCTTTCGCGCCCAGAGGAGCAAGCAGCTCGTACTCTTTAGCTGGAATATTGGTGAAGATGCCGGGAAGCGGCGTTATATCAATTCGTTCGTCATCTCGTACGATACGGATGCCGATGGCATCAAAATCCATCTTTTTTTCAGTAAATTTGAGCTTCAGCAGGATTCCGATGTCGGTGTAAAGGTGAACGCGTTGATAGTCCGTATCAAAGATGAAGTTCCCCAGCGAGTAAAAAATTGCTTTTCCGTTATCGAACAATTCATAGTTCTCCGGGACGTGGGGATGATGGCCAACCACTACGTCTGCGCCCAGCTCCAGGAATTTGAGGTACCGATTACGGGTATAGGGGCTGGGAAGGCTGGTAAACTCTTCGCCGCCGTGGGAGATGACAATACACCATCTGCATTTTGATTTAATTTCGGCAATGCGTTCAGCAATGGCGTCAAGAGCGTCCCAGCGGAAAATGCCAGGTTCGGTTGAGGTTGCCGGGATACATTCTGTCTGGTAGGCAACACAGATCATGCCGATGCCGCCTGCTTCCTCCAGATAGACAGGCTCGGAGGCCTCCTTTTCGTTTAAGCCGGCGCCGACGGTACGGCATCCCATCTCTTTTGCGATGTTTTTAGTGCTGATGACCCCCTCCCGTCCTGCATCCATGGTGTGATTGTTTCCGATACTCCAGATATCTGCATGAGCGAGTTTCAGAACACGGGTGGCCGCAGGGTTCATGCTGTGAAAGAAAATACCTCTGGAGCCGTCATCGACAGCATCAATCAGAGCTCCCTCCACATTTGCCACAGTGTGATCCGCACTATGAAAGAAGTCTAAGATTGGTCCGGACAAAAGGTTATCGTCCTCCCAACGTCTGTCCATGTACCGGTCGAATCCGATATCACCAGTGAAAACAATCGAAGTTTTGTTTTTGCGTATCATTGATTCTCCTTTTCAAAATTACACGAAGAACTGAAGCAGCGCACCCATGCCGAGTCCGCAGAAGTTCCCGACGGCAGCTCCCAGAACTCCCATTAATACACCGATACCGGCAAAGGAACCATCATAGGCAGTTGCAATGATAGGAGCGGAAGCCGATCCGCCGATACAGGCTACGGAGGCGGTGGAACACATGCACAGATCCCAATGGAACAGCTTGGAGAGTAAGAACATCAGGATAATGTGGATAGCTAAAACCGCGATACCGTATACAACCCACATCGGTGCAGCTACGAGATCGACTAAAGTTGCAGTGGATGCCAGTAAGGCAACGATGGCATACAGGTAAACGTTAGATAATTCATTGACTGCCGGAAGTTTGCCCATCCGTGTCATCGCACAGATTAATCCAAGAACAGTAACGAATACGGTAGTACATGTACCCTTATCAAAGAAAGCCAAACCGCTGGCTTTTAATACTGTGTTCATCTGACCGCCAACCCACTGAGAGACCGCGGAAACCATTAAGGAAACTCCGATTAAGAAGATCCAGTCGGCAGCAGTTGGTTTGATGTTGGCTTCTTTTGCAATTTCTTCATTGGCAGCAGCGGCAACGGCGTCCAGGCCGGAGGTATCTGCCTTACATGCTTTATTCCATTTACCGGAATATTTTACGGCGAAGAGAAGAAGTGCGATCCATACGGAATAGCATGCGGTATCCAGTGCCAAAGCACAGGAGTAAGCGCCGGCATCTACCGGAAGTGCATCCTGCATTGCAGCCATGTTGGCAGAACCGCCGACCCAGGAGGCGTAAAGGGCAGTTGTTGCGCCCCAGGTTTTCTCAGCACCGCCCAGGGAGTTTGCAAAGACCGGATAAAGGGCGAAGAAAGCGATACCTAAAGTTATGGCACAGCCCATAAAAATGGCGATCATTCTCGGCCCCAGCTTGCCCAGCTTGCGGAAATCGCAGCGAAGCAGCATAACAAAAATCATGGCGTAAAGTATGTTGTTCTTTAATGCACCATAGGCGGCGGAACAGGCCTCCGAATTAAAGAGTCCCATGGTACAGAATGCCATATTCAGGACATAAATCCAAACCAGAGGCGGGATAATGTTGAATACTTTCCATTTTGCATATTTTTCAAGGGCCAGCAGGCCTCCGGCCAGAAGCATCAGGAACGCAATGTAGGTAAAGCTGTTTGTAATAGTAAACATAGACACATCTCCTTTTGTTTATTATTTTTATTTTGCAAGCTGATAAAGCGCCTCGGCAAGTATATGTGCATTCTGCATCAGCTCGTCAATTTCAATAAATTCATCCGGTTTATGCTCCCGCACCTCGTCTCCCGGGAAAATGGGGCCAAAGGCCACAATGTTGGGAATTACCTTGGCATAGGTGCCGCCGCCGATGGATTTGGGATAGGGCGGAAGTCCGGTCTGTTCGGCATAGACACGCAGAAGCGTCTGAACCAGAGTGCTGTTTTCCGGTAAATAAAGGCATTTTTTATGAATTTCTTTGAGCTGTGTAAATCCTGATTCTGCGAAAGCCTGATTCAGGATCGGAGCGCAGTCCTCATACGTCTTTGTAACCGGATAACGGTAGTTGATTCTGATGATAAAGGAAGCAGCATCTCCCTGAACCGTTCCCAAATTGAAGGTGAGTTTTCCTGACGGTTCGTCGGAAAGTGCGATGCCAATCCGGGTACCGTCAGATTCCAGACCGATTTTTTCGGCAAGGAAATGAATTTGTGAGGCAAGCGGCTCAGACAGAGGCAGCCTGTCCAGCGCGGTCAATAAAAGGCCAATGGCATTGACGCCAAGCTCCGGGAAGGCTCCGTGGGCACTGACACCGGCAGTCGCGATTCGGATTCCCTGCTCTGTGGAAGTGCAGGTGACGGCATCGCCGGATTCGGTAGTGAGCTTGTGAATAAGCTCTTTCGCAAGCTCCGGCGGACAGCAAAGATTTGCCTCGGCAGAGGCAGGAACCACATTGGGAGCGTCTCCGCCGGAAATCCCCATTAAAATCACCGGACCACTCTGGGCATATTCCGCTTTAAAATCCACATTGATGATACCTTTTTCTCCATTGATAACCGGGTATTCGCCGTCCGGAGTAATGCCCATAACCGGGAGTTCTCCACCATGGCTAACGTAATATTTCATATCATTGCTTCCGGTTTCCTCATTGGTACCAAAGAGAATGCGGATCCGGCGTTTTAAGGGAAGCTTGCTGTCGCGCAGAGCGGCCAGGGCATACAGCGCGGTGATGGTCGGTCCTTTGTCATCGATGGAACCGCGTCCAAGAACCTTTCCATCCCGAATCTCGCCTCCAAAGGGAGGAAAACTCCATCCCTCGCCTTCCGGGACCACGTCCAGATGTCCCAGTACGGCAATCATTTCTTCCCCCTCACCATATTCGCACCAGCCCATCTGGTTATCCAGATTAACAACGGAAAATCCCAGCTCTTTTGCAGTTTGTAATGCGTGCTCCAGACAGTCACGGATTCCCATTCCATAGGGAGCGCCCTCCGCCGGTGTATCTTCCACACTGCGTATCCGGATGCTTTCCTGCAGTGTTTTGAGAAGCGCTTTCTTTTGAAGCTCTACGGCCTCCTGTAACTTCATAATTAATAACCTCCTTTCCTTTGAAACAAATAAAAACCCAGTAAAAAACAGGGAGAGAGAGTATCTCTTCTGCTTTTTGCTGGGTTTCATTTCGCTTAGTAGACAGGGAAACTGCCATGTGCATAATGAAGCAGCGTTTGTATTTTCGCTTATATCTATTTTAATTCCAATCGTTAGATTTGTCAATTAATTTGAGGGAATCAAATACTTTTTTGTGCAATATCGCTATTGAGGATTTAATTAAGCAGGTGAGGACGCCGCCGCAGGCCAGCGGACGCTGAATGTCTCACGCGTTAAGTGCGGGGGCGGACCTTGTCGCGGCCACTCAGTGCT
>OBXO01000262.1_pt1 | contig 52523 bp, 54 predicted proteins | sample 1501431 | NCBI WGS metagenome assembly OBXO01 (sample SAMEA2580163, study PRJEB22360) | human gut metagenome | biome: human gut; feature: human-associated habitat; material: faeces | place: Denmark | collected 2008/2010
CCCCCTCACCACACCGGACATGGTCCGTTCCGGACGCGTCCTCCCAACCTCAGTTAAATCTCCATTTGATTTTTACCTCGATTCTGATATAATAATCCTAGTATCAATAAAACAGGAAACCAATGAAAGGAATTACCATGATTACTTTAGAAAGAACCAGCGTAATGAATATGGAAAATGCGCTTCGCGGCGCCAGAAACCCGCTGAACAGCTGGAATCGCACGGACAGCTTCTACGATGAGCAGGGCCGTTATATCCTGGGGCCGAATGATTTGAATCTGGCAAAAAAGCTTCGCATGGCCGGCAGTGACCACCGCAAATATGTCCGTCAGATCCTCGTATCTGTAGACATTACAGCCCCGCTCTACTGGTGGAAAGAATATGATACATATAAAATTGCAACCGTGGCAAACTCCTGCAGCACTATGCATAAAATCGCAAGCAAACCGTTTACTCCGGAGGATTTCAGCTGTGACCACATGACACCTGCAACGCAGGAATTTATGCGTTCCGTTGTGGACAAGCTGGAAGAAATCCGCCTCAGATACCTGGAAACCAAAAGCAAAGATGACTGGTATGATATGATTCAGCTTCTGCCTTCCAGCTATAACCAGCTCAGAACATGCTCCTTCAACTATGAGACGCTGATCAATATTTATTATGCAAGAAAGGATCACAAGCTGGCTGAGTGGCATACTTTCTGTGACTGGATCAAGACTCTTCCCTATGCACAGGAGATCATTATTGCAGAAGGAAAATAAGTGATGCGGCAACGCATAAACAGACCGCACAGCGGCAGTTTTCGTACTGGCACTATACGGTCTGTTTTTTATTTCTATATATTAGGATTTCTCCCGTTACCTGTTTATCTGCAGGAACCCTGCATGGATGCTACCGGCATTCCGCCAAATGAAGGAAGTGTCTGGATTCCGTTCTGGCAGCTTCCGCCGAAACAGTCATTGCCGCTCTGGCAGCTTCCGCCGAAGCAGTCTGTTCCGCTCTGGCAGTTTCCTACGAAGCAGTCTGTTCCGCTCTGGCAGTTTCCACCGAAGCAGTCTGTTCCATTCTGGCAGTTTCCGCCGAAGCAGTCTGTTCCGTTCTGGCAGTTTCCGCCGAAGCAGTCTGTTCCGTTCTGGCAGTTTCCGCCGAAGCAGTCTGTTCCGTTCTGGCAGTTTCCGCCGAAGCAGTCTGTTCCGCTCTGGCAGTTTCCACCGAAGCAGTCTGTTCCGCTCTGACAATTGCTTCCGCTCTGGCAGTTTCCGCCTCTCTGTCCGAAACCTCCTGAAAACATTCCTGAATTAAATATCATACCGGAGCTGTTTCCCGGAACACAAGTCGTAAACATGGCAGCCTGTGATGTCATTGCCGGCGCTGCGGCAACCATCATGACGGTCAGAGCTGCAGCTGAAAATAAACGTAATTTCTTCATGGTAAAACCTCCTATTTGTTTCAAAATTATTACATTTCTGTTACAAAACTATAATATCATAAAATTTTTGGAAGATATACCGGTAAATAATGGTTTCTTTTCTAACTCCTTCCTTTTCCCATGTCAAGAGGGCATCCCGGTATTTCTGCCGGAATAACCTGAAGCTCTTTTTCAAAATCTCTAAAGTGCTGTGACTTATAAAAATTGATTCCTCCCTCCACAACCCGGACCTGGCCAAAACCGTTCTGCATCAGAATGCGGGCCGCATTATAAGCCCTGATTCCGACGGCACAGATAACGGCCGTCATTTTATTTTTATCAAGTTCGTCCAGTCTTCCCCGGAGCTTTCCGAGAGGAATATGGACAGAACCCGGGATGTGGTATACCAGGAATTCAATTTCCTCCCTCACATCCAGAATCGTCATATCCTGCGCCGGCCGGGAAGCGGACGACAGCTCATCAAGTTCTGCACAGCTGATGAATGACACTAATCCGGTGAGAATGTTCTCAGCAGTAAAACCAAGCATATTCACAGGATCTTTGGCTGAAGAAAAAGGCGGCGCGTAGGCGGACTCCAGTTCCTCTAAATCATAAATAGTTCCGTGGCTGCGCATAACCGATGCTATCACGTCAATCCGTTTGTCCGCCCCGTCCGGGCCTACAGCCTGGGCACCAAACAGCCTGCCGTCTTTGCCGAACAGCATTTTCATATGCAGGACTGTCGAACCGGGATAATATCCCGCATGGGATTTCTGGCTGATTAGAACAGAATAATAATCCTCATTCTTTACCATTCCCATTGCCCTCAGGGTCTTCTCATTAGCTCCCGTAACAGCTGCCGTGTTGTCAAATACCTTGGCAACGGAGGTTCCCATTGTTCCATGGTATTCTTTCCTGTCGCCGGCCAGATTGTCGGCGCAGATTCTGGCCTGTCTGTTGGCCGGCCCCGCAAGCGGTATCATGGCAGGCGTTTGCAGGACAAAATTCTCGACCTCAATGACATCTCCTACCGCATAAATGTTTTCATCGGAAGTCTTCAGAAACCGATCCGTCACAATGCCTCCCCGAGCGTTCACCTTAAGTCCCGCAGCACGGGCCAAAGCGCTGTTCGGCTTTACCCCAATGGAGAGCAGTACCATCTCCGCCCGGATTGTCCGGCCTCCGGCCAGGTTAATTAGGGTGGAGCCGTCATCCCGGGCTACAAATGAAACGACTCCGTCCCCCAGAATCAGTTCCACGCCGTTCATTGTCATATTTTCATGAAGCAGTTCCGCCAGTTCGTAATCCAGAGGCGCCATCACCTGATTCTGCATTTCAATTACACTTACGCCGATGCCAGCCTTCTGCAGATTTTCAGCCATTTCCAGGCCGATAAAACCGCCTCCTATGACCGCTGCCGTTTCGGGCTTTCTCTCCTCCACCAGCCTCTTTATCCGATCCGTATCAGGCACCGTCCAAAGTGTATGAATTCCCTCGCCTTCAATCCCCGGAATCGGAGGAACCACGGGAGAAGAGCCTGTTGCGATCACAAGGTCATCGTAAGGTTCCCCATATGTCTCCCCCGACTTTTTATCAAAAACGGCCAGTTTCTTATTCTCTCTGTCTATTGCAGTCACTTCACTTGATATTCTAACATCAATATCAAAACGCGCTTTCATTGTCTCCGGGTTCATCAGAAGCAGCGCGTTTCTGTCTTTGATAACTCCTCCAACATAATAGGGCAGCCCACAGTTTGCATAGGAAATGTATTCTCCCTTTTCGAATACAATAATCTCCCTGTCATTATCCCTCCTTCTGAGTCTTGCCGCCGTAGTGGCTCCTCCCGCTACTCCCCCGATTATCAATGTCCGTCTTTTATTATTTTCCATCATCATATCCGCCTTTCAACTTAACTCTATATTGTACGAATCAACTCTTTCATTCGTCCGGTGCCGTTTCCTGCGTTTCACCGTCTGCTGCTATTATATTCCCGTCTATTACCGGCATTCTGTGATTTAGTCACGTTTCCCGGCCCTTCTGACCGAATTGACAGGAATCTGCGCGTTTATTATAATAGTAAGGCAGCTTCTTCAATCACCGCCTCATTCTGCGGTCTTTTTCTTTTGCTACCACATAATAATTTATTATAGGAGGTGCGCCATGAACCCAATGGAACTTTTACTGATTAAAAATTCCTGTGATACATTTGTAAAAAACCATCCGAAATTTCCAATGTTTTTGAATGCCGTTTACCAAAATGGCCTGGCCGAAGGCAATATTATAGAGCTGTCGGTGAAAACAACGGACGGAAGGACACTTGAGACTAACCTGAAGCTGTCCCCTTCCGATGTCGAGCTTTTACAACAGTTAAATGACATGTTCCGAAACCGGTAAAACATGCGGTACTCTTTAGCTGTACCAATAAAGACACCCGAGAGCGGGATTCTCCGTCTGTGGCAGGTCGCTGTAGCGGCATTATTCCCTACCGCCGCAGTGCGATCCCCCGCGGAGCGGTTTTTATTTACAGGCGAAATATCCTGTTAAGATGTTGGGGATAAAAGGTTTTTTGCCCCCTTTGATACCGGATTGCTCCGCACTGCGTGCTCACACAAGCCACAAAAAAAGATGCAGGATTCATTTCGAAGTGAATCCCGCATCTTTTTTATCGATGGCAGTGACCTGTGCGCAGAGCGGACAGGTTATCGTTAGCAGTGTAAGGTCTCCCCGCTCTTTACCGTTTTAGTTTAATTGTAACAGATGACCGGAATGCCTGTATAGACCAGATCATACAGAATTTTCGCCTTCGCCGGCGGCAGGTTGATACATCCGTGGCTTCCGCCGTACTGATATATCGTCCCTCCGAATTTGCTTCTCCAGTCCGCATCATGAAGACCGATTCCACCGTTGAACGGCATCCAGTAATCCACATGGCTCTCATACTCATAAGTACCGTCCGCCTGCTTGGCACCTCTTAAGATTCTGTCCGTCTGCTTGTAGGTGAGGCTGTATATTCCTTCCGGAGTCGTATAGTTCTTCGACACGTTGCCAGTGACGCACGGGGCATCCCAAACGATTGCTCCGTCCTTAATCATATAGACATGCTGGCCGCCCAAATCAATCTCCACATAGGTGTTCCCCCAGTCAGGAGCCGTCCTGCTGGCGGCGGAGTCGGTATACTGAGGTTCCCAGGTCTGGCTCTGTCCCATCCGGATCATCGCGATTAACGCCTCAACCTCTGTTGCCTGATTGAGTTTCCAGCCGTACGGGCCTGTTAGTGTCACATCCTTGCCTGTCGCCGTATGAAAAACCCTGGCGGTTCCGGCTGTGTCATACTTGGCCGCCAATGCAGCAATGTAGGCTGCGGCGGCATTTCTGTCAACCTGAATCTGTCCGTCCTCGGAACCGGTGAACCAGCTTGTGAACACGGCGCCGGTGAGCTCTTCCTTATTCTCACCGAAATTATATGTGATTACCATGTCTTTACTCTGGTTCATCTTATCGCAGAGCGCCTTTAACTGTTCATTGTCCTTTGTAACCTGCACCGTATAGTAGCATCCGTTCTCCACCAGATTCACCAGGCTCTGTCCGGAGGCTGCGGCGGCCTTAATTACCGCTTCCGTCTTAGCCGCATCCACATTATTCCCCTGCACTTCCGGTATAATCGTGAAGGGCTGTCCCTCCTGATAAGGCGAGATACTGGCATCCGCCGTCGTGACGATGTCACTTCCGTTTATACACTCCAGTCCTCGGATTCTCGCCGTGAGAAGCGCTTCGTCATAGGAAGCCTGAAGCTCCAGTGTATGGGAATTATCGGAAGAAGGTCCTGACTGGCGTCCCGTGTTATTCTGCTGGCTCAGAATTTCTTTCAGATTGTCGGGAACCGTTACCCTGTACCCAATCTCCGTACCGTTAATATTCTCCTTCTTTCCGTCTTTCTCAATAATCGTCAGGTTGTAGCTCGAAGCATAGGACTGCTCGATTTTCGCCTTTGCTTCTGCTTCTGTAAGACCTCCTATCACAATACCATTTACATCTGTCCCCGTCACAAACTGCGACGCGTCATCTGCCAGAGTAGTAAAGCTGAATGCGAGCGCCAGAACCGACACCGCTCCCAGAGTTCTTAAGACCTTTCTTTTTCTCATTCTTTCAACCTCTATCTGTTTTTGTTTTGGCCGTTTAGCAGCCTGTTTATAATATAGCACGACCACAAGCCGAATTTCCACCGTTTTTTCAAAACAAATGAAATTGTCATAAAAATTTAAGTTTTCCGTATCTTCTGTAATATCGGAAGCAGTCTGACTGCCAGAGCGGACGCCAGCACGCAGAGGAGGAAATCACCTCCCACTGTAAGCAGGAAACAATTTACAAGCACGATTCCCCACGTTACGGGCATACTGATTACGTAATTGCTGATAAAGTAAAAGTAAAGCATCCCGGACAGATACATGACCATCATACCGGCAAATGCCGCTGCCAGAAGATTTAGAAACGTATGGCGGTGTAAGCGCTCCGAAAGTGTTCCTGTCGTATAGGCGGCGCCTGCAAAACCCAGCAGAAAGCCAAAGGTCGGGCGCACCAGATAGGCCGGTCCGCCTCCTGCCGCAAAGACGGGAACCCCCACAAGGCCAATGACGAGATACGCAAGGACGCTGGCGCTTCCCAATTTTCCGCCCAGTACAAAAGCAGCCAGCAGAACAAAAAAGAACTGCAGGGTAAAATGCATAGGAAAAGGCTGTACGGGGATACTTATTTTTATAAATGCGCCGGTGGCAACAAGTGCGGCAAACATGCCGCATAATACGATTTGTTCGATTGATAGTGTTTTCTGTCTCATGCTCATCCTCCTTTAGTTGTAGCCATTACCTTATTTGGGCCATGTCCTACTAATTATAGCAGAATGCGTACAGAAATCCAGCCTGAATATTCCAGATTTCCATTTTCTGTTACAGTTCGGCCTTCGGCTACACCGTAACAAATGATGCACAGAAACGGCAAAAAAACGCCGTTTCGCGCCGCACAACTCGGGATTTTCACAAAAAGCAGCGAAAACACCTCGCGGAATACATCATGGCAAAACTGTTACCATTTTCTTACAGTTTTTTTGTTTTCGTAACATTTGTTACGGACTTCATTTATTTTTTATGGTATCTTATCTACAGAACAAATAACAAGTCAAAAAATAAACAGGAGGTCTGCTATGAATAAATTTTACAGAAGTGACGACAAGAAAAATATATTATTACATCTGGTGGCTTTAGACGGTGAAAAGGAAGTCGGACTTGAGTCCCTGAAGGCCAACACCTCGGACGGTGCGGCTGAGAAGCATGTACCCGTTGTCTCGGTTGACGGAAACAGAGTGGAAGTATCGGTGGGTTCCGTATCTCATCCCATGCTGGAGGAACACTATATTACGGGCATTTATATTGAAACAAAATCCGGCGGACAGTTTGCTTCCCTAAAGCCCGGCGAAGAACCAAAAGCCGTTTTTCTTCTTGGCGACGGCGATGAATTTATTGCTGCCTACGAGTACTGCAATCTTCACGGCCTTTGGAAGGCTGAGTAATTCAAATGTATTATTAAACAGATTACGGAGGTAATTAGAAATGAAAAAATATATCTGTGAACCATGCGGCTATGAGTATGACCCGGAGGTTGGTGATCCGGACAATGGAATCGCTCCGGGAACTGCATTCGAGGACTTGCCCGAAGACTGGTTATGTCCGATATGCGGTCTTGGAAAAGACGTTTTTGTTCCCGAAGACTGATAATTTAATCTGAAACATCGGCCAGGTCTTCCTGAAGCCGGGAATAATCAAGGATTTTGATGGATTTGCGACCCTCCATTTTAATTATCCCCTCATCCTGCATCTGAGATAATTCCCTGGACAGAGAAGGCCTGGCCGCGTTCAGGCTGGCCGCCAGTTCCTCCCGGTTCATCACAAGCTCAACCTTTTTATTTTCACCGCTGTTCTGGAGAAGATAAAGGGCTATCCTCTGTCTTAAGCTGCCGCAGGTCAAAAGCTGTATCTTTTTTGATTTTTTCTCCGCCTCCTCGGCGAACACCCCCATCATATTAAAAAGAATTTTGCTGTGGTGCATGCAGTTATTTTCACACGTTCCATAGAAAAAATGGCTTGATATCTTAAGCAGCTTTACATAGCTTCTGGCTCTGGCCGAGTAGGAATACTGTTTCCGCTTAAGAAACAGGTCCACAACGCCAAACTGCTGCCTTTCACCGAGATATTCCGCATAAGTCTGGCGTCCCGCCATATTTATCTGTTCCAGCAAAACCTCCCCGGACAGAATCATGTAGATCCACCTGGGCTTCTCCCCCTGGAAAAAGATATAATCATCTTTTTCATACTCCACGATGTTTGACTGTGAACAGACCAGGCTCCGCTGAAGCTCGTCCTCTGTCAATCCGTTAAATAATTTTAATTCCTGTATCTTCATCTCATTCTCCCGAATCTATTCCTGATTTAAAGATTATCCTGCCCAATGTTTTTCCCTATCCGATGCTTACTCCCTGATGCACGGAATCCGGACCTTCGCCTCAAACATACCGGCGTCTTTTTGATATGAAAAAGTGCCTCCGTGACGCTTCAGTATCGTTTCGCATGTCTTCAGGCCGATATTGCTGCTCTCCCGCTCCGATACATCCGCAGACACGCTGTTTCGCAGGCGGATGACCAGTTCATCCTTTGTCTCTCCGTATTCCGCCTGAACGGCATGGCTCCGGTCTGCATATTTTAGGATATTGGAAAAAAGATTTCCAAAAACCCGGCGCATCAGATCCACATCCACCAAAAGCCTGCATGTAATTTCTCCGGCCCGGCGCGCCACCTCAATCCCCTCATTTTCCAGGTCAAACAGGCTCTCCTCGACTATCTGTCCCACAAATTCCGCACCGTTCACCTCGTCCGCGTGCAGTTCATCCTGGTCACTGCTGTATACCAGAAAATACTCAAAAAGCTTATCCGACAGGCTCTTTATCTGGCACGCCTTGTCACGGCAGACCGACAGGTACTTCTGCTTTTTGCCGGGATCCTCCTCTATGGAAAGAATATCAAGATAACCCATAAGAGCCGTCAGCGGCGTTCTCAGGTCGTGCGACATGGCCGTCACTATGCCCCGGTTCGCCAGGTGAGCCAGCTCTTCCTCCTCCTGTCTGGAGCGGATGGCCCGGCGCATAGAATCCATCTCTCCCGCCAGAGCCGCCAGTTCATCATTTCCCCTTATCGTAATCTGGTAATTTAAATCTCCACCTTTTAAAATCTCCAGTTCTTTCCCCAGCAATTCAATATATTTTACTTTTTTTCGAATCAGAAGATATAAAATTACGGCAAAACAAAGGCCGCTCAAAAGCGTCACAATCACTCCGGCGGACTGGTAATTCTCATATCCCGTATAAACCAGTACTGCCTGTACTGCGCCGTCCGTGAACGTCACATTAAAAACTCCCGACGCCTCAGATGTGTCTTTTATCGTCTCCCCGTATTCATCCGCCGGAAGAGGCACAATAAAGCGGCTGTCACTGCTGAAGATTATATCATTCTCCTGGTACAGCGCCATGACAATCGTCCAATCCGTTTTGGTGAACTCTTTTATCTTCTTTCTGTCATTCATGGAAAGCTTCTGTTCTGTCACATAGCTTTGAAAATCCTTTATATACTGCTCTTCCCGCTTTAAGATAACGGCCGGATTAATATAAATCTGATCCAAAAGGCGGTAGGACAGCTCCAGCGCCCACACATAGACAAAGGCGGCGCAGGCGGCGGCAAAGACGGCTGACAGAATCAGCTTAATCCATAATCTGCTGCGAAGTTTTTTCATCACTCTATCCGGTACCCCTTTCCCCATACATTGACAATGTATTTCGGATTTTTCGGATCTTTCTCCAGTTTTTTTCTGAGATTCCTGATATGTACCATCACCGTGTTATTGGAAATGTAATAATATGGTTCTTCCCAAACGCTCTCATAGATATTCTGTATCGTAAAAATCTTCCCCCTGTTCTCCGCGAGAAGAAGGAGAATCCGGTATTCCAAATCCGTAAGAAGAATTTCTCCTCCCTCCAGACGCACCTCACGGCTGTCCTTATTAAGTAGCAGATCCCGGATTTGTATCTGTGCGTCATCTTCTTTCCGGTTTCCGCCTCCCTGATAGACGTAATATCTGCGCAGCATTGCCTTGACTCTCGCAACCAGCTCCGTATAGGAAAATGGTTTTGCCAGGTAATCATCTCCCCCTGCGCAAAATCCCAGCGCCTTATCGGAATCCTGGGTGCGGGCCGTAAGAAACAGGATGGGTACCGTCAGTTTTTTCCTTATCTCCAGACAGGCCAGGATCCCTGACTTCCCCGGCATCATCACATCCAGGATAATCAGATCCACAGAGCCGCCGGACTTTTCCACCGCCTCTTTTCCATTGGAGGCCTCGATAACCTCAAAGCCTTCATGCTCCAGAAGAATACGGACCACCTCCCGAATCTCCGGATCATCGTCAGCAAACAATATTCTTTTTCGTTCCGTATTCATTTCCATATGCACCTCATTACTCCGTATCAGATTTTCCCTTCCCCAATCCAAAGGATTCCCAACTTCTCCAGATATTCCTTAACCATCTGAAGCAGGATCCGAACAGAAAGGCAGTCGAGACGGCTGCTAAGTGTGGACTGTGTCAGATACAGCTTCTGTGCGGCCCCTGGTCAGGGAGCCTGACTCAACAATTGCAAGAAACGCATCACTTCAGCCTGATTCATACTTCCTCCGCGATGATAAATATCGATTTTGTCTATATTATATACCTGTATAATTCATTTTACAAAATATTTCTCTAATATGATAATGACAGTAACAGTTGTTACTGTTCACACGGCAATGTCATGATGTTGGGGTCAAAAGGTCTTTTGACCCCTTTGATACCGGATTGCTCCGCACTGCGTGCTCTCACGCCTGTCCAGTGCCTTCATAATGCGCTTACACGGCCCGCCGGAAACGTCGGGCCCGCTCCGCGCACAAATCACCCCCATCAATTAAAACAGGGCGGTCTTTAATCCTGCCCTGTCTCTCTTCCCGGATCGCTCATCTTTATAATTTCAATCGCCATTTTCGCCACGGCATCCGGATGTTCCCAGGCATCATCCTCCCAAAGACTGTAGCTGGTATCACCGGCCGACCATGTGGCAAGGACTCCATGGACATCTGAATTTTCTGAGGTGACCCGGACCGTGATATCCACCTTCGTTCCATCCTCCAGTTTTGTGAACCAGCTCTGTTTCCTGCTGTCATCAAACACATAGTAAATACCCGAAATATCACCTTCCTCCGATTTGGCTGCCCTCGCGATGGCATCTGATTTAGTAATCTCATCGTAAAATAGAATCTGCGCAGCCTTATCACCTATCATACTGTAGTCAGGATCACTGTACCATTCTTTATTGTCCGGAAGCCAAAGCCTCAGTCCTGCCGCCTCAAAGTCTTCCGAAGAGCCGACATCCACAATTGGATTCGGGAGGGCGGACCAGTCCTGCGCCCGGCTCTCTGTTACCGGTATCTGCGTCTCCTCTTTTGCGGATTCCGCCGTATTGGCCGTCTCATCACCAGTTAAAGATGCTGCTTCTTGCTTACTTACCGTTTCCTCTGTTCTTGCCTCTGTCTCCGCTGCCTTTGCCGCCCCGGCCTCGCCTCCTGCACTCTTCTGTGCCCCGCCTCCTGCGCAGGCCGCCAGGGAACATATCAGCAGCACTGCCGCACATGGCGTTAAATATTTTTTGCGTCGTTTTTTCTTCTCTTTGATTTCATACTTTATTGTAATCATATAATTTCACCCTGCTTTCTCTCATTATTTTCCATTATATCTTCCGGAGACATCTGCCACAAGAGAATTTATCTTTACGTATCTTACAATTTTTTACATCCGCTGCTGTTCACACAAAAAACGTTTCAATATATTGGAATAAAATTGGAAGGAAAATGTGATGATACTTTCCTGTAATCTTCACATACTAAATGTGGAGGTGATAATTATGAGTCCAAAGGAATTAGATTATATCGAGGATGCTCTGGGACATGAGAAATTTTTTAAAACTCAGTGTCAGGATGCAATCCAAAATCTTCAGGATCAGGAACTGAAAACCTGTGTTCAGCAGATCGCTGACAAGCATCAGCAGATTTTTGACAGTTTCTATCGTTTAACCTAATGATGAAAGGAGGGTTACAAAAATGGATGACAGATGTATAATGGAAAACCTGCTTCTGACCACCAAAGGCGTATGTGATCTGTATCTTCACGGTACGATCGAATCTTCGACCCAGGATGTGCGTCAGAGCTTTGATCAGGCCTTAAACAACAGTCTTTGCATGCAGGATGACATTTACAAAAAAATGTCTGCCAAAGGCTGGTATACGACAGAGCAGGCGGAGGCAATGAAAATTCAGAAGGTAAGAAACCAGTTCTCCGGTATTTCATAAATTCTGATTGAAACCGAAATCCTGATTTACAAAATCCCCTTCTGTTATTTTCCCGCTGACAGGCTGCCATCAGGAAAAAAACGGAAGGGGATTCTTTTATACTTTTATTCTTTTACCGGCTTCATCAGCCGCGGTCTGCGGGGTCAGCATCTGACATATGTGACGCCGCTACAGTCCATCAGTATTTTGGTCAGTTCCATCTTGTTGTACTCTTTCGGCATAAAAACTCCCAGCTCCATTCTGTACTCCTGGTTTTCCGTCATCTCAAGCTCCAGACTGTCTACTTCCACCTTCTGTCCGAGCAGTTTTTCCTGAAGCTCTTCAATTCCCGGATGGTCTTTCATGATAATGACCAGTTTTTCATACCTGTGTTCTTTTTTAATCACAAACTGCCTGTGCAGAACGAACTGCATCAAGACAATGAGAACAGTAACGGCAATACCAATATAGTACATACCGGAACCCACCGCCATTCCCACCCCTGCCGTGGCCCAGATACCGGCCGCCGTCGTAAGGCCGCTCACAGCGCGGTTCCTGATGAATATGATTCCGGCACCGAGGAATCCGATACCGCTGACGATCTGCGCAGCAACCCTGGAAGCATCATAGTTCTGAATATCAGAAAATCCATATTTTGACACAATCATGATCAGGGCAGCGCCCAAAGCAACAATTGCATGAGTACGGATCCCCGCCTCTTTATTTCTGTTCTCCCTCTCATATCCGATTACAATTCCACAGATTGCCGCTGTGAGAATGCGCAGAAAGAATTCCGCCGACAGGACTAGCTCCTGCTGTGTCATCCGCTATCCCTCCTGTTTCTGTCCGGCCGCTGACCGGGTGATTTTAACGTATCAAGTGCTCATAGTATACCATGAACTCTAGGTTCGTGGAGTACCTCACCAAGGGTTCAGGTATGACTCGCACTAGATTCGTGTAATACCTCATCAAGTGCTCATAGTATACCACAATCAGTCTGTGGATGGTATAGTTCTTTCCATTCCTTCACAGTATTTACGCTCCATCTGGTGTTTCGCTTTCCTCTCCTCCACGCTTTCGAAGATAATGGAAAAATCATAATCCTCCGGATACAGTTCGGATGCGGGGACGTGAAGTTTTATCCTTTTGTGGTTAATCCATATTTTCTTATCCTGCAGCTGAACCTGAAGCACGCCCTTTTCATTTGCGGTACGGCAGACAATTCCCGTCTTTTTGTCGGGATAAACCATAACACAGTCTCCCAGCCGGAATGCGTCTGCCTCCGTCTGATGATTCTTATGGATTTTTTCTTTCTGTATGACCGGAGCAGACCGGCGTTCAAGCTGTTCCGGACGGGCGTCCATGATATCCGGACTGCCGTTCTCCCCATAAGCAGCCTGGCTGGCTCTGCGGAGCATATCCGCAGGCATGCCGAGACTCTTGGCAATATAGAAAGCGCAGCTCTCACCGGCCCGGCCTATCTCCAACCGGTATTTTGGCTTCAGCGTTTCTCTGTCAAAGGCCATTCTCGCATTGCAGACTCCCTCCGCATTCTCCCCGTACTGCTTCACTTCCGGATAGTGGGTCGTAACAAGATACAGGCACCCGCTCTTTCTAAGCTCCTCTAAAATGGCAATCGCGATTCCCATTCCCTCGGCCGGATCGGTTCCGGAGCCCAGCTCATCCATTACAACCAGGCTCTCCCGGTTCACCCGTCTCAGAATATCCAGAGCGTTCGTAATATGGGCGGAAAAGGTGGACAGGTTCTCAGTCATATTCTGGCCGTCCCCAATGTCACAAAGTACCTGGCTGTTCATACAGATATCAGCTTCCCCGCAGGGTAGATGCAGACCGCACTGGGCCATCAGGCAGTAGAGTCCCACTGTCTTGATCGCTACCGTCTTGCCTCCCGTGTTTGGCCCCGTTATAATAATTCCTCTTGTCTTTTGGCCAATCTCGAAATCCAGAGGTACACAGGTTGTGGGGTCTAAAAGCGGATGACGGCCATTCCTGATCCGTATTCTGCGCTCCAGGTTTATCTTCGGCAGCGTACCGCAGACAGCAGCGCTCAGCTTTCCCTTGGCAAAGATAAAGTCCAGTTTTTCTATCACCCTGATATTTTCATAAAACAGTTCCTGCTGCTCCGCTATCAGCGCTGTCAGCGTATATAAAATGCGCCTGACTTCATTTTCTTCGTCCAGCTTTAAAAGCTGAAGCTCCTCGCCGTATTTCGCCACTGACACCGGTTCGACAAACAGTGTGGCTCCTGTAGACGATTTATCAATTACGGTTCCCGGTATTCTGAATTTATAATCTTTTTTTACAGGAATGCAGATGCGGCCGTTCCTGGAAGTAATGAATTGTTCGGATACAGCATCTTTATTCGCTTTCAGTACGGCTTCTGCCTTTGTCCGCATCTTTTCTTCCGTCCTGGCAATCTGTTCCCTGGTATCCTTTAAATATTTGCTGGCGTAATCCTGAACCTGGTTATTCCTGACTGATGCCGCCAGCTCTTCTTTTATATCCGTCATCGGATAGAGGTCCGCCTCATAAAACGGAAGGCCGGACTCCAGATGTTTTCCCCTTGACAGATAGTCTTTCAGCCTCTCTACCGCCGTCAGTGTTATTCCGATATACTCAAGCTGTTCAGCAGTCAGACATCCTTCCTTCTGAGCCGTATTCAGCAGTTCTTCCACCTGATCAAGCGTCACTAACGGGGGATTCCCGAATTTGTCCAGCATTTCCCTGGCCTCTGTCGTCTCGCGCAGAGCAACCTTTACGTCCGTTTCCCTCAGATACGGCTCCAAAGCCCTGATCTTCTCCTTGCTTCTCTCTGTATAAGCGTACTCTTCCAACTGTTTTAAAATATGATTAAATTCTAATGTTTCAAATGTTCGGTTCAATTTGTTTTCCTCCTATAAGATAGAATCCCCCTCGCGGGATTCTCCGCGTGCGGCGGGTCGCTTCGGCGACATAATTCCCTACCGCCGCAGTGCGCTCCTCCGCGGAGCGGTTTTTATTTAACAGGAGAACTTTCCTGTTAAATAAAATAAGTCCATGACCGTATCTCCCCCACGTTCACAGACTTATTCCCAGGACCGGAGCTCCTCGCGGAGCATTTTTATATCACAGGACAACATCCATATGAAATAAAAAAGGAGCGCACCGCTCCCCTCCAAATTAAACCTCAGGTTTGTGTATGAAGTGGTAAAAGCAGATTCTATCGGCCACAGACACGCCGATAAAAGGGCAGACTCCTGGCGTAACAGCCAGAAAATCCTACTCTTTATGCAACTATTTTGCTGCCTTTTCTGCAATTAACACACTTAACAAACACACACCTCACGATCATTTTTATTTTATCGTAATATATCATACTAAGATACGAAAGTCAAATAGAAAATATATACAGCAAAACCCGCAGGCTGTAAAACAAATTGACAAGTCTCCTGTAATCTTCTACACTGATAAATAAAGAATCAGGAGGTTGCTTTCATGACACTGCTTCAATCATACCTTGAATTTATAAAAGAACTAGAATTGTTAAAAAATATCCCCCGCACTGCCTGGACTTCCGCAGGAAAGAAGGAAAGCACTGCCGAGCATTCCTGGCGTCTGGCTTTGTTTACCGGAATCATCTCGGAAGAATTTCCGGAACTGGATGGGAAAAAGCTTCTGATGATGGCTCTGGTCCATGATCTGGGCGAAATCTATGGCGGCGATATTTCTGCCGCCCTGCTGCCGGATCCGGATGAGAAGTACAAATCAGAGGCCGGATCGGTCAGCAGACTGTTATCCCTTCTGGAGGAACCGGCCCGCAGCCGCATCGCTTCCCTCTGGCAGGAATATGAAGACGGCAGAACGGCAGAAGCAAAATTAGTCAAGGCACTGGATAAGGCGGAAACCATTATTCAGCATAATCAGGGCCAAAATCCAGACGATTTCGACTACGAATTCAATCTTTCTTACGGGAAGCAGTATTTTGAAACTAATCCGCTGCTTAAAGAAATGAAAAGAGAGATTGACAATGACACATTAAAGCATATTCAGCCGCTATGATGTTACTATTCACAGCCCCGCAAAATAGCGGCTGTGAATAGTAACACTATGAGCCTCCACTGTTTTACCCGCCTTCTCATTTGCTTATGCATATACTTTTATCTATTGGATTTTTGCGGAGTACAGCCGATATAATAGAGGCAGGACAAAAAACCGGATTTATCAAAAACCGGCAGACGGGAAAGGATCCCGTATGGATCAACTACATGAATGTGCCGAAGCTTTTAGGGGCTGTTCCCGTATCCTACCATCTCCGCGAAGAAAATGATTACCAAATCGATCTGGATGAGATAAAGAACAGCATTACGGATAAGACAAAGGCCATGGTTATTATCACTCCGAACAACCCCACCGGCGGGGTCCTCTCTGAAAGCGTACTGACAGAGCTTGCCCGGCTCGCTGTGGAGAATGATATTCTGGTACTTGCCGACGAAGTATATGAGAGGCTGATTTATGACGGTGAAAAGCATATAAGCATTGCATCCTTACCAGGCATGAAGGAACGCACCGTCACGCTCAACGGTTTCTCAAAAGCATATTCCATGACGGGCCGGAGGCTGGGTTACGCCGCCGCACGGAAAGCCTGATTGCTGTCCTTAATAAAATCCACCAGCACAATACGACCTGTGCCACTTCTTTCGTCCAGCAAGCCGCTGTCACCGCCCTTCGCGATGAAAAAGATGAAGTAAACGGGATGGTCCGCGAATATCAGAGACGCCGCGATTATGCCGTGGGTGCCATTAACCGGATTAAGGGCATAAGCTGCCTCTGCCCCAAGGGTGCCTTTTATATCTTTATCAACATAAAAAAGCTGGGAAGGCCGTCCGCTGAGGTGGCCGAATATCTGTTAAATGAGGCAAAGCTCACATTTGTCCCCGGTGATGTCTTTGGTCCGGAGGGCGAAGGATATCTTCGCAAACAGCTATGAAAATATTGTGGAGGGGTGCGGGAGGTTAAAAAACGCGGTGGAAAAGCTGTCTTCAGACAGTACCTATCCCTCGTCCAAACAGTAAAATGTAAATTCCCCCTCCGCCAGTATTCTCTCATTGCCCGTCTCCCTGACAACGGAACGGCAGACGCAGAGTCTCCTGCCCCTGTTTATCACGGCCGCCTCCGCAGTCAGTTCCTCAGCCCGGTTCGTCCCCTTCAGGAACCGGAAGGAACTGTTCACCGTTACATGACGGCGGCCGTCGTTTCTCGTCAACAGGCTTGGCAGGCTTAAACGTCAGCGGTCTGAAACGTTATAATCCGGCCGGCTGCGCAAGCTTTCTGACAAAGTCTTTCATCGCTCCTGCGATCTCAAGCTGCTGCGGACAGACGGCTTCACAGCTGTGACAGCCCGCGCACGCATCCGGCCGCTTTTCTTCATCAAGAGCGTCCACCGCCATATGGGTAATCAGGCCGTTTACAAAACGTGTCTCATTGTAAAGGGAAAGCAGGGTTGGAATATCCAGCCCCTTCGGGCAATGGGACACGCAGTAGCGGCAGGCGGTACAGGGAAGCACATCCAGCATACTGTCGGCAGCCTCAAGTATGGCAGCCATCTCTTCCTCATTCAGCGGCCTGTCCTCTGCAAAGGTGGCGATATTTTTCTCAAGCTGGTCTCTGTTTGACATGCCGGAGAGAACCATTGTCACGCCCGGTATGGACTGTAAGAAACGGAACGCCCAGGCTGGCACTGCCTCCTCCGGCCTCAGAGCATGGAGCTTTGCCTCATTTTCTGCGGAAAGCTCAGCCAGCTTGCCGCCCCGCAGCGGCTCCATGACCCAAATCGGGATGTGGTACTCGTTCAAAAGCTCCACCTTTGCTTTTGCATCCTGCAATTTCCAATCCAGATAATTTAACTGGATCTGGCAGAACTCCATCTTATCTCCATAGGCCTCCAGAAAACGTTTCATCGTATCATACCGCCCATGAGCGGAAAATCCGAGATGCCTGATACGTCCGTTCTCCTTTTGCTTTAGCAGATAGTCCATGATTCCGTACTTCGGATCCAGATACGGATCGATATTTTTCTCATATATATTATGGAGCAGATAGAAGTCGAAATATTCCATGCCGCATTTGCCCAGCTGTTCTTCGAAAATCGTATCCACCTTATCCATATTGGATAAATCATATCCCGGAAATTTTGTAGCCAGATAATAGCTGTCCCTCGGGTACTTACCGAGTACTTTTCCCATTACAACTTCTGATGTCCCGTCATGATAGCCATAGGCCGTATCGAAATAATTAACGCCGTGACGGAGGGCAAAATCCACAATCTCTTCCGTTTTCTCTTCATCAATGGGGGTACCCGGGATGCTGTCCGACACAGGGAGACGCATTGCACCGAACCCCAGCGCAGATAATTTCATATCCTGAAACTCTTTATATACCATGTTGAAACCTCCTTTGATATTCTGCTTCGTATGTCTCTATCAGAATACACCTTGAAGTTAACTCCAAGTCAAGAGGTTTTTTATATGTTGAAGGTGGGACGCGTCGGAAACGGACCGCCCCCGTGACGAATGAGTTATAGAGCTGCTCCCACCTCGTCCACTGGCCGTCCCGGCAGCGTCCTCACCTGCTTAAATACCCCAACCTCTAATTATTCAAGAATTTCCGCTGCTTTTTTTAGCTCCTCCCTGATGGAAATATGCTGCGGACATACGGCTTCACAGGCTCCGCAGCCGATGCAGGCAGACGCCTTGCCCCATCCGTGCCCCTCTGTATTCCATTTATACTTTCCTTTGGCTCCGTTCAGATCCTGGTACCGTTTGAAAATATTAACGGCCTGGAATGTTCCGTAAATAGCTACGGATTCCGGGCAGCCCTCCATACAATAACCGCATGCGGTGCAGGGAACCGTCGGACAGGATTCCAGAACTTTTCTGACCTCCTCAATCACTTTCCGCTCCTTTTGTGTCAGCGGTTTGAAATCCTTCATATAGGAAATATTATCCCGCATCTGCTCCGTATTTGACATGCCCGACAGAACGGTTATTACTCCGTCCAGGGAAGCCGCATAGCGGATGGCCCAGGAAGAAGGTGACTGCTCCGGATCTGCTTTTCTGAAAATGTTTTCCGCCTCCTCCGGAAGAACGGCAAGCGTCCCGCCTTTAACCGGTTCCATAATTATAACCGGTTTCCCATGCTTTCTCGCCACTTCATAACATTTTCCGGATTCTACGTGCGGATCCTCCCAGTCTGCATAGTTAATCTGGAGCTGTACAAACTCCATCTCCGGATGGGCCGTCAATATTTTATCCAGTTCCTCCGCCTTATCGTGGAAAGAAAAACCGAGATGACGGATTATCCCCTCTTCCTTCTTCTTTGCAAGGAATTCCCAAATCCCGTAATCATCAAAATAGTGGCTTCTCGACTCGCCCAGATTGTGAAGCAGGTAAAAGTCAAAATATCCGGCTCCTGTACGCTCCAGCGATTTATCCAGCATACTCTGCGCCTTTTCCTTTGTTTTTGCCGCCCAGGCGGGACATTTTGTCGCCAGAAGATAGCTTTCACGGGGATGGCGCTTCACCAGGGCCTCTCTTGCAGCGGCTTCTGAACCTATGTATCCCCAGGACGTATCGAAGTAGTTAAATCCGGCCTCCAGAAACAGATCAACCATCTCCTTTGTCTGTTCCACATCGATTTCCTCTCCGTTTTTCGGAAGCCTCATCAGTCCGAAGCCAAGTTTCGGGATCTCTTTTCCCAGATAGTGTTCCATACTCTTATCCTCCTGTTTCCGTGTTCTATATTTTATATTCTTCACTTTATTTTGCATACCTTTTTCTCTTGTGTACAAAGGTGGATGGCGTCATTCTAAAGGAATGCTCGATAATGGCGTCCAGCCATTCATTCGCCTCCTCCACACTTGAAAACATCTCCGATGTGTCTGTTTTTTCACGTTCCACCTCTTAGCCAATGCTTAATTATTCAGATCCTGTCTCCTATTATACAGGAAGAAATTCACCTTCACAATCCTTGAGCATCAAAACACGCCCGTCTTGAACCGGCAAAGTCCCCCACGGGCGTATTTTAATGCTTTAATACAATTCATTATATATGTTAAAAATCTGTTTTCTATCGAGCGGTACAAAATTATTGGCCAGGAGCCTGCCCTGGTTTTCAAGAACCGAGCAGGTAAACGCCTCCAAATCTTCCACCGTTACACCGTATTCACGCAACGCCTTTTTGGGGAGCAGGTGATTTAAAAGCTCTTCCAGCTTATCATAAACCTCAGCGGTCCCGCAGCCCAGAACCGCGGCAATATACCGGTTCAGCCTGTCAATCTCCCCTTCGCTCTTAATTTCCATGTATTGTTTCATAACCCCTGTAAACATGGCATAATTGGACTCGCCGTGGGCCACGTGATATTTGGCGCCGAGAGGATAGCTAAGGGCATGGACAGCAGCGCAGCCTGCATTCCCAAAAGCGATGCCCGCATAATTGCTGGCTGTCAGGAAATCACTTAGCAGCGGGATTCTGGCCTCTTCTCCCTTCTCAGCAATGATTTTGTAACCATTCAATATCATTTCAATTGACTTATAGCCGAACAGCCGCGTCATCTCATTTCCCTTTGGGGACAGGCTGGATTCAACCGCATGAATCAGCGCATCGATGGAACTGGCGGCAAAGAATTTGAATGGAAGGCCTCCTAAAAGTTCAGGGATCAGAACTGCGCTGTCTGCATACATCTCATCCACTGCCAGTCCCTTCTTCGTCCCCTTTCTATTCAGCGCCAGGATTGCAATATTGGTAACTTCGCTTCCCGTCCCACAGGTCGTCGGCACCAGGACAAGCTCCTTATCCTTTACAATCTCCAGTCTTCCATCGTACATGTCTTCCACCGGCGAGACATTCTTCAGGGCTTTCATTCCTCTCCTCCTCTGTCTGATTTACTGCTTCGTCTTTCTTTTTACCGCTTTCTTAACTGCGGCCGCAATATAATCGGCTTTCAGTTCAAAACGCTCTGCCAGATACTCCAGGTTCCCTACCTCCCCGAACAGATCCTGTACCCCTATCATCTCCACCGGAACCGGGTGATTCTTAACCAGAACTTCAGCCACTGCGGATCCCAGCCCGTTGATTACATTGTGGTTTTCTGCCGTTACAACTGCGCCGGTTTCCTTTGCCGCCAGTATCACAGCCTCTTCGTCAACCGGTTTCCAGGTAAACATATCTAAAACCCGGATATGTATCCCCTCTCCGTCCAGTATTTCTCCTGCTATCAGCGCTTGTGCCGTACAATAGCCACTGGCGATAACCGTCGCGTCACCACCGTCTCGGAGCATTACGGATTTACCTATTTCAAATTCTGAACCTTCTTCATAAATTTTCATACAGGATTTCCTTACCAACCGCATATAGTACATTCCATAATTCTCTTTTATTTGCCGCAGCACCGATTTCAGCATTGCAATGTCGGTCGGCTCCACAATCGTCATCTCCGGGATTCCCCGCATAATACCCATATCTTCAAACGGCATATGAGTTCCGCCATTAATCTGAGCTGTAATACCGGGATCTGAACCAACCAGTTTGACATTTAACTTCGCATAGGCTCCGGACATAAATACTTGATCACAGGCTCTTCTTGTGATAAAGGGGCCGAAGGAATGCACAAATGGTATTTTACCAACTGCGGACAATCCTGCCGCAACGCCCACAGCATTGGCTTCCTGGATGCCGCAGTCTATGGTCTGTTCCGGGAATTCCTGTGCAAAAGGCTTGGTTCCCATGGCTCCCATCAAATCTCCGTCCATTAAAATAACATTTTTATCCTCACCTGCCAATTCCATAAGCGTATCACAAAAAGCTTTTCTCATCTCTGTGTTTTCCGGAAGAATTTCGTCTGACAGCCTGATCATAATGTCCCCTCCTTAATTTTATCGTATGCCCCCTGCATTTCTGCGAGGGCTGAATCGAGCTGGACCTTGGAAACAGTGGGACAGTGGCCGTTTAGCTTTCCGGCAATCTCACTCCAGCCATGCCCTTTCTCCGTCTCCAGAACAATCATTGAAGGCTTTTCTTTCTGGGATTTCGCAATTTTTACTGCTTGGGCAACCGCTTCCACATCGTGCCCGTCCACATCCTGGGCAAACCATCCAAAGGACTCGAACTTCTCTCTCACATCCCCCAGGGAACATATATCGTCTGTATAACCGTCCAATTGGACATGATTGTAATCTACAAACGCAATCAGGTTGGAAAGCTTTCTATGTGCTGCAAACAATGCCATCTCCCAGACCTGCCCTTCCTGTATTTCCCCATCTCCCAGTATCAGGTAGACCATGTTTGTTTTGCCGTCCAGTTGCATTCCATAGGCGATTCCCGCTGCGGTAGACGCGCCCTGGCCCAGAGAACCGGTTGTCATATCGATCCCCGTTGTCAGATTCCTGTCACAGTGACTGGGCAGACGGGTTCCCGGCCGATTCAGTGTTTCCAGCTCACTTTCCGGAAAATATCCCATCAGTGCCAGCGCCGAATAGAGTGCCGGCCCGGCGTGTCCTTTAGAACATACCAGCCAGTCCCGTTCCTCCCACTGTGGATTCCAGCTGTCATACTTCATCTCTTTCCCGTAAAGCACAGCGAGCAAATCGGCAATAGATAATGAGCCTCCGATATGCCCCACGCCCAGAGAACCGATTGTCTTCATTGTATACATTTGAATTTTTTTGGAAAATAACTGCAGTCGTTGTTTTTCTTTTCTCTCCAACATATCCCCTCCAATATTTTATTATATCTATTTTAATTTTATAAAGTTTATTTATATGTAATATAATATCATATGATTTAATTATTTCAATAGGCGTTTTATACAAAATATTATATCGGTTTTTAGTAATAAAGTTTTTTGATATTATGTTATATTAATTATAATTTTATAAAGTTTTTCATTTATGATTGAATTTTATCAAATATTACTATATAATAGTATTAAATATTAAAAATGAAGCATAAGGGGGACTTTTTTTGAAGACACAATCATCTGCCAGTCTGGCTGAACCCGTATATGAGCATATACTTAATATGATATTGAATATGGAGTTAAAACCTGGCGATCGCATTCCAGAAGTTGAGATTGCAAAGGATCTGGGAATCAGCCGCACCCCTGTGAGAAGCGCCTTGAAGCAGCTTGAAAGCGAGGGACTGGTCACAATTTATCCGAACCGTTTCGTCAAGGTCACAACTTTTGATGACGAGATGATTCAGGATCTTGGTATTATGAGAATCGCCGTAGACTGCATGGCAGTAAGGCTTGCCATTTTCCGCGGAAGCAATGAAGACTTTCGCCAGCTCAGTATTCTTGCGGATAAATGCAGTGAAAGTGATTTTTCCGATGGAAAGGAGCGTATGGAACATATCAAAAATGATTACCTGTTCCATCTTCAGCTCAGCATTATAGCGAAAAATCCTGTTCTGGAAAAATATCAGCTTCAGTTTCTCAGGCAGATGGAGGTCATGCTCTCCCACCGCTATGCCGACGTGATAGCCAATAAAATTACTCACAGAATGATCGCCAACGCCATCGAGGCCCGGGATGAAGAGCTGGCTGTTAAGCTGACTGCGACACATCTCGCGGAGTTTTACCACCTGAAAGAGAACTTTCCGTTCCTGCTTAAGAATACGCACCTGCTGTAGCAAGCTTGAAAATAATGCACGCAAAAAACCGTCCGGATATACCACACCTTTTCCTTTCATGGTTTTGGTCTGTCCGAACGGTTTTTCTATGTAATATTCTTATTTCAGTCCTTCAGATAATCAATCGCAACAGCGGCCATCGTCCTCGACGCCAGCTTTATATATGCTTCATCCACCTTAAATTCCGGATTGTGGACCGGAGCGCCTTTGCCTGTACCCATCATGATATAACAGGAAGGCACCTTCTGTGAAAAGAAACCGAAATCCTCCGAAGCCAGTCTGAGAAGATCACCGGTGACGATTTCCGGATACGGCTCACCTGTGGGAAGCCCCTTATAAAGTGTCTCCTCATTCTCTTTAATAGTAGCAATAACCCGTTTCGCCAGGGTTTTGTCATTATAGACCGCCGCATACCCCTCTTCAAATTTCACTTCGCAGCTTCCGCCCATGGCAGATGCGATCCCTTCCGACAGGGAACGTATCTTTTCCATCATAACACTCCTGGTCTGTGCTTCAGCGTTGCGCATCATGCCATGCATCTCAACCCGGTCGGTAATTACGTTAAGCGCAGCTCCGCCGGATATCATCCCCATATTCAAAGTTGAATGCTCCATGGGGCTTAAGTTCTTCGGCACCAGTGTGTTGAGGGCCACGATGATCGATGCGGCGATATAGACGGCGTCAACTCCCTCCTGCGGCTCTGAGGAATGGGCCGCTTTTCCATGTATCACAATTTCACAGCGGTCGGAGAACGCCGTCACCGGGCCGACACCCACATAGAACTTTCCCCTCTGATCGGATGTCACATGAAGTGCCATACAAGCGTCGGGAAGTTCCTCCATCAGCCCTGCCTCTATCATCTGGCGGCCTCCGCCTCCGCGCTCCTCCGCAGGCTGGAATACCAGCTTGACCCTGCCGCTCCAAAATTCCTTCATTCCGTTTAAAATTTCCCCGACAGCCAGCAGATTTGCCGTATGGACGTCATGGCCGCAGGCATGCATGACGCCTTTATTCAGGGAACGAAAAGACACCTGCGCCGTCTCTTCGATTGGCAGTGCATCCATATCGGCCCTGAGCATCAAAAGCCTCCCCGGCTTGCCGCTGTCAATTACCGCCACGATTCCCGGCTCCACCGGACTCTCCTCATATGGTATTCCCATCCGCCGAAGCTCCTGCATAACCAGCCCTGCTGTCTTATATTCTTCAAAGGCCAGCTCCGGTTTCTGATGAATCATCCTGCGGACAGCGATCGTATGCTTCTCCAGGCTGTCGGACAGCCGAAGAAGCGTTTCCATCTGTTCCATTTAAGTCTTGCCTCCTGTCACTTTGTCACGTCTTTAACGGGCTCATTCCCCGCCTATTCTCCTTTTTTCAAAGTTTTGATTCCATTCTCCAGGCCGCTTACCGTCAGAGCAAACATCGGAATCGTCTCCCGGATCAGGCCAATCGTCTGGTAGCCGTACGTGTAATCCCACACCTTCTCATTAATCGGGTTCATCCAGACGGAGGACGGAAATCTCCGTTTTAATGCCTCCAGCCAGTAGAGGCCCGTCTTGTCGTTTCGGTGGAAATAGTCGAGGCTCCCGCCGCGGTAGAGCAGCTCCGAGGGCGCCATGGCCCCGTCCCCTACCAGGATAACCTTATACTCCGGCTTCAGATTATTAAACACCCATTCCGTCGATACCTTCTCCCTCCAGGAACAGGAGGGCGTTGTGAACAGATAATCATAAAAACAATTGTGAAAATAGTATACCTTTAAATCTTTAAAATGGGATGACTGATCCACTGCCTGGAACAGACGGTTGCACAACTCAGCATAGCTCCACATCGAGCCGCCGCTGTCCATCAAAAGAAGAAGCTTTGTCTGGTTTTTCCTGGGACGTTCCATGACAAGCTCCAGTCTTCCGCCTTGATCACACGTTTTTTCAATCGTTTTTTCCACATTCAGCTCGGTCTTCGGCCCGTCTTCGCGGCAGGAAAGCAGACGCAGCTTTCTTAAGGCTATCTGGAACTGGCGTATCTGCAGGACAGAATCATCCCGGAAATCCCTGTAGTTCCGTTCCTCAGCCACCTGAAGGGCGCTCCTGTTCTTTCCAGGCCCTCCCACACGGATTCCCCTCGGACTATAGCCGGAATGGCCGAACGCGGAGGTTCCCCCCGTTCCTATCCATTTCGTTCCGCCGTGGTGCTGCTCATGCTGTTCCTTTAAGCGCTCCTCCATCATTTTCCGGATTTCGTCCAGACCAAGGCCCTCAAAGCGGGCGTCCACCTCATCCTTGTCATAGGGCGTCTGCTCTCTCGCTTTTGCAAGCCAGTCGAGAACTTCCTGAGGCAGTCTGTCATATGTCGTGACGTTTTCAAAATATTCCAGAAACGCCTGGTCGAATTTGTCATAATCCGATTCCTTTTTCACAAGCACCGCCCTGGCCGTATAATAGAATTCCGTCAGGCTGGCCTCGTTGAGATTCATGGACAGGGCGTCCATCAGGCTGTTCCATTCATTCAGGCCTGTCTTCATTCCCTGCGCACGCAATAGATAAAGAAAATCAGTAAACATTTTTTCGCTCCACCTGCTTTAAATCCTCTGTCTTCTTTAACAATACACCGGCAAAGGGAATCTCCCTCTCCAGCTTTTTCACCGGAATGCCTCCAATTGACAAAGCCTGAATCCAGTCCAGTACCTCCGAGGTACTCGGCTTCTTCTGAAGCCCGCGGATGTCCCTGATTTTATAAAATGCCTCCAGCACGCCGTCAATCAGCTTCTGTTCCAAATCCGGGTAATGAGCCTTGATGATACGTTCCATCATAGACGCATCCGGAAATGCAATATAATGGAAGATACAGCGGCGCAGAAATGCATCCGGCAGTTCCTTTTCCGCGTTTGACGTGATGATGACGATTGGGCGTACCGTTGCCTTGACCGTCTCCCCTGTCTCAGGAATATAAAATTCCATCTTGTCCAGCTCCCAGAGCAGATCGTTTGGAAATTCCAAATCGGCCTTGTCAATCTCGTCAATCAGCAGAACCGTCTGCTTTTCACGCTTAAACGCCTCCCCCAGCTTGCCCAGACGGATATATTTGCCAATATCATTTACTCCCTCGGTTCCGAACTGGCTGTCATACAATCTCTGTACCGTGTCATATACATAGAGGCCGTCCTGCGCTCTTGTGGTAGATTTGATATTCCAGATTAAAAGCTCCATTCCAAGGGACTTTGCAATCGCTTCAGCCAGCATCGTCTTTCCGGTTCCCGGTTCTCCCTTTAACAGCAGCGGTTTCTTTAAAGCAGCAGCGATATTGACACTGCGGATCAGTTCATCCGACGCGATATATTCTTCACTTCCATGAAATTGCAGCATGATTTTTCTCTCCTTTTACTTAAAAATATCCATTCATCTTTTAATTTTGTATAACTTGACTCGCACCAGTTTCGTGGAATACCTCATCAAGTGCTTATAGTATATCCTATTCACTATGCTCGTTAAATACCTCGCTGAGTGTATAGATATGACTCGCACTAGATTCGTGGAATACCTCATCAAGTGCTCATAGTATATCCTATTCACTATGCTCGTTAAATACCTCGCTGAGTGTATAGATATGACTCGCACTAGATTCGTGGAATACCTCATCAAGTGCTCATAGTATATCATATCATAACCTTTGGCTGTATAACTACTGTTATTTGCAAATTTCTGCCGGTAAAAGTAGTGTGCCTGAATTACAAAAAGTATAGCAAAGGCGTTTTCAGGTACAATAACCATATTATATTAGCCAAAAAGTTAGGAAATGAAAATGGAACAAGGACAAAGCAAACCTGATGAACTCTTTTCCTGTACACGGATTGCTGAATTTCAAAACTATCTGCACCAGGAGGAACGCAGTAGAAACACAATCACGAAATATATCCGGGATTTTAAAGTGTTTTTTACTTTTCTAGACGGACAGCCGATGGACAAAGAGGGGCTGCTGGACTGGAAAAAGCATTTAACACGAAGGGACAAAAATTACGATATATTGATACCTTTCATTTTGGTCAAAGCATAAAAACCAGACCGGAACACTCCAGATTTTTTCCGGTCTGGTTTTTATACCTAAACGAACTGGTATCGGAGGCCGGTGTCAGTTATCTGTCTGATTTACACGACCCGCGTAGCTTCAGGAAGATTTTTCATGCCCTGGACAGGCTCTCTCCTGACAATTACTCATTGGAAGAATGGGAAGAGGCCGTTACCTATATCCTTGGCCTGAAGTGCCGGCCTTTTACATCACCTGCCACCGCCCGGCGTTTTCTGCAGGCAGAGATTGAAAAAGCGGCTTTGTCGAAAAAAACTGAATCTGCGGCGGCAGGAAATAGTGACTTTTAAAAATAGTGACTTTTTCAAAGGCGTATGATATGATGAGATCAAATCAGCCCCTCCGGCTGACAATACCGTTACATATCAGGAGCCGTATATGACAAAAGGAAATATCACTAAAATACTATTCCAGTTTGCTGCACCTCTGGTAGCCTGCAGCCTGCTGCAGCAATTATACAATATAGCCGATTCCATGATCGCCGGCAATTTTATCGGTGAAAATGCCGTTGCTGCTATTGGTGTTTCCACCAGCATCGTCATGTTTTTTACGAATGTCATTATCGGTTTTACCACCGGAGTCTCCATCTATATCGCCCAACTGACCGGCCGCAGGGATAATGAAAAAATCGGCGAGGCCATACGGACCTCGTTTTTCTACCTCGTTCCGGCAGCTCTGCTCATGGCTCTGCTGAGCCTTGGGATTATTGAACAGGTTTTAACGATGATGCATACGGACGGAAGTATCTTTGTTATGACCAAAACCTATATCTCCATCATTTTCGCAGGAATACCGTTTGTCATGGTCTATAATATATGCAGCGCGATCCTGCGCGGCATGGGAAACAGCAAGACCTCCATGCAGGCCATCGTAATCGCTACCTTTACAAATATTTTTGTAGACATTCTTTTTGTAGCTGTCTTTCAGTGGGGAATTATGGGGGCTGCCCTGGCCACCGTACTGTCACAGCTTTTCTCCTGCATTTACGTCCTTGCATACCTGCTGCTGCGCGTGGTAAAGAAATTCCCATGCCGTCACAGCTTTACAAAAGATGCGCTGAAGGAACAGACGAGGCTCGGACTTCCCTGCGTGCTTCAATCCGGAATTATGTCCTTTGGCAGCATTATCCTGCAGGGAATTATGAATACCCTTGGCGTTCAGGCCGTCACAGCCATCACCTCCGCTTACCGCCTCGACTCCCTCGCTATGCTGCCTGCCGTCAGTATGGCCTCGGCTGTTTCCACCTTCACGGCGCAGAATATGGGCGCCAGACAGTATGACAGGGTATCCGAGGGGTATTCCATCAGCGTGAAAATGATGCTCCTGCTCTCCGTCACCATAGCAGCAGCCGTTATTCAGGGCGGAAAATCATTTATCCTCCTGTTCGGAGTAAGCGAAGAGGTTGCCGGGCTGGGACAGAGCTTCCTGTTTATGCTCTCCGTGTTCTATCCCATATTCGGGATGCTGAATCTGTTTATTGGGTTCCTACAGGGAACCGGAAACGTGGTTACTCCCGCTGTCTGCAATATAACCGGCCTGGGCGTGCGCCTTACGCTGGCTGCAATTCTTGTCGCACCGCTCGGCTTTCCATCCGTCCCTTACAGCGAGGGAATCTCCTGGATTGTGGCCGCCTGTCTGTGCTACAGTAAATGCCGGAAAGCAAAAAAGAAAATTTTAACCGCGGCGTCCGATGTCAGCCGCGTATAAAACGATAGCCTGCACGTTCTGCGTACAGGCCATGGTCTTCAAACAGAAAAGCCCGGACTTCACCGGCCTCACGGCCCCGGTGAGTTCCGGGCTTTCTTTTGTTGATTTTTCCGGGCTGACCAGGAGATAGAGACAGGCAGCAGCATGGGAAACAGAAAGGCTGTATTTTTTCTTTATAGTATTTTCGTGATTTCATGGCGTCTTCCTCTCCTCCCCATTTTGTGGTACAATAGGTTCAAATAACGTTTCAAAATAAGAACCGGAAAGGAGGCCATCCGTTTTGCCACCAGAAGACCGTATCTATATAGCCATTGATTTAAAATCCTTTTATGCATCTGCTGAATGCAGGGAACGAAACCTGGATCCGATGACAACAAACCTGGTTGTAGCCGATGCCGGCCGAACGGAAAAAACGATCTGCCTTGCCGTCTCCCCCTCCTTAAAAGCTTACGGAATACCCGGCAGGCCCAGATTATTTGAGGTAGTGCAAAAAATCAGGGAAGCCAACGCCAGACGCCGTATTTCTGCGCCAAATCATCAATTTACCGGCTCTTCCTATTACACGGATGAACTGAAGGCTTCTCCCGGGCTTTCCATCGATTACATCATTGCCGCGCCCAGGATGGCGCTCTATGTAAAATACAGCACACAGATTTATAATATTTATCTGAACTATGTGGCCCCGGAAGACATTCACGTTTATTCCATTGATGAAGTTATTATAGATGTTACAAACTATCTGGATACCTACCGGCTTACCCCCCGGGAACTGGCCATGAAAATGATCCACGATGTTCTGAAAAATACAGGAATCACGGCCACCGCCGGCATCGGAACAAATTTATATTTATGTAAAATTGCCATGGACATTGTAGCCAAACACATTCCTCCTGATAAAAACGGCGTAAGAATTGCCGAGCTGGATGAGATGTCCTACCGGAGACTTCTCTGGAACCACCGCCCGCTGACTGATTTCTGGCGGATTGGCCGGGGGTATGCCAAAAAGCTGGAGGCACATGGCCTGTATACAATGGGGGACATTGCCAGATGCTCAATTGGAAAATCAAATGAATACCATAATGAAGAACTGCTCTATCACTTGTTTGGAATTAATGCAGAGCTCTTAATTGACCATGCATGGGGATGGGAACCCTGCACCATGAAAGATATCAAATCCTACAAGCCCGCCTCCTCAAGCCTCTGTTCCGGCCAGGTGCTGCAATATGCCTACGATGTTCAAAAGGCCAGGCTGATAGTCCGGGAGATGATCGATTTAATGGTGCTTGATTTAATCGATAAAGAACTCGTAACCGATCAGATTGTTTTAACCATCGGATATGATATCGAAAACCTGACCAACCCTGACATACGCAAATTATACAAAGGAGAGATTACGACCGACCAATACGGACGGCGTATCCCCAAACACGCCCACGGCACTGCCAACCTTGACCGGCACACCGCCTCGGCCAGACTAATCACAGACGCTGCATTGGAACTCTACGACCGCATTATTAATAAAAATCTTCTGATCCGGAGAATTTCCATTTCCGTCAATCACGTGATTGATGAAAATGCTGTTCCACAGACTGAAAGCTTCGAACAGCTAGACCTGTTCACCGACTATGCGGCGCTTCAAAAAAAGCAGGAGGAAGAAAAAGAGGCGTTGAAAAAAGAAAAACAGATACAGCAGGCTATGCTGTCCATCAAAAAGAAATACGGAAAAAATGCAGTTTTAAAGGGCATGAACCTGGAAGACGGGGCTATGACCTTACAGCGCAATAATCAAATCGGAGGCCATCAGGCATAATGGGTCTCCTGAAAGGAATCGATCATGGACGGCAAAAATAAATTCCCCCGTGATTATGAGGATATCATTCACCTCCCTCATCCCGTTTCCAAATCCCATCCTCCTATGTCCATATCCGACCGGGCGGCACAATTCGCCCCCTTTTCAGCCCTGACCGGTCATTATGCGGCGCTTCAGGAAACGGCCCGCCGGACCGAGGAACGGGTGGAACTGGACGAAACCGCAAAGACAATACTGGATGAAAGGCTCAAACTTCTTTGCAGCAGACTGGATGAACACCCTGTGATTCATCTGACCTACTTTCAGCCGGATGAAAAAAAGCAGGGAGGAGCCTATATTTCCGTTACCGGTGTCATAAAGAGGATTGATACCTATCGGCAGCTCCTTATCTTGGAAGACGGGATGCGTGTTCCGATCCGGGATGTTTTTGAACTTGAGGGAGAATTGTTTGAATTATTTGAATTTAATGATTTTTAAGGCTGGTGTACTGCTCCCGGTTTGACCAATATCATTGTGACAGACATCAGCAGGAGGAAGCCGGTAAGACCGGCCTGGCGGCAGGAGCCTACCATTTTTTCAGCTTTGACAGCAGCGGTGATACCCAGGCGGACCATTTTATTCATACGGTGGGAATCCGGTCCGGAATGCTTCCCCCAAGCACGCGCCGGGTATATACCGGTGCCTTGCTTGCCGCTACTATTAGCTCCTATTGCGCAATATTCTGATAATTCAAGCCCCATACCTCCATTGCATCCAGAATAGGCCGGAGCGTTTCACCTAATTCATTCAACGCATATTCTACGCGGGGCGGCACTTCGGCATAAACAGTACGGTCAATAATGCCATCTGCCTCCATAGATCGAAGACTGTCGGTAAGGACTTTCTGGCTGATACCCTCTAAATCCTTTCGCAGCTCGTTAAACCGCCAGGGGCGCTGTAACAAGTTGCGCAAGATCAGCAGCTTCCACTTGCTGCCGATGATCTGTACTGTGGTGGCGACTGGACAGGTGGGTAATTCTTCTTTTGTCAGCATAGCTATGTACTCTCCTATAGGTTCAAAGTTGAGTGTTACATTCAAATTATAATGCAAGGCAAGTATTTATGCAATAGGTTACAAAAAGGTGACTGGGTAATAAAAAAGTGCCTACTTGTTTTCAAAGCAGAGATACATTAGGATAAAAATGCGAACTGGGAAACGGGTTCGACAAATATAAACTGGAGGTACACAACAATGGCACTTTCTAATCTGTCTGGCTGGGCTGGTTCTGCCTGCAGTGCTGCTGACAAGCCGGAGGAGAAGCCCGCCGCTTGCGGTTCTGCTTGCGGCGCCTCTGGTAAGCCGGAGGAAAAACCTGCTGCTTGCGGCTCCGCCTGCGGCGCATCCGGCAAGCCGGAGGAGAATCCCGCCGCTTGCGGTACTGCCTGCGGCGCCGGCGACAAGTAACCCCACACTGATCCCCGGTAAGGCCAGCCCTTGCCGGGGGATTTCTAAATGCAATCGGTTCTTGCCGGTTTTCATACAAGGGGAACATGACATGAAACAGTATTTTTCCTTTCAATGGCACATCACAGATGAGTGCGACCAGCGGTGCAAGCACTGCTATATCTTCTCGGAGGACAACTGTAAAAAGCCGAATGCCATGACCTGGGAGCAGATGCAGGACGTTGTGGACAACTGCTGTGATATGTGCGAAATGTACTACCGCCTGCCTTATTTCTATCTCACCGGCGGCGACCCTATTCTGCACCCGGATTTTTGGAGGCTTTTGGCCCTGTTGAAAGAGCGGGATATTCCCTTCACCATCATGGGCAATCCGTTCCATCTGAATGATGAGGTATGCAAGCGGCTGAAATTCTACGGCTGTCAGAAGTATCAGCTTTCCCTGGACGGAATGCGGGAAACCCACGACTGGTTCCGCAAGCCTGGTTCCTTTGACTATACCCTTGAAAAAATCTCCTGTATCAAAAATGCCGGTATTCGCAGCGTCATTATGACCACGGTATCAGGAACGAACATCAAGGAGGTTCCTGCCATCATAGACACAGTGGCAGAATATGGCGTGGACATATTTGCCTTTGCCCGCTATTGTCCCACCAGCGAGGAAAAGGACACTGGCATAACACCGCAGGAATACCGGGAGCTGCTGGCTGTCTGCGATAAAAAATTCAAGGCATACGAGGCAGCGGGCTGTGAAACTTACTTTAACAAAAAAGACCATCTTTGGACGCTGTACGAATATGAAACCGGGACATTCAAAATCCCTGATACAGCTCAAGAGGGTATGATTTACGGCGGCTGCAACTGCGGCAACTGTCACCTGACCATCCTGCCCACCGGCGACCTCTACGCCTGCCGCCGTGTCCATAACAGCAAGGTCGGAAACGTCTTTGAGGACAGAATTGCGGATGTATGGGTCTGTGAGATGGAAGCTTACCGGGATTATCAGAAATTCAAGAAATGCACAAAATGCGAGCTGCTGGCATGGTGCCGGGGATGCCCTGCCGTTGCCAGCGGCGCAAATGGAGATTTCTATGATACCGACCCACAATGCTGGAAAGAGGTGATATGATGGATCTGCTGGAATTGATGAAACACCGCCGCTCTATCCGAAAGTATCAGGAGCGCCAGATTTCCAAAGCGGATATTGAAACAATCATAGAGGCTGGGATATACGCTCCCAATGCCGGAGACGGTCAGCGGAGTATGATTGTAGGCATCCATAATGCGGCGCTGGTAAAGAAGATTGGGAAAATGAACCTTGCCCAATTTGACCGGAGCAAGCTGGCTGGTTCTTATGTATCCAGGGAACAGCCCAGCAAAATGGGCCGCAGTAAAATTGTGGAGGGATAAGATGGACGCAAAAATTTGTTTACAAAAGCTTCAATATGTGGGCGTGTTGGCTTTTGCCACGGTGGATGAATGCGGCGCACCGCAAACTCGCAACATCAGCGCCATTCACTATGAACCTGAAGCCATGTATTTCTTTACAGCCAAAGGCAAGGACTTTTGCCGTCAACTGCTGGCGGATGGGCGTGTTCAAATTCTCGGCTACACAAAGTACAAAGAGATGATCCGGCTGTCCGCTCATGCAAAACCGGCCTGTGAAACAGAGCAGCAGAAATGGATTGATACGATCTTTGAGGAGCAGCCCTACCTGTCTAACGTGTATCCGGGCGATACCCGAAAGCTGGCTGGGATTGTATTTGAGATTACAGATGCGGAAATCGAGTATTTTCATCTCGGTGTCAATCCGATTTTCCGAGAGAGCTATACCATCGGCAGCGGAATTGTCAAAGAAAAAGGCTATCAAATTACAGATGCCTGTATCGGCTGCGGCAGCTGCGCCGAGCATTGTCCCCAGCGGTGCATTGAGCCGGGAACGCCTTACCAAATCCAGCAGGAGCATTGTCTGCACTGCGGCAACTGCCATGCCGTTTGTCCTGTCCAGGCGGTAGAAAAGCGAGGATAATATGACCCAAGCAGAACGGAGAATGTATCTGATAAAGGAACTGCTTGCTGAACAGCCCCGGTATCAGGGATTTCCTGTTCCAACGAATACCGCAGAACAAAAAAGATTGTTCCGCTCCCTGATGAACATCCGCGTTCCTCAACCGATTGGTCAAGATTTCCTTGCGGTGCAGGACGAATACCTCCGGGAGCGAGCCTTGCTGTCAGGAAACTTTTGACAACGAGAATATTATAAAGGCCATGATGGAGCAGTAAAGAAATATGCGTATTCCATCGTCCCTGGTTCCCCGCTGCCCCCACTGCGGCAGGCCCCTGACGATGAACCTTCGAGCAGACGACAAATTTGTGGAGGATGATGGCTGGCATACTGCCGCCGGACGGTATTCCGATTTCCTGCACTGTCATGAGAATACGGCTATGAGTTCGAAAAGCAATCTATCTGCATTGACGGGGACATTGACACTGCTTTGAGTTTTGCTCTAAATACAGAGTAAACAACAAATACTGAAATAGATAGAGGCATCATTTGCAAATGAGTAAAAAGAAGAGAACCCTGAAAGTACTATCCTTCAAGGTTCTCATTTTAGTTCATCTTTATTGATTTGTGAGTCCCTTTTTAGTAAAATTTATAATCTACTTTGCAGGAACAATCCTGTTGTCGCAGGACACTGTCACAGTGTATCACTTGTTGTTAAGAGCTGCCTGTGCTGCTGCCAGACGTGCGATCGGCACACGGAATGGTGAGCAGGATACATAGTTAAGGCCTACTTTGTGGCAGAACTCTACGGAAGAAGGATCTCCGCCGTGCTCGCCGCAGATGCCGCACTTAAGGTCCGGACGTGTCTGACGGCCTTTCTTAACTGCCATCTCCACTAACTGGCCAACGCCTGTTTGGTCAAGTCTTGCGAATGGATCGGACTCATAAATTTTTGCTTTATAATAGGAATCCAGGAACTTGCCGGCATCGTCACGGGAGAAGCCGAATGTCATCTGTGTTAAGTCGTTTGTACCAAAGGAGAAGAACTCAGCTTCCTCAGCGATGGCATCTGCTGTGAGAGCTGCACGAGGAATCTCGATCATTGTACCGATGTGGTAATGCATATCGGAACCTTTCTCTTTCTTAACCTGCTCAGCTACTTCCACAACTACGTCCTTAACGAACTTAAGCTCTTTCTTCTCGCCAACTAACGGAATCATGATCTCAGGAACAATATCGATTCCTGTCTCTTCCTTTACTTCGATAGCAGCTTCCATAACGGCTCTTGTCTGCATCTTTGCAATTTCCGGATAGGTAACTGCAAGACGGCAGCCACGATGGCCCATCATTGGGTTGAACTCGTGTAATTCGTCAACTTTTGCTTTTACTTCTGCTAAAGTAAGACCCATGCTCTTAGCCAGTTCAGCCTGCTCCTCTTCTGTATGAGGAACGAACTCATGCAGCGGCGGATCCAGGTAGCGAACCGTCATTGGCCTGCCTTCCAGAGCTTTGTACATAGCCTTGAAATCGCCCTTCTGGAACGGGATTAATTCGTTCAGAGCCTCTTCTCTTGCTTCCACTGAATCGGAAAGGATCATCTTTCTGATCTTCATGATTCTGTCAGCCTCAAAGAACATATGCTCTGTACGGCAAAGACCGATACCCTCTGCACCCAGTTTAACGGCATTGAGTGTATCTTCCGGTGTGTCGGCATTTGTACGAACCTTTAATGTTCTGAACTTGTCAGCCCATACCATGATACGCTCGAAGTTTCCGCTTACGGAAGCTTCCTGAGTCTCGATGTCGCCCTTGTAAATCTTACCTGTGGAACCATCTAAGGAGATGTAATCTCCCTCTGCAAATGTGTGTCCGCCAAGTTCGAATGTCTTAGCTTCTTCGTTGATCTTGATCTCTCCGCATCCGGATACACAGCATGTTCCCATACCACGTGCAACTACGGCTGCATGGCTTGTCATACCGCCGCGCACTGTCAGGATACCTTCGGCTGCATGCATACCTTCGATATCTTCCGGAGATGTCTCAAGACGAACAAGGATAACTCTCTCACCCTTCTCGTGGGCAGCCTTAGCCTCATCAGCGGTGAAGTATACTTTACCTGCTGCTGCGCCAGGAGATGCCGGAAGAGCGGAACCGATTACTTCGCCTGCCTTTAATGCAGCCGGGTTGAAGGTCGGGTGAAGTAACTGATCAAGAGATTTTGCTTCGATTCTTACAACAGCCTCTTCCTCCGTGATCATGCCTTCGTCTACTAAATCGCAGGCAATCTGAAGAGCAGCCGGAGCTGTTCTCTTGCCGTTACGTGTCTGTAAGAAGTATAATTTACCTTCCTCGATTGTGAACTCCATATCCTGCATGTCACGGAAATGTTTCTCCAGCTTCATAGCCAGATCCATGAACTGCTTGTAGCAGTCAGGCATATCGTTCTCTAACTGGGTGATAGGCTGTGGTGTGCGGACACCTGCAACTACGTCCTCGCCCTGTGCATTGATCAGGTACTCACCGTAGATGCCTTTTTCACCTGTGGATGGGTTACGTGTGAAGGCAACGCCTGTACCGCTGGTCTCGCCCTTGTTACCAAATACCATGGTCTGAACGTTAACTGCAGTACCCCAGTCTCCAGGGATATCGTTCATACGGCGGTATACGATTGCACGAGGGTTGTCCCAGGAACGGAAAACTGCTTTAACAGCGCCCATTAACTGATCCTTCGGCTCCTGTGGGAACTCTTCGCCGTTCATAGCCTCTTTGTAAACAGCTTTGAACTTCTCAGCCAGCTCTTTTAAATCATCGGCAGTCAGGTCTGTATCGAAGTGAACGCCCTTTTCTTCTTTCATCGCATCGATGATTTTCTCGAAATGGGACTTCGGAACTTCCATAACTACGTCGGAATACATCTGGATAAATCTTCTGTAAGAATCATATGCAAATCTTGGATTTCCCGTTTTCTTTGCAAAGCCCTCTACTGCAACATCGTTTAAACCAAGGTTCAGGATGGTATCCATCATACCCGGCATGGATGCGCGGGCGCCGGAACGTACAGATACTAATAACGGATCTTCAGTGTCGCCGAACTTCTTGCCGTTCAGTTCCTCTAACCATGTGATAGCTTCGAAAATCTGATCCTGAATTTCCTGTGTGATCTGTTTTCCACTGTTGTAGTACTCTGTACAAGCTTCTGTTGTTACAGTAAAGCCCTGTGGAATCGGCATACCTAAGATGGTCATCTCTGCAAGGTTGCAGCCTTTGCCTCCAAGAAGGTTTCTCATAGATGCATTGCCTTCTTCGAACTTATAAACCCATTTTGCCATAAGTTTTCTTCCTCCTAAAGTTTATGTGTTAACATTGATATGCTGCGATGAGCAAAGGATTGAGAATTCCCGCGGACAAAAGACCCTCGCCTGTCCGTCCGCGTTACGCTCTCGCAAGCGCACATTCAAACGCCTATTGGCTACAGTTTCCTCCGTGACCAATAGACGCTTAAATGTACGCTTAAGTCCCGCTCTTACAGGCGCATATCCAGGTGTCCACTGCTGCTCCCATTCAAGATGATGCTGCAATAGGCCTCTGGATATGCACCTGCTCAATCCGCCCATCGTGAATATTATAACATAAACTCGCCTCTAGTAAAGGGGTTTTCTTCATTTATTTCCAAATAATTTTAAATTTTCATCATTGAAACACTGTGGAGCGGATCGCTTCCGGCCGTATCATCTGTATTCGTCTTTATCCCAAAGAAATCAGAGCTAAAAATAAGCCCAGTACGGCAAATCCCGCTACAAGTCCTATAATCAGGACGTTAAACCGGGCTGACGGTTCCATTCCGTTAAAAACTCTTCGGAATTCTCCGCCGCTTCCATCCGGTATGACATCGTTCCTGAGGATATATTTTCCTGCATCCCGGGCAGATTCGCTTCGCCATCAAGCTTCCTCCAAAGCGGTGAAAGGCGCACTTTGCGCACAGGCCACCGTCTTTCATTCAAACAGGGCCGGAATCAATCATCGATGATCCCGGCCCTGTGTTGTCATATGTCAGTAGTGTGTTATTGTTCACATCCCGCCAAAAAACGGCGGGATGTGAACAGTAACTATTTTAAAATCTGAATTTGTCCTCAAAATATGCCTTAAGCTCTGTAATCGGAACTCTCACCTGCTCCATAGTGTCACGATCTCTTACCGTAACGGCTCCGTCTGTCTCGGAATCAAAGTCATAGGTGATGCAGAACGGCGTACCGATCTCATCCTGTCTTCTGTAACGCTTTCCGATATTGCCTCTGTCATCGAATTCACAGTTGTAATATTTGCATAGCTCATTATACACATTCTCTGCGCCCTCATTTAATTTCTTGGACAGAGGAAGCACGCCGATCTTAACAGGAGCGATAGCCGGATGGAAATGAAGAACGGTTCTTACATCGCCCTCTCCGATCTCCTCTTCGTCGTAAGCCGCACAGAGGAATGCCAGCGTCACACGGTCAGCGCCAAGTGACGGCTCAATTACATATGGGATATATTTAATCTTCTTCTCATCATCGAAGTAGGTCATATCCTGTCCCGATGTGTTCTGGTGCTGGGTCAAATCGTAGTCTGTCCTGTCTGCGATACCCCAAAGTTCGCCCCAGCCGAATGGGAAGAGGAACTCGATATCCGTTGTGGCCTTGCTGTAAAAGCTCAGCTCCTCCTGCTCATGATCCCTGGCGCGCATCTCGTCTTCCTTGATGCCGAGCGCTTTCAGCCAGTTAATGCAGTATTCTTTCCAGTAAGCGAACCACTCGAGATCAGTATCCGGCTCACAGAAGAATTCCAGCTCCATCTGCTCAAACTCTCTCGTACGGAAGGTAAAGTTACCCGGTGTAATCTCATTACGGAAGGACTTGCCCACCTGCGCGATTCCAAACGGTACTTTCTTTCTGGAGGTTCTCTGGACATTTTTAAAGTTTACAAAGATACCCTGAGCTGTCTCCGGCCTTAAATATACGGTATTCTTAGCATCCTCCGTTACGCCCTGGAATGTCTTGAACATCAGGTTGAACTGGCGGATATCGGTAAAATCATGCTTGCCGCAGCTTGGGCAGCAGATATTGTTGTCATCGATGTATTTCTTCATCTCTTCCTGGGACCATGCGTCTACGGAACCTTCAATCTTGATTCCCTTCTCATCCATATAGTCCTCAATCAGCTTGTCGGCTCGGAAACGCTCTTTACATGCCTTGCAGTCCATAAGAGGATCGGAAAAACCGCCCAGATGGCCGGAAGCCACCCATGTCTGGGAGTTCATAAGTATAGCACAGTCAACACCCACGTTATATGGGCTTTCCTGTACGAATTTCTGCCACCAGGCTTTCTTTACATTGTTCTTCAGCTCCACACCGAGGTTACCGTAATCCCATGTATTGGCAAGTCCGCCGTAAATCTCAGAACCCGGGTATACAAATCCTCTTGATTTGGCAAGAGCTACAATCTTTTCCATTGTCTTTTCCATCTTTAAATTTATCCTCCTATCTATTTGAACACAACAAGGGCATTTTCGCCCTCCGGCACAGTCACCGTGTATTCATCCTTCTTTTCTAAGCCCTCCGTCATATAGAGAACCTTTCCGGAAAACATGATATTGCCTCCGCCGCTAATCCGGGCAGCCGACGCATTCGCGTCTGATTTTATCTCCTCTGCCGAGGCCGGACTTTTATCCGCCTTGACAAATTGTCCCTCTGCAAGCCATCCGGCCGCATCGGCATCTGCCACTTTGCTGACTTCCAGCGCTGTAACCGTATTGCTTGTATCCTCGTTATCCTCCGTCTGGCGGAATTTAATCAAATCCTCCAGGGAAGCATAATCAAATACGGCCTTCATAACTCCTTTATCCGCCGTAACGCTCTGAAGCGAAGCCGGCAGCTTATCGGCTCCCATCTTATTCTCCGCCAGACCCTGCGCACCGTTCTCCTGGTTAAACCGGATGACGGCCGCCTCCAGGTACTGCTGGAGATCCTTGCTGTTAACTGTATCTCCCTCGTATTCTTTCACCAGAGCACTGGAAACAGAACCATCCTGCGCCACATATACACAGCTTACGGACGGAGAGAATGTACTTTTCTGGCTTGCACCGCAGCCTGTCAGCAGCATTCCTGCCACGGCAGCCGACGCTAACAGCAGTCCGGACTTTTTCATCACTCATCCTCCCTTTCATTTCGCATCAAGTTTTTATAGTATACCTTCTTTTTCCTTTATTTTCAATAGGCGGCCAGGTATTTATTCGGTAATAATTCAGTACTGTCCACGGGCAGCGGCCCGCGGGGTATTTTCATACCCGTTCATAATGACAGTTCAGACAGCATGAACCGTTACTATTCATACGATGGCATCCAGGATCTCCAGTGAATGGAATTTCCTGTCTATGTAGCGTTTCTTGTTATCCTCGACGCACCGCCTGAATTCTTCAAACACTTCGTCGGTGAGCAGAAAGGTATACAGTTTTTCCACAGGGGAGAAAATAACATATTCCCAGGCGTACACAGCCGATTCGCTGGCTGCCCTGCCGGGACGCTCCGTATACTCACCGTTGAGCGACATAGCCTTCAGCTCAAAAATCCGCTGAACCAGCCTGTTTGGAATCGCGGGCCGCAGAAGGGCCCGAAACGACTGATACAGCAGCTTCAGCATTTCTGTCGCCTCGATCCCTTCTCTCTCGTAGTAGTCCGCAAATTCCACAAAATAAGAGGCATAGCAGGCGCACTCCATATCCTTTTCCAGGTCTTCAAAATAATTTTCTATCTCCGCCCCGTAAAGATTATAGGCGTCCCGCCCCTCCGCCAGGGAAAATGTGCCAAAAGCAAAGGGACGGCTGGGCGCCCGAAGCAGACTGCCCGGCCGTTTTGCCCCTCTCGCAAAAGCCGTGATTTTTCCCCGTTCTTTTGTCAGGATGACAAGACGTTTGTCGTATTCACCCACCGGAAATGCGCTAAGCACCATGCCCGTGATTTTAACTAATTCCCTCAAACCTCCGCCTCCTGACTTTTTTGCTGTAATGCAGTTCTATAGTTACTTTTCACAGCATTGCCGCTTTTTGGCAGGGGTGTAAAAAGTAACGTTCAATATACAGTAGCCTATATGTCTTTCGGATTGTAACCGTAATTCTTCATATAGAGATCGCTGTCACGCCACTCTTTTCTGACCTTCACCCAAAGCTTTAAGTTAACCTGGGTGTCCATCAGATTCTGTATCTCCGTCCTGGCGGATGTTCCGATTTTTTTCAATTTTCCGCCGTTCTTTCCGATAATGATTCCCTTATGGGATTCACGCTCGCACACGATGGTTGCGTCGATATCAATCAGTCCGTTCGGACGCTCCTTCATCTGGTCAATGACAACGGCAATGCCGTGAGGTATTTCGTCGTCCAGCATTCTGAGGGCCTTCTCCCTGATAAGCTCGGCCGCAATCTGGCGCATCGGCTGATCCGTCACCGTATCCTCATCATAAAACTGCGGCCCTTCGGGAAGATATTTGTAAATGCAGTCTTTTACATCCTCGATATTGATTTCCTTAAGAGCGGACACCGGTATAATCTCCGCAAAATTGCAGATGTCCTTGTAAGCCGCGATAAAGGTGAGAATCTCGTCTTTTTTTACCGTATCAATCTTGTTGATCACAAGCATCACCGGAGTCTTCACCTTATTAAGCTGCTCCGCTATATGGCGTTCTCCCGCTCCGATAAACGTGGACGGCTCCACCAGCCACAGGATGACATCTACCTCCTTCAGCGTATGCTCGGCAACACTGACCATATATTCCCCCAGCTTATTCTTTGCTTTGTGGATACCAGGAGTGTCCAGAAAGATAATCTGTCCCCTCTCATCCGTATATACGGTCTGAATCCTGTTTCTGGTAGTCTGCGGTTTGTCGGACGTAATCGCGATTTTCTGTCCAATCAAATGGTTCATAAGCGTGGATTTTCCCACATTCGGCCGCCCTATCAATGTTACAAATCCTGATTTTAAATTATCCTGCATTCAAACTCCTTCAATTTTCCGGTTGCGAATGCTGCAGTTTTGCCATAAGCCGGACTGCAGCATCCAAACCGTTTTTTGTTTCTCTTCTGTATATAGTTTCGGGTAACGGTTCAATAACTCCATGTTACTATTCACAGCACCGCCGAAAAACGCGGTGCAGACTTAATTAAACAAATTCTTTATGCTGCCGAACAGCTCCTTATTTTCCTTGATTTTCTCTGAATTACCGACAACGCAAAAGCTTCCGGTAGACAAAATCGCTCTGATAATCTCCGCAAGTGCGCGGATATCCTCCGGCTGTGCGGCCAGCACCTGCCTTCTCTCCTCTGCCAGCATCTCATCCGTAATGCCGGAATACCAGGCCGATACCGCCTTGGCGCCTTTATACGGCGGCAGCAGAGGCGTATCCATGTCGCTGATGGTGCCTATTACATATTTTGTCATATCCCTCTCGTCCGCATCAAAATGTTCCAGGTAATCTGCAACTCCTTCAAATACCTGATCCGTCTCTTTCAGGTTCGGATCCCGGTAGGATACAAAATAACCTTCACCGGAACGGCCGGCGCTGTTCATAACTCCGTAAGCGCCTCCTTTAACCCTGACATTCAGCCAGAGATAATCGTAACCCAGGATAGGTTTCAAAACCCGCAGCGCTCCTGTATAGGCATAGCCGCTCTCTGCAAAGCTTCCGCACCTGGCCACATAATTGACCTGCGAGGAAGTCATAAAGCCCTCGTTCCGGTTCCCCTTTTCCCAGATAAACGGATATGACGGACCGCCTGTCTTTGGCAGCTTCTCTTTTAAAAGCTTCATGGCAGGCGCCAGATATCTGAATCCCTCGTCATCCGCCGTATAGCTTACCGTCATGTTGTCCGCAGTGAAAAGGCGGCCCGCCGTCTCTTTTAATTTCTGCATCAGAACTGTTTTTCTGTCCTCAAAATTCCTTGCAAGATCCTCCAGGAACTGATAATAGGCAATTCCGCCCGTAATATCATTGAAAGCCGAGGTTGCCGAAAAGTAAGAGGTAGCTCTCGCCACTGCCGCAGAGTGTGCCGCAGAATTCAGCTTTGCCTGACTTCTGGACTTCATCTCCGCCACAATCTCACAAAGACGTTTCTCGTCGTCAAGAATCGAATCCGCCAGCATCTCTCCGATCAGAGAAAAACCGAAATCCAGCTTTTCGTAAAGAACTCTGGCGCTGGCCGTGAATGCCCCGGTAAACTTTTCCGTTTCTTCCAGGTTCGGGAACGACGTTACGCTCAGGCTGATTCCGCCGCTGTTTAAATAGATTTCGCTTGCAAGATCACTGTAGGTATGCTCCTTTGTATTCACATAGCCCAGAACCGATTTTAAAAGGCCGACATACGGCAGATCCTCCGCCGGCACCCGGTTTGTATCAAACAGCACCTTCAGGTATCCGATTCCGGATGTGAACATATTATGAGCCAGAACCGTTGTATTATCAATCTCTTTTACTTCCAGGCAGAGCTTTTCCGGCTGTTCTTCAATGTCTTCCCGTTTCAGCAATGGGATTTTCTCAAGCTCCTCCTTCGGGGACGGGGTATCCTGGTACAGCTTAAGTTCTCTGGTTTTTTCAATCAGCGTCTTAATCTCTGTATCAGAGAGGCTCTTTTTATATTCAGCCAGCTTTTCCCTCAGCTTTTCATCTTCGATGGCCGTTAAGTTTCTCTTCGGACTGACCGTAATCACTGCCTCAAAGGGGTTATCCAGCAGGCAGGTCTTAATCAGATTCTCAAAGTAGCCCTCTTCCACCGCTTTTTTAAGGAATTCAAAAGTTTTTTCATACTCCAGATGCATCAGCGGATCACCGTCATAAAGCCAGCTGTCCATGCTCTGAAGGCCATACATCAGTCCCTTCGGGGCTGAGCCGAAATCAGCTTCCCTGTATCGGAATTCATAATAATTTATCCCGGCAAGGAGACTCTTCCTGTTGATTCCCTGATCCGCCAGCTTTCTGAGAGTCCCTTTGACAACAGCAAGAAATTCCCCCTGCTGTTCCCTGTCGGCATCCTTGGCTATGACGGAGAAGTAAGGCTGCAAAATGCCGTTTTCATAACCGCCGAGGATATCCTGGCCGATACCTGCTTTCACCAGTTCTTCCTTCAGCGGCGCTCCGGGAGCGTCTATCAGTGTATATTCCAGGATCTGAAATGCCATGTAATGGATCGGATCCAGGTCATCGCCCACTACCGTATTGACCGACAGGTAAGTCGCCTGCTCTTCCGGCTCCGTCTCTGTGATGGAATAGTAAATCTCACGCTCAACCGGCTTCTCGAATGGCTTCTGCATATGGATGACGGAATCCACCGGCTGTCTGTCATACCGGCTTAAGTATTCTCTGTCGAGCCAGTCTAATTTTTCCGCCATGTCCATATCCCCATATAAATAGATAAAGCTGTTGGACGGATGATAATATCTGCGGTGGAAATCGAGAAACTGTTCATAGGTCAGGGATGGAATCGCATCCGGAGCCCCTCCCGACTCGTTGGAATAGCAGGTATCCGGGAAAAGAACATTTCTCGTATAGCGGTCCAGCACGCTCTCCGGCGAGGAAAACGCTCCCTTCATCTCATTGTAGACCACTCCGTTATAAACGAGAGGGCTTTCCTCCGACTCCAGCTCATAGTGCCATCCCTCCTGCATGAAGATTTTCTCCTCATTATAAATACCCGGATGAAGTACGGCATCCATATAGACGTTCATCAGGTTCTGGAAATCCTTGTCATTGCAGCTTGCCACCGGATATACCGTCTTATCCGGATATGTCATTGCATTTAGAAATGTATTGAGGGAGCCTTTTACCAGCTCTACAAACGGGTCCTTCACCGGAAACTTTTCCGACCCGCAGAGTACGCTGTGTTCCAGAATATGGGGAACTCCCGTGCTGTCGGACGGAGGCGTCCGAAATCCTATCGTAAACACCTTATTTTCGTCCTCATTAGAAAGCAGGAAAATCCTGGCGCCCGTTTTCTTATGCTCCAGGATTATTCCCTCCGAATTCAGTTCTTTTACATATTTTTCACTTATTACCTGATAGGCGTCTAATTCCTTCACTGTCATTCTCATCTTCCTTTTCCTGTTTGGTTTATTTTCACTGCTAACTGTTCAGATGAACAGTTTCTGTTACTGTTCACAGCCCTGCCAAAAAGCGCAGTTATGTGACCAGCAACCAGTTTCTTCACTTTCTTACATTTTACCCATAAATTTATCTTTCAGTACAGCAAAACACTCTCTAACCCACATATGTATGGCCAAAACAGGATCTCCGGGAGCAGCTATGCCCGATATGTTGAAAATCCCCTGTTTCCTGGCTACGGATTTGGCCCGGAACACATGGTAATTGCTGGTCAGAACCGCAATTTTGACCGAGTCGGATCTTTCTTTGTAGCTGTCAAGCAGGCTTTCCCTGGCCTCCATCGCCTTATATTTTTCCTGATAATCAATTACCTTTTTGCTGAAAACAATGTTCTGCACCGTATTGACGGACTGTTCTTCCAGTAGCAGCTGGGACTCCGGTATGCCGTTATACTGAAGATAATCATACATGGCCTCAGCCTCACTGATATCTTCGCCCTCCCCTTTTCCTCCGGAAAGCACCAGTACGGTATTCGGATTATTCTCCGCATATTCAAGCGCCTTGTCCAGCCTTTTCTTAAGAGAATTGCTCAATTCGCTTCCCCTCACTTTGGCTCCCAGCACTATCACATATTCCGCCGCCCGGCGTGTGGAGGTGACAGCGCTCCATCCAATCAGCAGCTCCACCGCGACAAAAATAACAAGACATGCTGTGCAGAACGTGGCAGTCGATACCACCAGCCACTGAGGCACAGACTGGGGATGCCGGTGGTAATAGTGCAGTCCCGCCGCCAGGAGTACGAAAAATATTGCCATTGTCGGCCATATCAGGGCAAACGAAGTCGACAGGCCTGAATACAGCGCAATTACCCCATAATAAAGCAGGCATAAAATTGCAGCACCTTCCAAAATCCATGTCATGGTTTTCCTCCTTCGTAGAGTATATCTTAAAATAGCTTTCCGTCAGCTGTGCGTCACGCTCTAGAGCGTGTTTGAAAATTGCTTTCTATCAGCTGTGCGTCACACTTTGTGGGAGATTTGGTCCGAATGAGCGCGGCGTAGTGGGCTACGGCAAGCGAATTCGGGCCAAATATGCCGCGAAGTGGGGCGTGCAGATGGCGGGAATGAATTTTCAAACACACTCTAGTCCGCCTCCATCTCACTTCTGCGGATAATATCGCCGCACTCTGCATCCGCCCCCAAATCCACATAGAGAACTTGTTTTGGGTGGGGTGCGCTCTCCACCGGATTTCCTTCCTCGTCGCAGATGGCCGCAACCTCTTTCTCCAGATTCCGGCCGTCCGGTTTCATAATCTCCACCGTCTCGCCCACAGAGAACTTATTCTTCTGTTCTATGCGTACCAGGCCGTCCTCCCGTACTGCCTCCACCGTACCGAGATACGTATAGTTTTTCACATAAGTATTGCTGTCGTAAATCTGAGTCGTGGCATCCGGCTTGTGAAAATAGAATCCGGTCGTAAATTCACGGTACGTACATTTACCAATCTCCGATTTATACCACTCCATATTCTCTCTGTAAATCTCCGGACTTTTCAGATAGTCGTCGATTGCTTTTCTGTAGGTCCGTGCTACTGTCGCCACATAGAGGGCCGTCTTCATCCTGCCTTCGATCTTGAAGCTGTCTATGCCGGCATCAATCATTTCCGGAATATGTTCAATCATGCACAGGTCTTTGGAATTAAAGATATAGGTTCCGCGCTCATTCTCATACACCGGCATATATTCACCCGGTCTGGTCTCTTCCACCACCGAATATTTCCATCGGCACGGATGGGTGCAGGCCCCCTGGTTGGCATCCCTGCCCACAAAATAATTGCTTAGCAGGCAGCGGCCGGAATAGGAAATGCACATGGCGCCGTGGATGAAGCTCTCAATCTCCATGTCCTCCGGAATCTTCTCCCTGATTTCCTTAATCTCGGCGAGAGACAGCTCCCTGGCAGTCACCACCCGCTTTGCCCCCTGGCCGTACCAGAATAAATAAGTCCCGTAATTCGTATTGTTGGCCTGGGTACTGATATGAAGTTCCATATCCGGCAGGATTTTCTTTGCAATGGCAAACACACCGGGATCTGATATAATCAGGGCATCCGGCTTTACCTCCTTAAGCTCTTCAAAATACTGTTCCACCCCGGGAAGATCGTCATTGTGAGCCAGAATATTTGCCGTTATATAAACTTTGACACCTCTTTCGTGTGCAAAAGCAATTCCCTCGTTAATTTCCTCGTTTGTAAAATTCTTTGCCTTCGCCCTCAGCCCAAACGCCTCTCCGCCCAGGTAAACGGCGTCGGCTCCGTATATCACCGCAGTCTTCAAAACATCAAGACTCCCGGCAGGGATTAAAAGCTCCAGTTTTCTCATAATTCAGCTCCTCATTTCTTTACACTGATTGTAACACCGTCCCCAATGGGGATTATGGATGTCTCAAATTCCTCCATATGGGTGAGGGTATACAGATACTCTCTCATCCTTGCATGGATTGTCCTGTTTCTCCGCTCCACCGCATAGCGGGACTCGATAATATCGCCGTCCTGCAGTACATTGTCCGATACCAGGACTCCGCCCTTTGGAAGCAGCCTCAGCATGACCGGCAGCCAGTGGAGATATTGTCCCTTGGCCGCATCCATGAATATAAAATCATAAGGGCCGGAAAGTGATCCCAGAATTTCTTCTGCATCACCTTCCAGTAAGGTGATCCGCTCCTCTTCCCCTGCCCTTATAAAATTTTCTTTTGCTATCGGAATACGCTTTTCGTATTTTTCTATTGTCGTTATATGACAGTTTTCCGGCATTACACGGCTCATTAAAAGAGCGGAATAGCCTACCGCCGTACCCACTTCCAGTATTTTCTCCGGCCGCTTCATCGCGACAAGAGTCTTCAACAGAGCCGATGTCTCTTTCCTGATAATCGGAACATAAGAAGAAACAGCCTCCTCTTCCACTTCATCGCAGAGACTGCCGTTTCCCCTATCTAAAGAATTGATGTATGCGGTTATCCTCTCATTTACTATCATGATACATAAGCTCCATCTTCATCGGCCGCCCCGTCTTCCCGGGATGCTCCGTTTTCACCGGTGGTTTCACCGCTTTCGTCACTGCCGTTATTCTCAGCGCTGCTGCCGGCCGTACCGCTCTCCCCGCTGCTCCCGGAAGAGGTACTGGCAGCGGCGCTGCTTTCAGCAGCTTTCTTACGCTCTATACCGCTCTCATCAATCGCTTTCATCATATCTCTGGATGTCATCGACGTATTCAGCGTATAGGTCCCCGGATACACTTCATAATCAAAAAATTTAGCCTGGATAATAAATATCAGTTTATTATTAATCAGCCCGCTTTTCTCCAGCTCTTCGGCAACCTCGGACAGTGATTCACCATTCCTGATAGTGAATTCTTTGTCAGTTCCCGGCGCCTCAGCTACAGCCGTTGGCGAAAAGATTTCATGTCCCAGACTGTAGCCTCTCGTAATTCCCTCATACAGAAGAAAAATTACAAGGGCATAGAATAACAGCCTGACGGACATGCTGATTATTGTAGTCGTTATCCTGTTGATTTCTCTGGTTGTCCGGCTCATATGCAGTAACTCCTGTCTGGTACATTAGCGGTGTAAACACGTTACTATTCACAGTGCCGCAAAAAAACGCGGTTCTGCAAATAGTAACGCCGACACTGCTTCACACTGTATAACACGCAGCTTTTATCTACACTTCCATAATAATCGGCAGAATCATCGGATTTCTCTTCATCTTCTTCCAAAGGAAATCACTTAAGCTGTCCCTGATAATATTCTTAATCTTGCCCCAGTCGCTGACATGGCGCCTCAGGCAGTCCTGTACCGCCGCGTCTACAATCTTCTGGGCCTCGTCCATCAAATCCTCTGATTCCCTGACATAGACAAATCCCCTTGAGACAATGTCCGGTCCTGCCATAAGCTGATTGCTGTATTTTTCAAGAGTAAGCACAACGATGATAATACCGTTCTGCGCCAGGTTCTGACGGTCACGCAGGACAATATTGCCCACATCGCCAATTCCGAGACCGTCAACCAGTATCCCTCCGGCCTGTACATGATCGGCAATTTTGTAGCCCTCATCGCCAATCTCCACCACATCGCCCGAAGACATGATAATTACATTCTCCTTCGGAATTCCCATGGATTCGGCCAGTCCCTTCTGCGCCATCAGGTGGCGGTACTCGCCGTGTACCGGAATTGCGTATTTAGGACGTATCAGGGAATACATCAGCTTGATTTCTTCCTGGCAGGCATGTCCCGATACGTGGGTATCCTGGAAAATCACCTCAGCTCCCTTCATGGAAAGCTCATTGATTACCTTGGACACTGCCTTTTCATTACCCGGAATCGGTGTTGAACTTAATATTACCACATCTCCCGGCATAATGGATACTTTTTTATGAAGACTTGCCGCCATTCTGGATAATGCCGCCATAGATTCACCCTGGCTGCCCGTCGTGATCAATACCGTGTCTTCTTTTTTATAATTTTTCAGATGCTCTATATCAATCAGCGTTCCTTCCGGAATATTGATATATCCCAGTTCACTGGCCGTTCCGATGACATTGACCATGCTTCGGCCTTCCACAACTACTTTTCTTCCGTATTTGTAAGCCGAATTAATAATCTGCTGTACACGGTCCACATTCGAGGCAAAGGTAGCCACGAGAATCCGGTTGTTCTTATGCTCGGCAAAAATGGAATCAAAGGTCCGTCCCACCGTCCGCTCAGACATCGTAAATCCAGGTCTGATGGCATTGGTACTGTCACACATAAGGGCCAGCACACCTTTTTTGCCAAGCTCTGCAAACCGCTGAAGATCGGCCGGCTCACCGAATACCGGCGTGTAGTCAATTTTAAAGTCTCCCGTGTGGAGAATAATGCCTGCGGGCGTAAAAATAGCCAGGGCAGATGCGTCCGCGATACTGTGGTTTGTCTTTACAAATTCGATCCTAAAGCAGCCCAGATTGATTGACTGGCCGTGTTTTACCACCTTGCGCTTGATCGTCTTTGTCATGTTGTGTTCTTTTAATTTATTGTCAATCAGCCCGATTGTCAGCTTTGTTCCGTATACCGGGGCCGGGATGTCCTTCAGGACGTATGGCAGGGCTCCGATGTGATCCTCATGTCCGTGTGTGATTACAAAGCCTTTAACTTTGCTGATATTATTCTTTAAATAGGTCACGTCCGGGATTACCAGATCGATTCCCAGCATGTCGTCGCTTGGGAATGCCAGACCGCAGTCCACGACAATAATACTGTCTTCATATTCAAAGGCAGTCATGTTCATACCGATCTGTTCCAGTCCTCCGAGTGGAATGATCTTTACCTTATTATGTTTATTCTCTTGTTTCAAAGATTGCACCTCCGTATGTCTTTATTTTCCGTTTCATTATTTTTCGATTTCAACTTCCAGATCACTCATAAGCTCTTCAAAAATTTTGGACATATAATCAAGCTCACCGTCATCGTCCACAAATTCATAAGATGCTTCCGGGTCTTCCGGTTTTGATTTATCCCGCAATAGATAGCAGTCGCCGTCTTCTTTCGAATCGCTCACTAAAAGATAGGTTTCCCCATTCATCTTAGTCTCTTCCAGTACATAAAAGCTGACAGTTTCTCCGTCATCTGTCTGAAGCGTAATCATATCATCACTATTTTCCATGATTTTGTCAAACGTATCCATCCTGTTCTTCCTTTCCTGCCCGCAGGCGCCGGATTACCGGCCGTCTGCCGCACTACTTCTCCGGCTGCGTATTTACCTTGCTGATAGCCAATGAGTCCAGATAGCCCTGCAAAATAAGGGAAGCGGCAACTTTATCAATCACAGCTTTCCTGTTCTCGCGGCGCACTCCGCTTTCTATTAAAATCTGCTCTGCAGCAGTCGTAGTCAAACGTTCGTCCCATAAAATCACAGACAGACCGGTGCGGCGCTCCAGCATCTCTTTGAATGCAAGAGTCTTCTCCACACGCTCTCCTGATGTGTTATTCATATTCTTAGGATACCCTAAAACTATCGTTTCAATCTGATATTCCCGAATCAATTCTTCAATCCGCGCACAGGTACGGCGCAGTTTGTTCTCATCCTCCCGGGTGATTGTCTCAAGTCCCTGGGCCGTAAAGCCCAGCGGATCACTGACCGCCACCCCGGTCGTCTTGGAACCAAAATCCAGTCCAAGTACTCTCATAAGCTGTTTTACCCATAACAAAACAAGCTGGCGTATTGCCAACTATCCTGCCTCTCTTATCATTCTTACGCTGTCGTATACTCCGGAATCCTGTTATTGTCCATTCTGAAAAGTCTCGCCGCGCACATTTCCCCGCGCCGCACTGCAAAAAATCCTGTATCGCCCAAAACCTCCCGCCAGGGGTTGTCCCCTGCCGCTTGATTATTTCAGTTTTGTCTCCACATAAACTTTCATCAGTTCTTCCAGAATCTCATCACGCTCAACCTTCATAATCAGGCTTCTGGCGCTCTTGTGGCTGGTAATATATGTTGGATCTCCAGACATAATATATCCCACCATCTGATTGATAGGGTTGTACCCCTTCTCAGTCAGAGCGACATAAACCTGCTCTAAAACCTGGCTTACTTCCAGCTTTTTCTCTTCCTGTACTGCTTTAAAAAATTGTGTATTACTGATATCGCCCATGATCTTATTCACGTCCTTTAAACTACTCTCATCTATTCTACCCTAAAAACCAATATTCGGCAAGGAAAATTTTCACGATACCAAATGGAGATTTAGTTAAGCAGGTGAGGACGCCGCCGGAACGGCCAGCGGACGGGGTGG
>OBXO01000265.1_pt1 | contig 52255 bp, 36 predicted proteins | sample 1501431 | NCBI WGS metagenome assembly OBXO01 (sample SAMEA2580163, study PRJEB22360) | human gut metagenome | biome: human gut; feature: human-associated habitat; material: faeces | place: Denmark | collected 2008/2010
TCCCCCGGGACGAAAGACTCATATACACACCCCACCACCCCGTCCGCTGGCCGTACCGGCGGCGTCCTCACCTGCTTAACTAAATCTCCACACTAAAACAGGCCCGGATTTTCCATCCGAGCCTGCCTCTTATTTTACTCTTCACTTAATTCATCTTCATTCAGGACAATTCTGTCTGCCTCGTCGAGAATATTCAGATCGATATCATCGTCGTCAGCCAGCATAATCTCATCCTCTTCTTCCATATCGGTATTCAGCTTGATGGAACGGTATCTCTTCATACCAGTACCAGCCGGAATCAGTTTACCGATAATAACGTTCTCCTTCAGTCCAATCAGATGATCCACTTTACCGTTGATGGCGGCCTCTGTAAGAACTTTTGTCGTCTCCTGGAAGGAAGCGGCCGATAAGAAGGAGTCTGTAGCCAGAGAAGCCTTTGTGATACCGAGCATAACCTGACGGCCGATTGCCGGTTCTTTGCCTTCTGCAAGCAGAGCCTCGTTCATATCATTGTAATCCAGAACGTCCATGGAGGTTCCCGGAAGCACATCGGAATCTCCGCTCTCCTCTATCTTAATCTTCTTCAGCATCTGGCGCACAATCATCTCGATATGCTTATCGTTGATTTCTACACCCTGAAGGCGGTAAACTCTCTGAACCTCCTGAATCATATAATCCTGAACAGCGCGGACACCCTTAATTTTCAGAATGTCATGCGGATTCACGCTACCTTCGGTCAGCTCGTCACCTGCCTCAAGTAAGGAACCGTCCTGAATCTTGATTCTGGAACCGTAAGGAATCAGGTAAGTCTTGGAATTACCAGTCTCATTGTCCGTGATAATAATCTCACGTTTCTTCTTTGTATCCTTGATCGTCGCAATTCCGCCGAACTCTGCAATAATTGCGAGTCCCTTCGGCTTACGCGCTTCGAAAAGCTCCTCAACACGGGGAAGACCCTGTGTGATATCGCCGCCGGCAACGCCTCCCGTATGGAACGTACGCATTGTAAGCTGTGTACCAGGCTCACCGATGGACTGGGCTGCGATAATACCAACCGCCTCGCCAACCTGAACCGGCTGGCCGGTCGCCATGTTGGCGCCGTAGCACTTCGCGCACACACCGATATGGGATTTACAGGTTAAGACGGTACGGATTTTCACGCTGTCCCTGCCCTGTTTCCTAAGCACTGTCATAACGGCAGCCGCACGCTTCGGCGTACACATATGGTTTGCCTTGACAACGACTTCCCCTGTATCAGGATCTGTGATTGTCTCGGCGATAAAACGGCCTGTGATTCGCTCTTCCAGGGCCTCGATTGTCTCCTGGCCGTCCATGAAGCCTTTAATCTCCATGAATGGGATTTCTCTCCCTTCACAGCAGTCCTCTTCACGTACAATCAAGTCCTGGGAAACGTCAACAAGACGTCTTGTCAGGTAACCTGAGTCGGCCGTACGAAGCGCCGTATCAGACAGACCTTTACGCGCTCCGTGGGCAGAGATGAAGTACTCCAGTACGTCAAGGCCTTCACGGAAATTGGACTTGATAGGAAGTTCGATGGTATGGCCCGTTGTATCTGCCATAAGTCCACGCATACCTGCCAGCTGTTTAATCTGTTTATCGGAACCACGGGCTCCGGAGTCAGCCATCATATAGATGTTATTATACTTGTCAAGTCCGGTTAACAGGTCATGAGTCAGCTGATCATCGGTAGCCTTCCATGTCTCGATAACCTCTTTGTAACGCTCCTCCTCTGTGATGAGACCACGGCGGAAGTTCTTGGCAATCTGGTCAACGGTAGACTGTGCATCTTCAATCAGCTGCTTTTTGCTCTCAGGCACGGTCATATCGGAAATTGATACGGTCATGGCCGCTCTTGTGGAGTATTTGTAACCAATTGCCTTAATATCGTCAAGTGTCACGGCAGTCTGTGTTGCGCCGTGAATGTTGATAACTTTTTCAAGGATTTGTTTTAACTGCTTCTTGCCTACGTGGAAGTCTACTTCCAGCTTTAATTCATTCTCTTCAATGCTTCTGTCCACAAAACCGAGATCCTGCGGAATAATCTCATTGAAAATGAAGCGGCCTACGGTGGACTCGATGATTCCGGTCTTAACCGTACCGTCAGGCATTCTCTTCTGCACTCTCACCTTTACTTTTGAGTGAAGGGTAACTTCACCGTTCTCATAAGCGAGAATTGCCTCGTTTACACTCTTGAAAGCCATGCCTTCGCCCTTTGCTCCCGGTCTCTCCTGTGTCAGATAGTAGATACCGAGTACCATATCCTGTGAAGGAACGGCTACAGGACCGCCGTCGGACGGTTTTAACAGGTTGTTAGGAGACAGTAAAAGGAAACGGCACTCTGCCTGGGCCTCTACGGACAGCGGCAGATGAACAGCCATCTGGTCACCGTCAAAGTCGGCGTTGAACGCAGTACAAACAAGGGGATGAAGCTTGATTGCCTTACCTTCTACCAGAATCGGCTCAAAGGCCTGGATACCAAGTCTGTGCAGGGTAGGCGCGCGGTTTAACATAACCGGATGCTCTTTAATAACATCCTCCAGCACATCCCAAACTTCCGGCTGGAGACGCTCTACCATCTTCTTCGCGTTCTTGATATTGTGTGCAGTTCCGTTGGAGACAAGCTCTTTCATAACAAAAGGCTTGAACAGCTCAATCGCCATCTCCTTCGGAAGGCCGCACTGGTAAATCTTCAGTTCCGGTCCAACTACGATAACGGAACGTCCCGAATAGTCAACTCGTTTACCCAGAAGGTTCTGGCGGAAACGGCCCTGTTTACCCTTTAACATATCGGAGAGGGATTTTAAAGCTCTGTTTCCAGGTCCTGTCACAGGCCTGCCTCGTCTGCCGTTGTCGATGAGTGCGTCGACAGCCTCCTGGAGCATACGTTTCTCGTTCCTGACAATGATGTCGGGAGCGCCCAGTTCCAGAAGACGGGCAAGACGGTTGTTACGGTTGATAATTCTTCTATATAAGTCGTTTAAGTCAGATGTTGCAAAACGGCCGCCGTCCAGCTGTACCATAGGACGGATATCCGGAGGAATTACCGGAACTACGGTCATAATCATCCACTCCGGTTTGTTGCCGGAATTTCTGAAGGCCTCGACCACTTCCAGCCTCTTGATAATACGGGCGCGCTTCTGGCCTGTGGCATCTTTGAGCTGTTTTCTCAAATCCTCAGAATCCTTTTCCAGATTAATGGCCTGTAAAAGTTCCTGAATGGCCTCGGCTCCCATTCCTACACGGAAGTTGCCGTAGCCGTATTTCTCCAGCTCATCGCGGTACTCCTTCTCGGATAATACCTGTTTGTACTGGAGGCTTGTTTTGCCCGGATCCAGTACGATATAAGAAGCAAAGTACAGAACCTTTTCCAGTGTTCTCGGAGATATATCAAGAATCAGTCCCATACGGCTGGGGATTCCCTTGAAATACCAGATATGGGAAACAGGCGCCGCGAGAGCAATATGGCCCACGCGCTCCCTGCGGACACTGGCTTTCGTTACTTCTACGCCGCATCGGTCACAGATTACACCTTTATATCTGATTTTTTTATATTTACCACAATGGCACTCCCAATCCTTGCTCGGCCCGAAGATCTTCTCACAGAACAGACCGTCTTTCTCCGGCTTTAAGGTTCTGTAGTTGATGGTCTCCGGCTTTTTCACCTCGCCGTGGGACCACTCAAGGATCTTCTCAGGGGAGGCCAAACCAATCTTGATTGCGTCAAATGTCAATGGCTGATAAGTTTCGTTTGTCTCTGGCATGAACAGTACTCCCTTCTATCATTAATCTTCATCGTCAGAATAATCGTCGTCCTGAATTTCCTCTAAATCATCCTGAATATCTGCAAAGTCGTCGCTGTCATCTGTCTCTTCTACAGTTGCTAATTCTCCGTCCTTGAATTCCTGTTCCTGGTAGCCTAAGCTTCCAAAGGACTCGTTCTGGGAGTAATGTTTGCTGTCGCTTTCAAGGATCGAGCGGATATCTGTGTCGCCATAGTCGATTGTTTCAGCCAGTTCCACCTCGGAACCGTCCTCCTTCAGGACTCTGACATCAAGACCAAGAGACTGAAGCTCTTTAAGAAGTACCTTAAAGGACTCCGGAATACCCGGCTCAGGGATATTCTCTCCCTTGATAATGGCCTCGTAAGTCTTCACACGTCCTACAACATCATCGGATTTCACTGTCAGGATTTCCTGCAGTGTATAAGATGCGCCGTACGCCTCGAGTGCCCAAACCTCCATCTCGCCGAAACGCTGGCCGCCGAACTGGGCTTTACCACCCAGAGGCTGTTGTGTAACAAGGGAGTATGGTCCTGTGGAACGCGCATGGATCTTATCATCCACCAGATGATGGAGCTTCAGGTAGTGCATGTGTCCGATGGTTACAGGGCTGTCAAAGTATTCTCCGGTACGGCCGTCGCGCAGGCGGACTTTACCGTCGCGTCCAAGCGGTACGCCTTTCCAGAGCGCTCTGTGCTCCAGATGGCTTCCCAGATATTCCATCAGCTTCGGATCTGCTTTATCTTTATATTTTTCTTCAAATTCTTCCCAGGAGGTGTTGACATAATCGTTTGCCAGTTCCAGGGTATCCTGAATATCAATCTCGTTTGCTCCGTCGAAAATCGGTGTGGAAACATTGAATCCAAGCGCTCTTGCAGCAAGGCTTAAATGGATTTCCAGAACCTGTCCGATATTCATACGGGAAGGCACGCCCAGAGGGTTGAGAACAATATCTAACGGACGTCCGTTTGGTAAAAACGGCATATCCTCTACAGGAAGCACGCGGGAAACAACACCCTTGTTACCGTGACGGCCGGCCATCTTGTCACCTACGGAAATTTTACGTTTCTGTGCGATGTAAATGCGGACCGTCTCATTCACGCCCGGTGAAAGCTCGTCGCCGTTCTCTCTTGTAAATACTTTTGCATCCACGATGATACCGTAAGCGCCGTGCGGAACCTTTAAGGAAGTATCACGTACCTCTCTTGCCTTCTCACCGAAGATGGCGCGCAGCAGTCTCTCTTCTGCCGTCAGCTCGGTCTCTCCCTTCGGAGTAACCTTGCCCACCAGAATATCTCCGGCACGAACCTCGGCACCGATTCGGATAATACCTCTCTCATCCAGATCTTTCAGCGCGTCCTCGCCGACACCCGGAACATCTCTTGTGATCTCTTCCGGTCCCAGCTTCGTATCGCGCGCTTCTGCCTCATATTCCTCAATATGGACGGAAGTGTATACGTCTTCCTGCACCAGTCTCTCGCTCAGAAGAACGGCATCCTCGTAGTTATAACCTTCCCAGGTCATGAATCCGATTAACGGGTTCTTACCCAGGGCGATCTCACCGTTATCCGTGGACGGACCGTCTGCGATAACTTCTCCACCCTCCACGTGATCGCCTTTATAGACAATCGGCTTCTGGTTATAGCAGTTGCTCTGGTTGCTTCTCTTAAATTTGGTAAGATGGTAAACATCTCTGTTTCCATCGGAATCTCTTTTGATAATGATCTCGTTGGATGCGGAGCGCTCAACTACGCCTGCATTCTTTGCAACCATGCAGACACCGGAGTCAACCGCCGCTTTTCCTTCGATACCCGTACCAACGACTGCTGCCTCTGTCTTCAGAAGCGGAACGGCCTGACGCTGCATGTTGGAACCCATCAGCGCACGGTTGGCATCATCGTTCTCCAGGAAAGGAATCATGGACGTAGCTACAGAGAACACCATTTTAGGAGAAACGTCCATCAGATCGATTCTCTTCTTCTGGAATTCCGATGTCTCTTCGCGGAAACGTCCGGAAACATTATTGTGAATGAAGTGGCCTTCATCGTCCAACGGCTCATTCGCCTGTGCTACAACGAAGTTATCCTCTTCATCAGCCGTCAGATATACAACCTCTTCCGTAACGACCGGGTTGTGCGGGTCGGATTTATCTACCACACGGTACGGCGCTTCCACAAAGCCGTACTGGTTTACTCTTGCATAGGTTGCAAGGGAGTTGATAAGACCGATGTTCGGACCCTCGGGAGTCTCGATCGGGCACATACGGCCGTAATGTGTATAGTGAACATCTCGTACCTCGAATCCGGCACGGTCTCTGGAAAGACCGCCAGGTCCAAGGGCGGAAAGACGTCTCTTATGCGTCAGCTCTGCCAGAGGGTTATTCTGATCCATAAACTGGGACAGCTGGGAACTTCCGAAGAACTCCTTAACGGCTGCCGTCACAGGCTTGATATTGATTAAGGACTGGGCAGATACACCTTCCATATCCTGAGTAGTCATTCTCTCACGAACCACACGCTCCATCCTGGACAGACCGATACGGTACTGGTTCTGTAAAAGCTCTCCGACGGCGCGGATACGTCTGTTGCCCAGATGGTCGATATCATCCTGTGTTCCGATTCCGCCCTCAAGATGCATATTGTAGTTGATGGAAGCGATAATATCTTCCTTCGTAATATGTTTTGGAATCAGATCATGGATATCTCTCTTGATGACTTCCTTTAATTCTTCATCTGATCCAGCTTCTGCCAGAATACCTTCAAGCACCGGGTAGTATACTAACTCTGTAACACCGACTTCCTCCGGATCGAAATCCACATAGGAAGCAAGGTCTACCATCATGTTGGACAGAACCTTATGGTTCTTTCTCTCACCCTGAATCCATACGTATGGGATGGCTGCGTTCTGGATATCGGTTGCAAGCTGTTTATCAACCTCCGTACCTTTTTCCGCAAGAATTTCACCGGTTGACATGTCAACGACATCCTCAGCCAGCGTATGTCCCGCGATACGGTTTTTAAAATGAAGTTTCTTATTAAATTTATAACGGCCTACCTTTGCAAGATCATATCTTCTGGGGTCGAAGAACATGCTGTTCAATAAGCTCTCTGCACTGTCAACGGAAAGAGGCTCACCCGGACGTATCTTCTTATATAATTCCAGAAGGCCATCCTGGTAATTGCTGGAAGGATCTTTCTCGAAGCTCTTCTCCAGCTTCAGCTCTTCACCGAAAAGTTCGATAATCTCTGCATTGGTGCCATAACCTAATGCACGGATCAGTACGGTTACGGGAACTTTTCTTGTTCTGTCCACGCGGACATAGAAGATGTCGTTGGAATCCGTCTCGTACTCCAGCCAGGCTCCGCGGTTCGGGATAACCGTACAGCTGTATAACTCCGTACCAATCTTGTCATGTGCTATTCCGTAATAGATACCAGGGGAACGTACTAACTGGCTGACGATTACACGCTCAGCGCCATTAATTACAAAGGAACCGGTGTCAGTCATAAGCGGCAGATCGCCCATGAAAATCTCATGTTCATTAATCTCGTCTTTATCCTTATTGCAAAGTCTAACCTTTACTTTTAAAGGAGCGGCATAAGTAGCATCACGTTCCTTACACTCTTCGATCGTATATTTGATGTCATCTTTACACAGTGTAAAATCTACAAAGTCCAAACTCAAGTGCCCGGCAAAGTCTGCAATCGGGGAGATGTCAGCAAACACTTCACGAAGTCCCTCATCGAGGAACCACTGATAAGAGTTTTTCTGAATCTCAATCAAGTTCGGCATTTCCAGAACTTCTTTTTGTCTTGAGAAGGTCATTCTTACACCTTTACCGGCTTTCACCGGACGCATCCTGCTTTTCTCCATTCGACGTTTCACCCCTGTTTTCTTTCTATGGTTTAATTTTGGGCATACTTCGGCCTTATGGGCCTATGTTACCACAATAGTGCATTTTTCATCTTATCATGAATAAATTTGCGTGTCAAGGAAATTTTTGCCCTGTTTTCCTATATTTATGCCGTTTTTTAATAATATCGCTAATCAGCGATGGATTCCAAAGGCATCTGCAGACTATATCTTCTCCTCCGCCCCAAAGGAAGCTTTTCGCCGGGACGAAAGACTCGGCCGGAGGGATCCGCCCCGTCCGTGTGCGTTAGATATATCTTGGATATAGGCTGATGTAGCTGTTTGAGTATATTTGCTGGAAATTTGATACATGATTTGATAGATTTGATGCCTATAGAAGATTGAGCGGAATTCAAGCCGGATGTATATCACCGGATTTAATTCCGCTCAATTTGGTGTAATATCAGCGTAATATTTTATTGAAAATTTACCATGCTGCTCATACTGTTATTTATGTCCCCGTAACTATTCATTACGGTCCGTATGAATTTTAAGACACGCTCCAGTCTTACGCAAATTCTGTGAAATAGCCCGTCATCAATGTAATGGCTTCGTCCAATGTGCTTTCCTTTGGGAGGAATTTTTCGTTATGCAGGGGATATTCACTTTCACAGCCCATGAAAAAATACATCGACGGCAGTTTTTGGCTGTAAAATGAGAAGTCCTCCCCGATCAGACTCGGGGATATATCCGTATGGACCGACTCAACCCCCAGAATCCGGCCGGCCGCATTTATAAATTTTTCCGTAATTCTTCGGTTGTTATCTACCACCGTATAACCGTCTTCGATAGTAACGTCGGTTGTTCCCCTGTATGCGGCCGCGATATTTCCGGCCAGTTCCTTTATTCTTTTATGGACAAATTGACGGATATCAGAATTCATGCTCCTTATCGTTCCTTCTATCAGAACCTGATCACATATGATGTTGTACCGGCCTGAGGTCCGGATGGAGCCGATCGATATCAGAACGGTCTCAAAAGGGCTGATTTCCCTCCTTATTTTATGTTCCACCGCATTAATAATCTCCGCCGCAATGGATATGGCATCCACCCCTTTCTGTGGTTCGGCCGCATGGGCTTTCTTGCCTGTCACCCGGATCAGCAGCTTATCCGACGACGCCATGATCGGTCCCGGCTTTACTGCGATTTCTCCGACTTTAAGCTCCGGCCACATATGTAATCCATAAAATTCCTCCACGCCAAACTGCTCAAACAGCCCCTGGCCGATGACGGCTTTCGCTCCCCCCGTTGGGTTGCATTCCTCCGCCGGCTGGAAGACAATCAGAATATTTACCCTGAGCAGCTGCCTGAACTTCCATAAAATCACGGCAAGCCCCGCCGCCACAGACGCGTGCATGTCATGGCCGCATGCATGCATGACGCCCGTATTGACAGATTTAAAGTCTATCTCATTTTTTTCTTCAATCGGCAGGGCATCGATATCCGCACGGAATCCGGCCGTATGTTCCTTTCCGCAATCGATCCATGCATATCCGCCAGTCATATGCCCAAAATTACAGAATGGAACTCCATATTCTTCCAGAAACTGTTTAATCCGGGAGGTAGTAGCCGTCTCCCCGTAGCCCTGTTCCGGATTTGCATGAATCTCACGCCGCAGTTTTCTGACCTTCGGCAATAGTTCCCGCAAGGTTTCCCTGATCTTCGGATTACTTAAAGATGCTCTCATCTACTTCAATTCCCAGGCCTGGCTTCTGGGGGACTTCCACATAACCGTCCTTTACCTTAAAATCTTCTATAATAATATCATGCTGATGCAGCGGCCCTCCCAGCAGCATATCATTGGGAATATCTGCGTTTACCGTACTTGCCACAAAATGTATACTGGCGGCGGAGCCGATTCCCACCTCCAGATTGCTTCCGGCAGTCGCCAAAAGACCTTCTGCTTCCAGACACGCCGCAATCTTCTTTGCCATCGTCAGTCCTCCCACCTTGCCCACTTTGATATTTACGCTGTCGCAGGCCTGTTCACGGATTACCACGCCTGCCGAATGGAAATCAGAGACCGACTCATCTGCCATAATCGGGGTTTTCAGGCGTTCACGCAGCATTCTCATGCCCTGGATATCCCACCGCTTGACCGGCTGCTCTATGCTTTCCAGGCCGAATACTTCCAGTCTTCGGAAGATACCGAGTGCTGTACTGTAATTATATCCCTGATTCGCATCCAGGCGCAGCGGGAAACCGTCTCCCAGCTCATCGCGGATGCGCTTTACCAGACGATAATCCACTTCCGGTGATTTTCCAACCTTCACCTTTAATACACGGTATCCCTCCTTCAGCTTTTCCCGCGCCTCCTCAATCGAGGCATCCAAATCCTGCATTCCGACTACCCAGCTCAGAGCGGCTTTTTCCCTGTACAGTCCTCCCAAGAGCCGGTATGCGGGAAGTTCCGTTATCTTTCCCATGATGTCGTATAATGCCATGTCTATCGCCGATTTTGCCGCATAGTTGCCGTAAATGGCAGAGTTCATTTTTTCGTGTATTAAATCCGTGGAAAATACGTCCATTCCAATCACGGCGTCTTTCAGATACCGGTTGACGGCGACCTCCATCGTATATCCAGTTTCTCCCATAAATGCCGGAGACGGCGCAGCCTCGCCAAACCCAATAATTCCATCTTCCGTTGTAATCCTGATGACGGCATGGGCTCTTGTTGTCTGCTCATACAGAGATATTTTCCACTGTTTTTTCAAAGGCAGTTCCAGTACCTTTACCTCCACATTTTTTATAATTCCTCTGTTCATTATTTACTCCTTAAATTGTTTTCTGGATTTATTGCTTTTCTAGAGTGTGTTTGAAAATTGCTTTCTATCAGCTGTGCGTCACACTTTGTGGGAGATTTGGCCCGAATGAGCGCGGCGTAGTGGGCTACGGTAAGCGAATTCGGGCCAAATCTCCCACAAAGTGGGGCGTGCAGATGATGGGAATGAATTTTCAAACAGGCTCTAAACCTTTACTGCATTTTCTCTGATTAATTCACTGTTTATTAATTTTCCAATCTCCTGGTTCAGCCAGATTCCTTCCCGGTTATCGGCAAGCTCATCGGTAAGTACAATTGCTATTATCTCCCTGTCATCGGTGCATATAATTCCGGCATCGTGTTCGACCCCCGGCAAATCCCCCGTCTTATGTGCGAATCGCACGTCCCCCTCCATCAGGGCGGGCAGCTTATTATTGCACTGCTGCCGGAAAAGGATATCGAGAATATCTCCCCTGAAGCTGCTTTCTAAGATTGCCTTCATAAGCTTCTGCATATCACCGGCGCTTGTATAATTGTCAAGCCCTCTCTCCTTTGCCTGTGAATCCATCATTTTCCGCTGCAGGACCGTATGCTTCATTCCCATGGCCTGAAGTTCAGAATTGATCTGAGACATCCCGATTCTATCGATTAATAGGTTGGCGGCTATGTTGTCGCTGAGCGTGATCATCAGAACCGCCAAATCGCGCACAGACGGATTAAGCCCGTCTCCCAAATCTTTGAGGATTCCAAATCCGCCTATGCGGCTGTCTTTTTCCAGCTCTATTCTCTCATCCAGGGCAATCTGACTTTCTTTTGCCATTCGAAAAAGCGCTGACAAAACCGGAACCTTGATCAGGCTTGCAGCGGGAAACACCTCATCACGGTTGATTTCTACTGCCTCGCCTGTCTTTAAATCCTCGATTACGATCGCCTTTTTGCCCTCTATCCTTGAACAGAGATTTAAAACATTCAACTTAAGCTTATCCGTATCCACCCCCGTATCACCTCTTTCCGGCGGCAAGGTCACCGTAGCTTTCCGGTCTGCGATCCCGGAACATATGAATCATCTCCCTTATCTCCTTTACTTCCGAGAGCTCGATGGAACCTGTTATGATTCCTTCCTCATCGTTTCCCTCAGCGATAACATTCCCCCATGGATCGATGATGATGGAATGGCCGCAGTAAGTTCCCATAGGACTTTCCCCGACACGGTTGCAGGCTGCAACAAACATCTGATTTTCGATCGCCCTGGCAATCAGCAGCGTCCTCCAGTGACTTACGCGGGGATTTGGAAAATTCGAAGTGACGATGAGCAGCTCCGCTCCCCTTAGCGCGTAAATGCGTGATAATTCGCAGAAACGGATATCATAGCAAATCATGAATCCGACACGGCCCAGCTCCGTATCGTAAACCTCCGTTTTTGTTCCGTGAAGATATGGCACATCCTCATCCATATCACTGTACAGATGCATTTTGCTGTAATCACCGACTATCTCCCCTTCCCGGTTAATGAGAAACGTGGTATTTCTCATCCCGTCTTCTGATCGGATACCCACGGAACCGGCGACGATCCACACCGAATATTGTTTGGCACATTCTCTCATAACGGTAACCGACGGCCCGTCTATCTGTTCAATATGCTCTTCCATATGGCGGAACATCTCATCTGAAAAACCGGAGGACCAGTCTTCCGGCAGCACGATTACATCGGGCCTCGGTACTTTCTCCATCGCATCAGCGATCATTTTTTTGACATGCGCGGCGTTATATTCGAAATCACAAAATTTAATGTCTGTTTGAAGCAATGCTAAATGAATTCCCATATATTTTACCTTTTCCTTTCTATTCTTGTAACGGTTCAGACGTCTGAACTGTTACCTATTCTTCTCTTCATATGGCCGTCCGGTTTATTACGGAGTCCGCTCCGCTCCCCAAAGAGTTCTCCGTGTGTCTTTTGACGGGATTTACCCCGCGTACATTACAGCCCGAATCAGCACATAGACAAAAGTAACAATAGTGATAACCCAGCCGTTTTTCAACATTGCCTTGATATCCTTTGACCTGGCCAGCCCCATATTGCCGACCATATCTACAGTCGGCGTGACAAAGAATGTGATCTGGCATCCCACAAGAACCACCAAAGCCCAGATATCCATTTTAACGGACAGAAGTACTACCAGGGGTAAAAACAGATCGTGGATCATTTTTGCCTGCGCAACGCCGGCTCCTGATATTCCAAATACGCCGATTGCGGTGCTGAGCATCAGGAATGCCACCACGCCTCCCGCATCGATGAGAGGCTGCATATATCCGGCAATCGCATCAAAGGCTCCCGATGCCGCCACATAGTTGAGAAACGGGTCGAACAGGATAAACATAAAGAACATCCAAAACATTTTAGAAGCTCCCTGCACAAGAGTTGTCAGCCCCTCTGCAATTCCCATCCCCGATGCAAACGCCGTGACCAGGGAAGCCGTCAGCATTACCACAATTGCATAAGATGCCCCGGCCTTAACCGCTACTCCGTAAACCAGCATGACAAGCATCGTGATTCCGAATGCCCAGGTAGCCCGTTTGATCTCCGGCGTCACCTGGAAATCTTCCGAAACTGCTTCGTCCCCGCTGTAAGACACCTTTCCTTCCGTAAGCTTCTGTGTCCGGCAGGCAACAAAAAATGTACATACCCATATGATAAGACCTAACGGCAGTCCTGCCGTTTTCATATACTGGCTGTAATTCAGCCCGGTCAGTCCCATGACGGTTGCTACAGGAGGTACAAACGGACCAATCTGAAGCCCGGCCGCCCCCGCGCCATGCAGGATTACCCCCAGTGTGCTGGGCGTAATCCCAAGACTGGCCATAATCGGAATCAGAATCGGCGCAATAATTGCATTCGAACCCGACAGTGTTCCAAGCATGGAGACCAGCAGTGTCGATGTGCACATGGCAATAAAAATTGCCTGTTTCTTTGATTTAAGCTTTGCTTTTCCTATTACCAGATGCACAATGTTATGAGCGACTTTCGTCCTGGTCAGGACTTCTCCCAGACCGGAGCCAAGGACGATGATAAAGCCGATCAGCGACAAGAAAGAACTGAGAGAATTCTGAAGAACGGTACCAAAACCGCTCACACTCTCTCCCGTCATAACAGCGCCTAAAATCACGCAAATCAGGACGGACAGGTTCATGTCTTTTCCCTTCATCATTAAGATAATGTAGAGAACAAGAGGCAAAAAGCCCAAGATGGGCGGTAAACCCAAAATCATTACAACATCTCCTTCCACTACCCCGCCTCTTTTTCGTTACTATTCACATAATAACTCTTTTTCCACAGTATTGCCGTGGTAAAGCTGGTTCATATTCAGTTTTATTTATAACTTTTTCAGGGATTATTGCCAGTTACTGTTCGCACGCTGCTTCCTGGCGGGGTGTGAACAGTAACTATTATCACTAAGAAATTCTAAGACAGTACCGCCCGGCTTCTTGCAATCTGCATGATTTTAGCGTATACTAAAGGAAGGGGGGAGCTCCTTAAAGAATGTCTGAATGGGCCAACATGCAGCGCTTTAAAAGTTCCTTCCTTTTTGTTTAGAATCTATTCTGAAAAATGTTATATCTGATTCATTACAAATATAAGCCGTATTCAAGCGCTATCTCATCCTGGCGCTCCAGCTTCTTCAGTGTATTGTCTTTATCCCTCCTTCCTGCCGCAGTAATCAGGGCGTTTGCCACCGTCATTGAGTTGACAAAAGAATAGGTATCCACCGCATGCTTTGCCAGAAGAACCGTTGTGGCCTTCAATGCAATTGGTGAAGAATGGCTGTCCGTAACCGCTATGACCGGGCATCCTTTTTTATTTAAATAGGAGACAATATTATATGTAGCCCTGGTATATCGTTCATAGCTGATTGCAATGAGACAGTCTTCTTTCTCAATGTACTGCAGTTTATTCGAAATATCTCCGGTACCTTCTGTCAGCAGTTCAACATGCTCCATAAATCCCTTCAGCATGAAATACAGATAATATGCAACACTGAAAGACGAGCGGGCGGCAGTTATATAGAGTTTACGGCAGCCCGTTATCAAATCAACGGATTGCTGAAAATTTCTTTTCAGATCTTCACTGTTCAGTGTCTCCAGTGAGTTAATATTCAGACGTATCATCCGGCTTAATATATCTTCCTCCCCCTCCTCTGTAATCGAATGCTTTAATTCACGCATCGGTACCACGTCCTTGCGAATCAAATCCGCAGCGCTTTTCTGGAATTGTGAATAACCGTTAAACCCCAGCTCCCTCGTAAAGCGGGTGATACTGGCCAGACTCACCTGCGTCTTTTCCCCAAGCTCCGCAATCGATAGAAATGGGATCATATGCACATTATCTTTGATAAAATCCGCCAGTTTTTTCTGCGTCTTTGTCAATGCCGAATAATTTTCATTGATGATGCTAAGTACGTTATTATCCATGTAAAACCTCCATAGCATCATTATAGAAATCTCCATTGTGAAAGTCAATAGAAATGTAAAATATTTTTCATTTTTTATTATTTTTGATAATTTATTTTCAATCTCAACTCTCACCAAATACCAATCACCGCCGATAACGATAACCTGTTTTAAATATAAATCCCATATTTCCTTATCCTGTACTGGAGGCTCTGGCGCTGCAGCCCAAGTTTTTTGGCTGCCTGTGTCACATTACCGCAGCAGCGGCGCGCCGGGGAAGCAGTGAGAAAGCAGCAGTATATTATTGCAATCGACATCATGGTCTCCCTTCAGGCAATCGATATGTTAAAGCCATTGAAGCAGGGAAAAGCGACGGCAAAGCTCCATGATTTCATCCGGGAAAAAGTAGCTTTTGCCGACCAGGACCATTTCTTTTATCCCGATATTGAATATATTTACACGCTTGTCAAGGATGGTACCCTGATTCAGCTCATCGAAGAAGAAACAGGAGCTTTTCCTTGCCTTTTTATCTATCTGATGCTATAATAGCGACAAGTGCGGTTATTTTTTTGTGGTGCTGATGGACAGTGGTAAATTGCAAGGGAAAGGGGCTGTTTTCCTGTCATTTTTATAGTTAACGCCATATCCGCCGCTATCATTTACGGAGGTATTTATATGCAGACATTTCTGAACGTAGTGCTCATCATCCTGGTTATTGCACTCATTGCACTGGCAGTACTTTATTATTTCGGAAGGAAGATGGAGAAGCGTCAGGCTGAGCAGCAGTCCATGATGGAAGCTGCAAAACAGACGGTTTCAATTCTCGTTATTGATAAGAAGAAACTGAAAGTCAAAGAGTCGGGTCTCCCTAAGATGGTTATTGATCAGACTCCATGGTATATGAGAAGGGCCAAGCTTCCTATCGTGAAGGCAAAGGTCGGCCCGAAGGTTTTAACTCTTATTGCAGATGACAAGGCGTTTTTACAGCTCCCGGTTAAGACAGAAGCCAAGGTTGTAATCAGCGGGCTCTACATAACGGATGTTAAGAGCGTCCGCGGTGGCATACCGCCGCTTCCTAAGAAGAAGGGATTCTTTGCACGGTTTAAGAAAGATAAGAGTGGGAAAAAGTAATTAGAGTGATAATTGAATTTAGGTATAGGAATAAAAAACTGCCGGGACAGGTGAACTGTTGACGGCAGTTTTTTGTACGTCGGTTGAAAAACCACAGTCAAACTGTGCGAGAAGCTTGATTATAACCAAAGACTCCCGAATTCATTGCCATATTTTTCATATGTATTCCCATATTAATCAATCGCATATAATACTTTATCTGCATAAAACCAAGTATACTGCCGAACATATAGTTTATAGAATGGAAATTTACAATGAATATACTTTATGATTTCTACCATGTCCTTATCTGAATGGTATATACAAATAGCTAACTGTGGATGCCATTTTTGAATTAAACGTTCTGCACCTTTAAGCGCTTCCATTTCTGCACCTTCAATATCCATCTTAATAAAAGAAACACAATTCTCCATCAATTCATCTAACGCCATACAAGAAATATTAGTAGTACCTTCATTAGAAATTGCCCCTGCTTCTTCCAAGTTTCCATTAAACCTCATTTGGCAATTTTGTGACCATACTCCTTTTTGATAGCTCCTGACTATAGCTCCTTTACGTTCTAATTTTTCTGTCATTTTCTTTAAAACACATAAAATTATGTGGATCAGGTTCCATACAGATTATTTTCATGGTATTGTGACTTTTACATACCTTAAGCAATTGCTTTATCCCCTCTAAGCAACATTTTTTGCTTATTCATTTATAAAAGGCTCTTCAATTGCTGTCTCTATTTGTATTTTCTAAAATATCAGCTATTCGTCTACATGCAAATCCATCGCCATATGGGTTGCTGGCATGGCTCATCCGGCTATATTCTTTTTTATCTGTCAACAGCTCTTTAAAGGCACTATAAATTTTCCCCTCATCTGTTCCAACTAACTTTAGTGTACCAGCATTTATTCCCTCAGGACGCTCGGTTGTATCGCGCATAACCAAAACTGGTTTTCCAAGAGAGGGAGCCTCCTCCTGAATGCCGCCTGAATCAGTCAGAATCATATAGGAATTGGCAAGAAAATTATGAAAATCTAAAACATCCAGTGGTTCTATAATGCGAATTCTTTCATCACCGCCCAAAATCTCATTGGCTGTCTCCCTGACAACAGGATTCATATGAATCGGATAAATTACCTTCACGTCAGGATGTTCATCACAAACGCGGCGAATGGCGCGAAACATGTGCTTCATAGGCTCTCCCAAGTTTTCCCGTCTATGGGCAGTAATCATGATCAATCGGCTGTCTTTTGCCCACTCCAACTGTTCATGATAATAATCAGAGCGCACCGTAGTTTTCAAGGCATCAATCGCTGTATTGCCTGTCACATAAATTGTGGCCGAATCTTTTCCTTCATCTATTAAGTTCTGTCTCGACAATTCAGTCGGGGCAAAGTTATAGGACGATATGATACTGACTGCCTGGCGGTTAAACTCTTCCGGATAAGGCGAATAGATATTATATGTACGCAGACCTGCCTCCACGTGGCCGACTGGGATCTGCAAATAAAAACAAGCCAACGCTGTTACAAATGTCGTGGAGGTATCTCCATGGACAAGCACAGTGTCTGGCTTTTCTTTTTCTAAGACTTCTTTTATTCGATTTAATATATTTGTTGTTACGTCAAATAGTGTCTGACGCTCTTGCATGATGGATAAGTCATAGTCAGGAACTACTTTGAATGTCTCGAGAACCTGATCTAACATTTGACGGTGCTGTCCAGTGACACAGACAACAGTATTTATATTATCTCTGGCTTTTAATTCATTGACTAAAGGACACATTTTTATGGCTTCGGGACGGGTGCCGAAGACTAGCAGAATCTTTTTCATAATTGTTTTCTCTCCTGTAACTTTCTTAATTCCTTATTTTACATATTCTTTCCACCAAAGAGCTAAATTGAAAAGATACCATAATTTAGGAGCATACTCCTGATGCTCAAACATTTCACCCACATATTTACGATTTAAAAGACCTGTTTGATCTGCAAAGTATAAAACTTCTTTTTTCATCTCCTGGCCCAATCTTCCCATAAACCAATCATATACAGGTACACCAAAGCCTTGTTTTTTCCTGTCAATGATTTCATCTGGGATAACTCCTCTGACCGTTTTTTTCAAAACTGTTTTGCTTATATTTCCCTCTGTTTTTTTATTTTGTGGTATACTCATAGCCAGCTCCACAAATTTATGATCCAGAAAGGGAACGCGGCATTCCAAACTAACTCCCATGCTCATTTTATCTACCCGCATCAGAAGCAATTCCGGCAATCTATGATTCAAATCCGCATAACTCATCCAATTTAAATGTGATTTTTCCCACGCCTTTTCCATAAATTGGTCATATGTTGGCCTTATTGCCTCAAAAGACGTGTAATCCCCAATTTTTTTTGCCAGGGACTCTGAGATCATCCTTTTTTTATCATATTCATAGAAAGCCTCTGCCCCACTCCAAAAAACAGGCTGTTTCAGGGAACCTCGTCGGAGCAATTCTGTGTAGATTCGATTTCCCTTACCCATTCTATTTAACAAAGAACAGCCAATTTTTTTTGCAGAATACGGTATAGGCTTATCATTCAGTTTAGAAAGCTTCAGATAGGTTTTCCAACTCTCATACCCCCAAAACAACTCATCAGAGCCTTCTCCCACTTGAGCCACAACTATTCCGTTATCCCTGGCCAGCTTTGAAACATAATAAACCGGAATACATACAGGATCTGCGATTGGTTCATCTTGCAAACGAACCATTTCAGGTAAAAAATCAAATAAATCATCCTGATTTAACAGACGTTCTTTATACTCTGCTCCGCAATACGAGGCCATCATTTTGGCATATTCCGTTTCATTTTTATAGCTCTCATATTCACGATCATAACCAATACAAAACGTTTTAACAGAAGAATTTTCCCCTTCTGAAAATAAAGCTGCATTCGTAGACGAATCAATGCCGCCAGACAAAAAAACTCCTACAGGAACGTCAGCTTCCTTTCTCAATTTTACAGCCGTGCGCAATTCATCCAATAAAATTTCTGAAATTTCTTCATCGCTGGCATGATACAGTTCCGGATGAGTGTGATCCCAAACATCCCAGTACCTTTCTTTTTTATATTTTCCATCTTCCCCAAACACCATATATGTGCCTGGACGCAATTTATTAATACCTTCAAATAAAGTATCCTCACAAGGTGTAGTCAAAAATGAAAGATAGTCATATAACGCCTTTTCATTAATTTTTGCCTTCGTTTTTCGGACTGGCAGTAATGCCTTAATTTCCGAAGCAAATGTTAATATTCCATTTTCTTGCATATAATAGAGTGGTTTGATTCCAATTCTATCTCTAATTAAAAAAAACTCCTTTTTTCTTCCATCCCATAAGGCAATTGCGAACATTCCCCGAAACTTCTGCAGGCACTCCAATCCCCACTCCTCATACGCATGAAGAATCATTTCCGTATCTGAGTGATCCGTCTTCCAGATATGCCCTCCTATTTGCTCCAGTTCCCTCCTTATTTCCATATGATTATAAATCTCTCCATTAAACGCAATCACAATTTTTCCATCTTCATTTTCCATTGGTTGTGTTGCCATGGTAGAAAGATCAATAATCGATAATCTCCTATGCCCCAATCCGCATCTATTTTCTTTTTCCAGCCACAAATTACCGCCGTCTGGTCCTCTCAAGATCATTTTCTGATTCATTTCATTCAGATAATCTTCTGTTAAAAATCCAGCGGTTTTACGAATTTTATAAAATCCACAAATTCCACACATATCTATTTAGTCCTTTCTTTAATTCAATTAAAAACACTTCTAGTTAAGCAACTTTGCTATTTTATTCTGCAATTCAATTTCATAGTTTTTTGTCTGACCACTAATACTATGAATCTGTGAATAAAGAAAAATGTATTTTTCATTACGAGGATACCCATTCTCACTTAATGCTTGCCGCAGAAGGCTGTCCATCGGCTCGTAATACTTTCTTGTACTATCAATTATATAAAAATACTCGTTCCTTTTCTGCTCTTCTTCTAACACTTGAATATAAGGGTACATACTTCTCCACTCTTCTGGTGAATAAGTTGAAATAGCAAATCTGTATTTATAATCTCCTTCCCAGATTATAACTTTTTCGTCTTCTTCTAATAGTAAATAAAAAATAATTTCTCTGATATCCAGTGGTTCTCCATTCTGTTTTACATATACCTGATTAAATGTAGCATCCTCTACAATCCACAATTCTTTTACTTTTACAAGGGTTAAAACGTGACTATTTTCCCCATCAACCGCCATACTAAGGTTAACCGCCTCATACCCCATGCTTCTATACAGTAATGTAAGTATAGTTGCAAAACCTTCACAGTAAAATCCTCCAATCCTTTCTTTCGTTACATTGAACAGATTTTGTACCTGCTTCTTTTCATTCTTTTCTGTCCCAAGATAATTATTTATGTCTAAAAGCATCTCAGAGCCATTTGCAAATACTGAATTTCGGTAAACAAATTCTCTCAATATATTCACTTTTTCAAAATCTGTTGTCTCATCCATATAAAATTCCGGATATTCTCTTTCCAAAGGCATAAGAATATCGCGTTTAAATTGCATATTAACGTATAACGTCTGGCAGTATTTTGAAATTAGAATAAATACAATCAGTACTACACTTCCTATCAATAAAACTTTTTTCTTTCCACCCAATTGCCTCATAATTTATCATTCCCTATTTTTCCATATCCAAAAGTTTCAATTTGATTTTGAAAATTTACTGAAAACTCATAATTGCAATAGTCGTATATCTCCAGCCTATCTTTCAATATTACAAACTTTCTACAGTGAATATATCCTTTATACTCCGCTATTCCAACAAACTGATCTCTTCCCCAATCATTTATATAACATTGGCTTTCATTTTTCATAGAAAATAGAGATATAAAATCATTTTGCTCCACGCCAAAATCTACTGTATTGTGTGACTGCACACTCCTAAAACGATTTCTCTCCTTCGGCATGGACGTATATACAAAAGTACCACTATCTTGTTGAAGATTGGCCTCTCCTATTGATAATTCAAAGGATAACTTATCATTATGAGCATGTCCGGCATTCCCGTTTTGACCGTTATCTGTCATAGCGATACACAGGTAAAATCGCTCTGTCCTATACAAATAAAGGCCAAACTGTGAGTAGAATTGATGAACTAACTTTTCAGTTTCAACCACTTCAGGAAACATAATTGAATATTTCTTTTTATATGGCAATGACTCATAATCTAGTTTTCTCTTTCCAATCATCTCATAATTAAAAGTGGAAAAAAGCTTTCTTTTTCGCATTAAAGCTTTAACAAAAGAGGACTCAAATGGGTAAAAACGTTTTGCGCTTTCAAATGAGTCCTCTTCAAACATACCACTTCCCGCAGAGACAAAAGTTCTGCCATCATTCATGTTTTCATCCAGGTAAATTTCAGATGACCTTTCTAAGTGATACTCTTTTAAATTATGGTACCTCTTTCTGACTTGAGCAGTTGTAAAAAAGCCGCCTGTTATGGAGAGCTTAAAAAAAAGGCCGGAATCATTATCACCAATCTGAGAAAATGTTCCATCCGGCTTCGTTATATCATTCTCAAACCGGCATGCCCCATATAGAATCTGGTAGGTTTCATCGTCTAAATCATCACATTCTTTTTCTAAAGACAATGCATGAATTAAGGCGGCAGAATAAACTGCCATTTCTCCTGTCAGACGGTGATAGGCTGTAGAGCCTTCCCGATTTGAGCCTTCTTCATTAAACTGTTTTTTTATTTCACTCTCAATTTCATTTCTTGCAAATTTTAGCCATTCTCTCTTTTTACTACACTCCGGTAAAATTGCTGCTCCAAATAAAAGGCCGGCAATATTTGCAAAATAATGGTTCGACGTATAGCTTTCCGACCATTCAAGATTTTTTCTAATATGGTGACAGTGTTCAAACATAAAATTACAGACGAGTTCCTGAAACTCCCCATCAAATTGAACCGACAATTTTTCCATCAAAGACAATGCAAGTGCAACATTAGCTGTTCTAATTCCAACATCCATGGTACACATGTAATTAACTCCCATCCGAACTGGATTCTGCGCTATAAAATCCAACATCTGATTTCGGAACTCTTCCCTGATTTCTACCCTGAACTCTGGTAGGATTCTGGTCAGAATTGCTAATCTGGGCAGATGCTGAAGTCGTCCCAATTCCCATGGTACCTTGATATCTCCCCCCGGTTCTTTTGCTATTGTCTGAGGACGATACCACCTGTCACTTCCCCATCGATAACCAGATTTATAATCTTTTTGCCAATCAATTGCATCATAATTCCCTTTTATTTTTTGCCAAATCCTGCAGGAATGTTTCCAATCTCTGCGCAGCATCACCTTTTTAAGAAATTCCTCTGCAGGATCTGTTTTTACTTGAATAGAATCGTAACGAAACGTCTCAAACCCAGGAACTGGATCCACATAACTATTTTTAATCCAACCACTGCCCAATAAATCAAAGCAGTGTGTCTTATACATCTGCCAAATATATTCCGCCTGTTCTTTTTGAAAACCCGAAAAATCAAGCTCCTCTATGACAAATGGTAAGGATATCAATTTCCCCTTAGCCTCTTTGTAAAATTTATGCGTTGCCAATAGATAATCTCTAAAAAAAAGAAGTTGGTAATCGAGCCTGTTCTTCAAACGAAATACCAACTGACGGAGCAACTTTTTGGGTGGTGTGTGAAAAAGCTTATAAATATAATATTTAAACATTTGGCGCCTCCATTTTTCTCTGTAACGCCTCGACTATTTTTTTTGTATGAATTTCCCAAGTGTATTTTTCACATACTTCCTTCCGGGCGTTTGCGCCTAGCCTGTCCCTTAATGCCTTATCTGATGCTAATCTTAGAATTGCATCCGATAATTCAGATACACTGCCAGGTTCACAAAGTAGCGCTGTTTTTCCGTTTTCACAAACCTCTGCCAGCTGCTCCATATTAGAAGCAATAATCGCTTTTCCCATCGCCATGTATTCAAACAATTTAGTTGGAGAACCAAAAAACGGAGTTCCATCCGGATTTTTTATCTGCGGAGAAACAAGGATATCACAGGCAGCCAGATAGTCCGGTCCTTCATTTTGTGGCACAACGCCTGTAAAGCTGCATTTTTCTTGAAATCCACTACTGCTTATGATGCGCTTTACGTCCGGCATCCTTTGCCCATCTCCAATGAACATAAAATGTAACTTCTCCCCATATTCCCTGCTGCTTACCGTATTGGCAAATGCTTGCGCAAGTATCTCCGCCCCATGCCAGGCGCCATATGTGCCAATAAAACCAACTACAATTTTATCCTGGTCAATATTAAATATTTTCCTTACAGCTTTACCTGACAGTTCAGGCCGATACTTGTTTGGGTCAACTCCGTTTGGATTAACGATAATTTTACTTTCACTGACTCCATTCTGTACTAGCTGTTCTTGCAAAGCGCGGCTTACACATGTGATTAAATCCGCTTTATCAAATGTAAGACGCTCAATTTGCTCAGAAATTTCATTCGCTTTCAGCTTGCGTCCTCCCCATTTTCCAGATATCCATACTTCAGAGCCATTATATTCCAGAACAAAGGGGATTTGATTTTTTAATGCATATTTAATTCCTGCATAAGCGTTTAAGGCACTTCTTTGATATAAAAACATGATCTTTTTATTCCCGATAAAGGACTCAAGTGCATCATAACATATCTCATTGTATGCAATGCTGGAAATGTCCCTTATATTACCAAATGATACCTCTCCTTTTATAATATGCTGAATGATAGCATGGTCTACTGTTGGAATCGTATCAGACGATATAAAAAGCGGACTATTTCCTGTAATTTGCTCTAAATTATTCACTACCCCTGCTATGTGGCCAATTGAACCACCCGCAATGTATCCATATGACATGTCACAACGTAAATAGCAGGGAATTCCTTCAAAAGACTTCTGAGTTTTGCAATGCTCTTCTTTCAAAAGATCTGCCAATTCCTCTTTCACGGTTCTTAAATAAGTCTTATAGGTCAATTGTTCCTTAAAGAATACACTAAATTGTCTGCACAATTCTTTTATCCCAATTCTCAAATGGTTATTTTCTTTATCAACCCAATAACACGTTTTTGATCCTAATAAACGACAGATGACCGCAGTAAGAAAGGGGCGTGCAAATCCAGTAAAAGAAGGACAGTAAAAATATACGTTCTTATATTTTTTTATTGATTTAATAAATGCTCTGCTTTTTGCTAAGCGTACAAGACTTTCAAAGGTAATTACCTCTCCTGTTCTACTACTTCCCATCATTGAGTTTGAATAATAAATAAACAAGTCCTTTTTTTTCATAACTTTTTCATTCTTTCTTTACCATATTCCATAATATGAGTGTTGTAAATATACACATGAGCATGTAGCTGATATTTGAAGCCATAGCTGCTCCAGTTATACCAATTCGCGGGATCCAAACTCTATTCAAAATAATATTAACGCAAAAGCAGATAAAGATAATAAAAAGAACTTTCTTATTTTTATTTTTACCTGCTATGTAATTATTTTCCAATGTAACAACAGCTCTAAATAAAATCCCTAACAGTAAATAATTAAATACTCGTACAGATTCGGCATATGCTCTTCCATACAATATCGTTATAACCGGTCCCGAAAATAAAAATCCTAAAATAACAGTGATAAGAGCTATCACTAATACTCCAACTATAATTTTTTTCATAAAAGCAATTTCTTCTTTTTTATTATCCATTGCTGCTATTTTAGGAAACACAAGCATCCCTACTGCTGTAAAAATCATATTAATCGTATCAATTAAATTAACTGCTACAGAATATAGGCCAGTAGCCCCTGCTCCCAAATACGCATTAATCATCAATACATCCACTCTTAAAATCAGATATTGAAAAAAACAGATTATATAAATAATAATTCCGTATGAGAATTGCTTTTTCAGATATTCCAGACTAATGCATAGCCTTGCGATAGGTAGCATACTTTTCTTATAGCTGTAAATCCATGCAATCCCATAGCAAATAATACTCAAAGCAATCAACGAATAGGGCGTTAATTGTGATGTATATGCTCCGACCAAAATAAAAACTAAATAAAGTATAACCGGGATCATTTCAGACATTGAGTATGCTTTTATTCTTCCCATCGCTATCAGACAATTGTTTTGATATAAATTGAGAAGCTGTATCAAAAACAGACATGCCGCAAATACAAGTTCTTTTTCCCCAAAAGAAAAAAATTGAATCCATTTTGCCGAACTCAGGCAACAAATTAGAATTATGCAGCTTGCCGCTCCTGTCATCAGATAAGAATTACCCATAATTGCATATCTGTCTTCCACATTCTTGGCAATGTAGTAAGTATTAGCCGATGTCAATCCAAATCCGCCAAATTGCGTAAATACTCCGGCTAATGCAACGATAACGCCTTGTGTTCCCTTTCCCTCTGGCCCCAGCGCTCTGGCCGTGACTACAGAGGTAATCATGGCCAGTACATATATAGAATATTTTGTCATAAAAACATTGATACAATCCCTTATAAACGGTGAATCAATTCGTTTGAGAAACGCTTTCATATTAAACTCTTTCATTCATTTGGCTCAAAATACTAAGTCCTGTTGCCTGTTCTAACTGCCATAAAGGTATAGGATATCCGTCATATTGCATAATTGCATCATAAAAGGCTTCCAATTCTTCAAATTGTCCCTTCTCTGAACCTGCTGTTTTTATCTCCTGGACTTTAACTCCATATCCATGAATATTTTTATAATCATCTATAACAATTGTTTTTCCATCAAAGAAAAATTCGCAATATTCTTTTCCATAAGCTTTGCTGCCCTGGCCAGTATATGTCAAAGTACAGATTGATCCATCTTTATATTTAACTGATATCACACAGTTATCTTCTGAAGATACGTGATCCGTTTTAGGAGAAATCTTGTTGACTGAAACTGTTTCCGCTTCACTATCTGTAAAATAGTTAAACAGATCAATAATATGACAGCCTTCTCCAATAATTCTGCCACCACCTTCATCCCCTTGTGTCCAATGTTCTGGCGGAATGTATCCTGCATTCATTCTATATGAAATAATCATAGGATTTTTTCTATTTTTCACAGCCTTCTTTGCTTCAACAGCATATTGAGAGAATCTTCTGTTAAAGCCTACCATGAATGGAACCCCTGTTTCTTTTGCCGTTCTCACTACATGATCCATTTCTTCAAGTGTAAGAGCCATTGGCTTTTCTACAAAAACAGCTTTTCCTGCACGCATAGCATCAATGACCATTTGCGCGTGGAGATTATGCCTTGTACATATCATCACCATATGTACCTGTGGATCGTTTAATATCTTGTTATAATCTGTCGTTGCATATTCTGCTTTGTTTTTGACCGCTATTGCCTCTGCATTGGAACCGGTGCGGCTTTGAACCGCATATAATCGATACTTATCCTGCATTTTTTGCATGTTTGGAAGATGCATGCCTTTGGCAAATCCACCAGCTCCGCACAGCGCTACATTCATGATTTTTTCCGGTTTCTTGTATGTTCTGTTGCAAACTAGCTGCTCAGTTACCTCCCTGCTATCAGAATATTTTAAAAGAACAATAAGCGGACGGTTCTGCTCTGCTTTTAATGCTTCATAGGCCTGATCTGCATTTTCAACCGGGTATACTTTTTCAACAATATCTGAAATATTCAATTTACCTTCTGAAATCAATCGAAGATAGCTTTCCAGATTCCTCTTTTCTGTAAAACGCACATAACCATAAGGGTAATCAATCCCCTTCTCTTCGTAAGCGGCATCATATCTGCCCGGACCATAGGAAGTTGAAATCAAAAGCTCCAGCTCTTTTTGATACATATCCTCTCTCTTTAAATTCATGCCGGCAACGCCTACCAAAACAACCTTCCCCTTTTTCCGGCACATTTGAAATGCTTGAGATAATAACTCGTTTGAATTGGTAGAAGCAGTCACAATCACACTGTCTGCTCCATGCCCTCCTGTAATCGCGTTCACTTCATCTATTACATTTTCACCGGCATTGAGCGTATATCTTACGCCATTCTGGACTGCTATTTCCAGTCTTCTCTGATCTAAGTCTGTAGCAATCACGGTTGCTCCTGATGCCACAGCAAAGCGGCTCGCTAATTGTCCCAAAATCCCCATCCCGGTTATAACAACATACTCACCTAAGCGAACCTCCGCTCTGCGTACCCCCTGCATGGCAATGCACCCTAACGCTGCTGTAGCAGCATGTTCAAAAGATACGTTATCCGGTATCTTGACTGCTAAATTTTGGGGAACTGCCAAATAGCCGGCATGACTGGCATATCCAACCCCCATACATGCCACTCGATCTCCTGGTTGAAACATAGATGTTCCGCTTTCACAAACAACGCCTGATGCAGAATACCCCATTGGTGTCCCTACTTCATATTTTCCTTTTACTACAGCCCATGTATCATGAATTCCACGTTCCTTCAACATCTTCACTCCACGTTCAAATAATTCAGGGCTTTCAATGATTCTCATCACAAGTGGTGTTGCTGAATTTGTCACTCCGCTCATTTCTGTCCCGGCTGAAATACAGGAGTATTCGGTTTTTACCAAGATCATATCTTTTTCAATCTGTGGCCCAGATACTTCCGTAGTGTAAATCGTTCCCTTTTTTAATAAAACCTGTTTCATTTTCTTTTTCCTCCATCTTAAATCTGTACATACTTGAAATATGTACCATAAAAACGCCTATAATAATTCTATCCGTCAGTATCGCTTGTACCATTCCAATTACAAAAACGGGAAAGAGCATCAGTAAAAAATATACTGTATTTTTGTTTGCAAAAATATGTATTGGTCTTAATGTAGCGACAATGATACTACATACATAAAGAGCAATCGGAATGGTTACAAACAATCCAAATGCCAAAATGTAATCCACGATAAAATTATGGGTTCCTGATAAAACCACTTCTCCCCCCTGCCTAAATTCAAGCACGGTTTTCCCCTTTAAATGGAATAACCAGTCCCCCCTCAATTCCTGTATTGCGTCTCTCAGCAAAACAACTCTGACAGCATTACTATGTGATACAGGATTATGATATTCAATGTTCTGCTCTGCTCCCTGAGAAACTATTTCTTCTCTTTGCTGCATTGCCTTTTCAATCGCTTTTTCTGGTTCTCTAATTTCTTCTGCTGTGACTTGTATCCCCATGCTTCTATGGATTGAGTCTCTGCACATATACACATTTCCTGAATATAAAATCAATACACTTAGCAAAGCTATAAAAATTGCAGCTAATCTTTTTAATTTTTTTATTGCCATTATCAGAAGGATTGCAGTCATAAAAACTGCAATTGTAAAAACACTTCGGCTCCCAGACAGAAATGAAACTGTTAAAATTAGCCCTATACAAAAATTAGCCAAGTATAAATCAATACCTTTTAATTTACTCCTCATAATCAGACTAACTAAATAAGGTAAGGCCATGAGTCCCAGTGTATGGAAGGTAATAGCGTAATTGGGAAAATTGGGATTAAATGCTTTTTCCTTTATAACAGAAAACAAATAACCTGCTGATAATATTGAGCTAGCTAGGACAAAGTAATGATTATATTTTTGTCGGGAAATAAAGGAGGAGGATGTAATAATAAATAGGCTCAAGCTTAACCCGCAAAATAAATTACGGAAAAGCCAGATACTATCTCCATAATTTCCACCAAATAAAACACGTATCAAAAATAAAGTAATAAAGTTTAAAATAACAGTTACATAAAATATTAAATAAATTATATATTTCTTTGCCCAAATTTTTGTACGGAGAATTCTGGCCAGTGTAACAGCAGCTATAATTATACAACCAATCTCATAATAATATATCTCGAATAGATGAAGGATATTATCTTCTTGAATTTTTATTTTCAATCCAGACTCAAGAAACAAGAATAGTATACACAAACATAATCCCCATAATTTTGCATTATTCTTTGTTATCACGGCAAATCCTCCGTATAAGCTCTTCATTCAATCGCTGCAATTGATAGTTTTGTTTTGCCGCTCTACACTTATCACGCATTTTTTCTACTAAGTTTGGATTATCTCTTAATTTAGATAAAGCATTCTTATACGCATCCTTTTTATCATGATCTACGCTGATTCCTATCCCTAACTCTTCAACCACCTCTGAAAGGTAAGTATTTTTTGCAACTATGATAGGCAGTTCACATAAAATAGCTTCATATAACTTATTCGGCAGAGCAATTTGTACATTCCAATCTTCAGCATTATAAACGGCAAAAACACAATCGATTGCACTATATAGTTGGGCAATTTCTTTATCATAATTATACTTACCATGATAATATACATTTTGGTTTTTGCTTAATAACTTAATTTCATTACCAACTTCACTTCCTGCTATTCTTACTCGAACCTGAATTTCCTCTGCCGCTTTAATCAACAATTTTAATTCTTGTTTAAACTGTATTGCCCCAATAAAACCTATAGTAAAGATTCCACCTGTTTTTTTTCTATAGTTTAAAAACAACTTTTCATCTGGCACATTCGGAAATACTAAAAGCTTGCTTTCCGGTACGATCTTCCTATAGTATCGCTCGTAATACTTCTCAGAGGTGTTAACAAGCAAATAAATGTCCTTACATAAAAATCCCTCAAATTTTCTCAAAGTATTCTGAGTTATTTTTCCTATCATTGTTCGAGCTGGCTGTATTAAAAAGGGGTGGATATCTGCAATTTCGTAAATTAATTTTATTTTTTTACGCCATATATGTTTGTATAAATATGCAACTAACAACATGTCTAAATTTTGCAAATAAATACAGTCCGGATTTTCCTTCTTTATTTCTTTTAATGACAGTGTAGCAAACTTTATTGTTTTCGCCACACGTTTTAATACTTCACCAGGCCTCGAACTTATATAAATTTCCTTATAATGTACATCATCCCAGGAGCCTCCCCATAAATATTCGCTATGTCTTCTCCAATAAATTAAATATATAGAATTTTCTTCTTTAAGAGCGCGAATCCGTTTTGTCATACGAGGATTTGGTGAAAAAGCAAGTAAAAATGTTATTTTCATGATTTTTCTTTCCCCAACAAAATTTTTTCGTGACCGATAAATGCATCTATAATTGCATAGTTTTTTTTGTTAGTTTTAATAACGTCAGCTATATACTGATACTCCTGCTCAAATCCTTTATCCTGTCTCAACTTTATGTATTCCCGTTTTGATTTTTTGTAAAATCCAAGACTGATATAATTATTCATTTCAGCTACTGTTCCGTTAGAGAATACCCTAAGCTGCTCTTTGGGATATTTCTTAGAACCCATCGAGGTATATGCAATATTGGCTATAGCCCCTGATTCAAATTTTAAAGTAATGAATGCATTATCTTTTTGAGGGTATGCAAAATTAGAAGCAAATGTAATTTTTAAATCATCTAGTTTACTACCATCCAGATATTGAATCACATCTACAAAATGACAGGCTTCACCAATAATCCGGCCTCCGCCAAGTTTCTCATTCTGTGTCCAGTGATCATCAGGAATAAAGCCAGCATTTGCCACATAGTCATACACAGCCGGTATTTGATCCGTTTTCATTTCTCTTTTTATTTTATCAATCATTGGAGCATGACGACGGTTCAGACCACAAAAAAGTTCTCCTGTTGATTTCTCATATGCAGTCTGAATAAGTGTTAATTCTTCTATTGAAAGGCAAAGTGGTTTTTCACAATATACATGTTTTCCTGCATTTAAAGCCTCTATTGTAAATTTAGCATGTGTATTATGTTGAGTTGACACAATAATCAAATCAATATCTTCATCTTCTAATAATTTGCGATAATCATTGGTTACATACTTAAAATCAAACATTTCATTAACCTGAGCTGCATAAGTGCCACCTGTAGTAGCCAGTCCATGAAATGAAAATTGCTTTAATCCCTTTAACATAGGAAGCATCGTGCTTTTCACAAAATTCCCAGCTCCGATTAAGCCAATATGAATTGTATCTGATTTTATTTTCTTTTTATCATACAAATTATATACAATCGGATCCCACTTCTCTTTACACTCCGAATATTCCAGAAGAATTCCAATATATTTTTCTTTGTTACTATTCGTTGTTATTATTTCGTATGCCTGCTCTGCATGTTCAAACGGAATAACATGTGTGATCAAATCAGTCAAGTTAATCCTCTGTGAGGATACAAGACGTACGAATTCCTCCACATTTCTTCCCTCTGTGAATCTGACATAACCAATTGGGTAATCATTCCCAGCTTCTTCATAAGATGTATCGTAACGCCCCGGACCATAAGAACGAGCTATTTTAAAGGTCAACTCCTTTTCATAAAATGGTCTTCGATCAATGGTCATCTGCGTCACTCCTATCATACAGATTGTTCCACGATCTCTTGTAATAGCAGCTGCCAAATCCATTGGTGCATTACTATTTGTTGCCGCTGTTATAATAACCTTATCTACCCCTCTTCCACTCGTCAGCGCTTTTGTCAAATCCACAGCGCTATTATCGTCAGATTTGATAAATGCTAATAGTTTTGTCTTTTCCAGGCCCTTATCTGCAATATCATATCCGATCACATCACAACCATATGCATTTAAAATTCTTGCAGTAATATGGCCCAATAGTCCCATTCCAATAATTGCAACATTCTCTCCGGGATGAACTTCGGCCTGGTGGATTCCCTCCAATGCAATTCCTGCTAACGCAGCAAATGCATATTGTCTAAAATCTCTCTCCTCAGATGGAATTTTTGTTATCAGATTTCTGTTAACGCGATTCACCTCGCAATGATATGCCTGACCTACCATGGAAACAAAATCTCCCGGCATAACGGACGTGACTCCTTTTCCACATACTTTTATTCTTCCAACCCCAGAATACCCCATCGGCATTGGCTCACCTAGGCGACCAAATGCAGACTCCAGAGTTGTTACAATCCCATCTGTAGACATTTTTTCAGTCACCTTTTTTACTTGATCCGGCCGTTCCATTGCTTTTTGAAGCAAATTCTTATTACCAAACGATTTAAGGCTTCGCTCTGTTCCAGCGCTGACCACAGAATATAAGGTTTCCACAATAACTGTATTATCCTTTACTGTCGGCACAGGAGTATCTAATAATTTTAATTTTCCATCATTTACCATTAAAAAAAGTTGCTTCATTTTTATCCCTCACAAACTTATTTATAAATAGAATACATTTTCTCCGTTTTCAAAAATATACCGTGTATCCAATACAATTTTATTTCTTAATTTATCAAAGTTGTTTTTGATCTCACTATGTCCAACTAGTATAACCACCATATCAATGTCCTCTAAAAATCTGTCCAGATCATGATATTGATTTTCTACTATATCTCTTGTTATATATGGATCGTAAACCTTGACCCTGCCACCAGCTAAATGGTCGTCCATAAATTCTAGCATTTGCAGTGTCGGACTCTCTCGCATATCATCTACATCTTCTTTGTATGTAAGTCCATAAAGACCTATCTTTGAAACATCCGCCATTTTCTTCTCTTGCATGACATTATGAATTCTTTTTAAGACAAATTCCGGCATACTGTCATTAATTTTTCTTGCTGCCAAAATGATATTAGCAAGTCCAGGATAGTCACCTACTAAAAACCATGGATCAACCGATATACAATGACCGCCTACCCCAGGCCCTGGAGAAAGAATATTTACTCTTGGATGTTTATTCGCAATACGAATAATTTCATATACATCCATATTATCGGAACGACAAATTTTGGCCAATTCATTCGCAAACGCAATGTTAATATCACGAAATGTATTTTCAACCACTTTCGTCATCTCAGCGGTTCGGATATCCGTCACAATAATATCACCTTCACAAAATGAAGCATAAAGTTCCTTGATTTTCAAACCAATACTTCTCTCATCAGCTCCAATTGTTCTGGAATTATGCTTCAATTCATATACCATATTGCCTGGAATGATTCTTTCTGGTGCATGAACCAAATGAATATCTTTTCCAACCACTAAACCTTCTGCCTCAATCATTGGTCTTACATGTTTATCTATTGTTCCGGGAGATACAGTTGACTCGATAACAATAATGGCTCCCTTAGTACACACTTCCATTACTTTTTTTACTGCATTAGTAACATAGGACGCATCTATTTTTTTACTTGTTTTATCATACGGAGTTGGTACAGAAATTATATATATATCTGTACTTAAATAGTCCGTTGTAAAATTAATTCCCCTTTTTACTGCTGTCTCAAATAACTCGTCCAGCCCGTCTTCTTTAAATGTTGTTTTTCCCTGTTGTAAAGTACTTACCAATTTTTCATTATAATCAGTACCTGTAACCTCTACTCCATGGGAAGCGAACATTAAAGCGGTCGGAAGTCCAATATACCCTAAGCCAATAACATTAATCATCTTTCTTTCCTCCTAAATAAGTTAAATTACTGAAAGTAAAATCTTACTTCTGATTTCTTTACTGTCAGCTTTATAATTTACTGCTAAAACTTCACTTTTTTCTAAGCATCCAAACTTGGATGAGTAATAATTCAGCTCATTCCTCACATGTACATATGCGTCAGTTTCATGTATTTGGAGCATAAGTACATTTTTATTTGTCTTTTTATTACTCAAAACAAAATTAAGTTTATTATCACAAAACCATGTAAATCCTGGTGCAGCATGAAAAAAAGCCGAAACAGTTGCTTTTTCCGGCCCTTTTATTTTATCTTCTATAACCCATTGGTTTACATCTGTATGTATAAAAAATCGTTGATGAAAATATCCTTTATAGTTCACATATTTTCCTCCAACAAAATTGTCACCTCTAAAACCTTTTACACAGCGGATTCTTCTTCCAGTCCGATGTTCTCCCCATATCTCCGACTGCTCACAGTTGTCAATTATCAACGTGTTATTTGCTCTGGTACACCTAAAATAGTTCCTGAGTTTTCCTTGATATTGATAAGTTCCTGAATTCACTAAAATGGGTTCTCCTTTTATTGACAATTCAAAGCTTAGCGCATCACAATGCCCATGACCTGTCATATATCTGGGTCCCAATTCTCCGCAGTCAAACAGAAGTGCTGTATTTTCGCCATATAATTTATAATATCCTGCACTGGGAAAACTATTTCTTTCTTCCGGCACTATGCCCCACTCATTTAAAGCTTTTAATAAGCTATCCGTATCCTTGGCAACTCCATCCGCAGCGTCATTAAAATGAGGCGTCTTCCCCATCCCTTTTTCTAATGAAAATAGCGCTATTGCCATTTTATTCAGCCAACTGAGCAGCAGCGTTTTTTCTGTCTCTCTTCCACTGCTTTCAAGTGCTTTCGCAACGCGCATAATATCTTCCATAATAATTTTATGATACATCAGACTCCGCTCAAAATGTACTCCGTCGGATAACACCTCTTCTTCAATTTCCTGTAGAAAATCCTTCCAGTAACGTTTGAAAACTTTTTCTTCTCCAAAATAAATACTACAGATTACAATTGTCTTTAAATTTTCAAAGTAATGATTCCCTAATAAGTGCTTTTCCTGATTTTTAATCAAATATCTATACTGGCTATAAATATTGTTATAAACTGTCTGTGATGGTTTTTCATTTAAAAGCTCATAAATAATAAACCAGTTACAGATTCTCAGAGAAATGGGATATGAATGCCAACCAACCCCACTCTTCACACACTGACACCAATCACTGATCCACTCCAATACTTTCTCTTTATAGGATTCCTGACCGCTGCTCCTGTACTGTGCTGCTAACACTATGGCATATTCGAAATAATGCAGATTATAATTCCACAACGGAGAGTGTTCTTCATAATCCCATACTCCCTGTTGTAGTGTTTCCGCTTCTCCTACCAAAACAATTTCATTGCCTATCAGCTTTTTTTCATCAAACCGACTCCAAAAAGCCGAATCCATATCCAGTTCCGGAATAACAAATTTCATCTTAGAAAAATACTCTGGAACTTTTTTAATTTCCTGCGGTTTACTCTTAACGAAACTGTGCTTTACCCTGTATATAATCTGTATTGGCTTCAAATACTTTACTGTGTCAGCATAGAGCTTACAATACGCCAATTTTTTCATCAAAAATTTTCTATTCCATCCGAACATATTCAAACACTTCCAAAAGTTTTTTTGTCAATTCTTTGTAGTCAAAATCTCTAGCTCCGTCTTCAGCATTTTTTCCCAACCTTTCTCTCTCAACTTTTGAAAGGCCTTTTATTTTTAATATAGCCTCCGCTATATGTTCCGCGGAAGGCGATTCCACTTCCAATCCACAGTGATATTTTTTTATAGGAGAATATCCCATCTTAACTGTAGATAAAACAGGTTTTCCCGCCGCCATATATTCAAAAAGTTTATTGGAACTGTTCCCTCTCGACCAATTATATAACTGACTGGAGTAATGAAGAAGTGTTACGGATGCACGACTTAATACATATGGTATATATTTCTTCTCAATTCTGCCCTTAAAGCTTATATTGTATAAATTTAGTTCCTTTACCTTTCTTTCTAATTCCTGCTGCATATTCCCATTTCCATAAATTAAAAACCGAATAGATGATTCATCTTTCAAAATAGCAGCAGTATCCACAATAAGCTCTAAATTATTTATTTTTCGCAGTGTTCCTGTATAAATCACTTTAAAATCATCCCCGGATAAATCTGGATCTTCATATGGATTATTGCGGATATCTTCTTTGTATTGTGTAAAATCAATTCCATTATTGATATAAAAACACTTTTTCCGTTCCACATCCCTTTTCTTCAAAGTGGAAAGCCATCCCTGATCCTCCAGATAAGTAATATCTCCTTCTTTTGTAAAAATAAGAGCGAAAGCTTTTTTATAAATCCAATGTTCACACTTCAATAACATTTTCCCCAAAAAGCTGTCTCTGCGCAGTTTCCCTACAGCAAAAATTGCTTCTGGCCACAGATCCCGTATTTCACAAATGCAGGGAACTTTATGAATTTTTCCAATCAAAATGCCAGCCAACAGAGTCAGCAAATGCGGAGATGAGGCAATAATTATATCGGGACCTGTCTGCCTCCTGCAATATCTGATTAAATTCAAAAAATAGTCTACCAAATTTTTGACTCGTGATATCCCGTTATTTTTATAACTGCTTGTTTTTATATATACAAATGGCACTGGTCCAGTGTTATCTTCTAAAACAGTATTCTTTGTGTTTATAAGCTGTTCATCACTGTAATGAAGATAAGAAGATGAAAAAACCGTCGTCTCATACCCATAATTCTTCAATTCGTGCCCCAGATCGTAGGGTCTGGTCAGACCGCTTCTCTCTGGTGGAGTCGCATAATGATGAAAAATCCATACTTTCCCTTTCACTTCATCCCCTCCGATATTATCTTTCTGTCCTTTCGATGGAATCTTCGAATGACACCAATCCACATCGATCTTCTTCCATATCATAGACAAGTGTTCCCAATACCTTTTTCCCTTTATCTCCAGCTAATCCTTTAATAATTGGTGCAATGAATGGGATACAGATAAGTAGATGGTTATGACACTTTGCGATTTTTTTCACCAAAGTTTCCGTACAGACAAACTGTTTATTTTGCGGATGAAATATCCCACTCTTTTCTTCATGTAGAATTTGTTCTATAAAATCACACAAATTTTCAATATAGAGCATAGAGCGTTTATTTTTAACAGATAAAAAAAACAGGCTGTGTCGCGCAACGAATGAAAGTTTTGGGTAATTACCTTTGCAATCTTTCCCATAAATCATAGGAGGTCTGACAATGGCCACCTTAAAATTCCTGTTGTTCATTTTTCCAATGACCGCATCCGCTTCCAATTTTGCTTTTCCATAATTAGTAGACGGATTTGGAATTGTATTCTTTGTTATTGCGCCTTCCAGCAGTCCATATACATTCATGGTACTGAGAATTATAAACTGTTTTATACCTTCTTTTTCAGCCTTTCCTGCTATATCAATTGCCAAATCCCGATTCACTTCATAATATAAATGGGCATTTTCTTTCGTTTCTTTTCGGTGTGCTATCCCTGCAACGTGGATTATTGCATAATATTCGGAAAAATCTAGTTTTTTCCATTCAGTCCCTCTCACATCTATCGTATCCACGAGGTAATTTTCTCTAAATTGCGGCTGGCTTAACCATTTTTTAATTGATGTTCCTATGTAACTGTTCTTCCCGGTAATAAGTATAGTTTTCATTCTGACTTTTCCTCAACTCTAACTAAGGGGCGGTTCTTATAGCGCTCTTCCCCAAAAAGCACTACCCAGATGGTCCGAATCAATATTTTCAAATCCAGACAAAGCGAAAAATGCTCTACATAATAAACATCAAGCCGATAGCGCTCCTGCAAATCTAAATAAATATTTCCACTGACCTGAGCCAGACCTGTTAATCCCGGCCGCATATTGAGGCGTTTTTCAATAAAAAGTGTATAATCCTCCAAAGATGACACCCGCTCGGGCCTCGGTCCAATCAGGCTCATTTCTCCCTTTAAAATATTTAAAAGCTGAGGAATTTCATCTAGTTTTGTTCTTCGCAGAAATTTTCCGAAGGAAGTTACCCGCGCGTCATCTTTTAAAACCTCCTGCCCCTTTGTCATCTGCTCGGAACCGGGATGCATGGTTCGGAATTTATAAACTTTAAATAATTTCCTATGGTATCCCGGCCTTTCCTGACAAAATAAAATAGGCCCCGGTGAAGTCGTTTTCACCAGAAGCCCTATTAACAGCCATAGAGGACTTAGCACTGCAATTCCTAAAAAAGAAATAATTATATCAATTCCCCTTTTTACCGCCATCAGCATTTTCTTTCCTTTTCATCTCATCTTTGCTTCACAATTTCATACTCGATTGGTTCAATAAAGCCATCCGACACAGGAAGGCCATTTGTATCACTCCCCCTGGCGGACCAAATAATCCACTTTTCATCTTCCATCGTATAAAATGCTCCCGGATAAGGTTTTGTAACGGCCCGAATCAATGTGAGCGCCTCTTCCAGCGCCATGTCTTTATATATTTCTCCATCTTCAGGGCGGCGCCCTTCCCAAAAAGTAGCTTCCCGCTCGTTCTGTTTTTTTAATGAAATCTTATCTTCAACAATTCCATTCCAAAACTGCTCAAGCAATGTGATATGCGCTTCATTCACCTTATTGTAAAGTTCCGTAGCCGTGATCTTATCTGAAAGAGAGATTACCTCCTGTCCAATGATATCTCCGGTGTCTGTTCCCTCGTCAAGACGGAAAAGAGTCACTCCTGTTTCTTTTAGTCCCTTTAGTATCGCCCAAGGAATCGATGCCCTCCCTCTTCCCTGGGGAAGTAATGTCGGATGCATTCCGATACATCCTCTTCTCGGCGCATTCAAAATATTCTTTTTTGCAATCTGTGACCAGCCAATAATAAAAAGCCAGTCTAGTTCCTTCTCTTTTATTGTTTTTTCCACAATATCTTCATTTATATTATTAATTTTCAGAAGAGGTATATCATGGTCTTCCGCAAATTCATCCAGAAAAATTCTTCCCGATTTTTTTTGTGCTTTTTCATCCTTTAAAGTAATTACTATATCCAGTTGTCCTTCCATGGAATATATCTTTTCAATACAGCTAAGTCCGAGCTGAACGCATGTTACAAATCCAATCTTTGTCCCCATTATTATTTCAACCTCCTGAACACGCATTCAAATGCCTCCGCATAGTTAACCCCTGCCTGGCATCCGCGGTACGCTGCAATTCCTTCCAGAGCTTCTCTGCTTCTCGGATGTGGATATTCCCTCATAACTCCCCGATATAAAGAAAGAGCCTCTATCTTTTTAGATAGACACTCTCTTCCAATTTCTACAAATGTATTCGGTTCAAACTTCTTCATACTGCTGTTAAGTCCCCATTCCGTTGAAGAAAGAACTTCCATAAATAACAGTTCTTTCAACGGTTGTACATCTGCCCGTCTCTGAAATAAGCGTACTGCCGCCTGACAAGCTAGAGAAGTATGTAAATGATCATTATTTATATCTGCTGGATGATGGGTAATAATAATTTCTGGAGAAAAGGAAACGATTACCTTTTCTATAAACTGCACTAATTCTAAATGAGGCACATTGTTTAACTTGATATTAGGAAATTCTCCTCGATAAATCTGATGTACCCCCAGATCTTTCAGCGCATTCTCCATGTCATTTTTCAGTTCCTTATCCTCTGGCCGAAATGCCCTGGATTCTGCCTTAGATGACATAATGCATACTGCTATCTTTTCGCCGCGTTTTGCCAATTTATAAATCGTTGCCCCTGCACCTAGTACCTCGTCATCGGGATGTGCAGCAACAATTAAATAATTCATTGTTTTTTTCCTCCACTAATTCTATCGCTAACCTAAGCTCCATTTCATTTCCCATAAATCGCAGTTTCACGGTAGCCTCCCTTTTATGAAGATTATACTTAACAATACGCCCCTCCTGATTTTTCAGTGGACCGTCAATAATCATAATCTCACGGCCTGATTCTAGCATTCTGTTATTAAAAACTACTTCTGTTTTAGCAGCAGGCTCTATCTTTTTCTTAACTTGTACCCGTGAAATCCGTGTAATATGACAGTTATCTCCAATGGATTGGATCAGTGTTTCTTCTTCCTTAGAAAGCGGTATAAAATAAAAAGCTCCGTCCTGTAAGATCTTTGTCAGCCGGAGTACATTTTTTAATTCTAGGAATAGTTCTTCCGGCTTGTCAGTAACAGTAAATACATACCCAGGAAACAGAATCTCCTCCACCCGTTGCCATCTTCCCCTGAACTTTTTCACCCGTTCTTTCTTTGGAATAAAGCACTCTTCCATGACGTGTGCTGAAACCTGGCTCCGTATCAGCTCCGCCGTCTTCTCCTCCTGTCCCCCCTGGACTTGTATTACATACCACATATCTGTCGTTCTTCCTTCCCGCACAAGCGGAAGCGTCCAGAGCTGTTGTTTCATTTCAGGTAAAATAGGGTAAGCTTCGCCATTTGCACACAATGCAAAAAATAGATTGCGCGTGCAACTGCCGCTAAAATCCCCTATTACCATATAGCCCGGAATCTGTGTGCCAATGCTTCACGTCATCTGCCTATAATCCTGTATTCTCAAAAAACTGCATCTTCATTGATATAACCGCATTCGTGCTGAACGTCCATGCCGGAAACTGTATCCTGTGGAAACAGTTCATGCTGTCTGAACCAGTTGCATCCTGCATTTCAATTTCAGACGCTGTTCAAACGTATGTCGCTTAACAGATATATTAAGCGACATCTTTCGATTCGATATTATACAATCTTCTGAGTTTCGTAAATTATAACACCAATTTTATGGGAGGTCAATATTCCCCCTCCCATTCTAACAGTAAGTTATTCCTAATATTTTCTTATTTTTTCTTAAATCCCAGTATTTACCGCTTCTTTCGCTACAAGACCCGACTATTCCCCTAGCCGGAAATCCGCCAACGCCTTGGACCGCACATCTATCACAATGTGGCACTGTGAAACCATCTCATAGTTCACGTCCAGAGAATAATCAATTTCCACGCGGAGCTGATCCGGTTTTTCTTCTAATATAATGTTATCTGTATTCACCCCAACCATAATTTGACCGAAGGGCATGGCGTAACAGCAGACATTTGTTTTCTCTTTCTCGAATATCATATGGGAACGGGCGCTTCCGCTCTTGATTATCTCAACGATATCCTCCCTGATCTTAATCGTGTTACGGATTGCACCTTCCACGCCGTCAATCAGTTCATCGTAGATTACGTAATGTTTACCGTTTTTACAGAAATAACTCCCGGCCGTTATTACGGATACATCATCGCTGTCCCCGTCAACCATATGCGCTCCGCTGATACTCACCAGTACATCTTTCGTCATATCAGTACTCCTCAATATTAATCTTCTTTGTCTCCCTGACTTCTCTTGGAAGAATCGACGTTGCAAAATTAGTAAACTTCTCAGCCAAATCGCTTACAAAGAACTGGTACTGCTCTCTGGTATCTTCCACGCCTTCTGACTTTGCGCCGCGGGTCATCCCCTTCTCCTTAAGCAGCCCCTTCAGCTCCACTGCCGTCTCATAAGCCGGATTCACCAGCGTAACATCATCGCCCATCAGGCGCTTAAATGTGGAGCGCAGAAGCGGATAATGGGTACATCCCATTACAAGCGTATCAATATATTTCCCTTTCAGGCACGCAAGGTAGCGGGATGCAATCTCATCCGTCACCGAATCGTGAAGCAGTCCCTCTTCCACCAGCGGGACGAAAAGCGGACAAGGTTTACCCGTCACTTCGATATCCCCTCTAAGTTGTTTCATCTCCTCCGAATATACTCCGCTGCGGATCGTGGCCTCGGTCCCGATGATTCCAATCTTTCCATTCCTGGTGGCCTCTACGGCCGCCCTGGAACCGGCCGAAATCACGCCGATAATCGGAATATCCAGGCTCTTCTCCACCGCCTCAAGGGCACAGGCTGATGCCGTATTACAGGCGATTACAATCGCCTTCACCTCTTTTGTCTGCAGGAAACGGATGATCTGCTGCGAATAACGAATCACTGTCTCCTTTGATTTATTCCCATAAGGCACCCTGGCCGTATCTCCGAAGTATACAATTCTCTCGTCAGGCATCTGACGCATAATCTCCCGCATTACGGTAAGACCGCCAACCCCTGAATCGAAGACACCAATCGGCGCATTTCTATCCATCTGATTCCTCCATCTGATTCCTATACTTGTATCACACATGTATCCTGCACTTGTACTGTACCGTATGCTTACAAACGGCGCTTAACTCAAGGCCTTAACTCGCACGCCGCTTAATACCGCTTCATTCCATGCCCGATCAGCTTCCCAACCAGCTCTGTCTTGCTGATTCCGGCCGCCTCAAACAACATCGGGTACATGCTGATCGCCGTAAATCCGGGCATTGTGTTTATTTCATTAAATACAACGTCGCCGTCCTTCGTGACAAAGAAATCGACCCGTGCAAGCCCATAGCCGTCTACCGCTTTAAATATCTCCACGGCGGCGCGGCGCACTCTCTCGGCGCTGTCACCCGGAAGCTCCGGATTTACAACTGTCCTGGACTCTGCATTAAAATATTTCGCCTCAAAATCATAGAATTCCGCGGCGGCCAGGACCTCACCGACACCGGATGCAATCACCGGCTCTTTTCCGTTCCCGAATACGGCGCATTCAATCTCATGGCCGACAATCGTCTCCTCTACCAGAATCTTTCTGTCATGGCGTGCAGCCTCGGTAAGACCCTCTGTGAGCTGTTCCCTGTTTTCAGCCTTGGATACGCCCCTGGAGGAGCCTGCGTTGGACGGTTTAATAAATACAGGATAAGCAAACCGTGCTTCCACCCGTTTCACCGCTTCGGCCATTCCCTCTGTACCGGCAATCTCCTCTTTCATCACCGGCTCGTAGGCTGCCTGCCGCACTCCTACCCTGTCGGCAATAATCTTTGTAAAAAACTTATCCATCGATACGGCGGAAGCCAGAACTCCGCAGCCGACATATGGGAGCTTCGCCAGCTCAAAAAGTCCCTGGATTGTACCATCTTCCCCATAAAGACCATGCAGCACGGGAAATGCACCGTCTACCTTGATTTTCTCTATTCCGGTCCCGTCTATGACAATTACACTTTTTTCCGTTGCATCCGGCGAGAGAACGGCCTGAACTGTACCATCTCTCCAGCTTTCATCCTGAATCGCCTCCACCGAATCTACCAGCAGCCAGTGTCCCTCTTCCGTAATTCCCACGATAAGGACATCATATGTATCTCTGTCTATATTATTAATCACATTTACCGCCGACATGCAGGAGACAATATGCTCTGATGACTGTCCGCCGAAAATAACGAGAATTCTCTTTTTTATCATGATTTAATCTGCCTTTCTATCGGATATAATTTTAAACTGTTTAGATTATAACACAGCTGTCAATACTTGGGGTAAGTAAGATAAAAATATGAAATAAATTGTAAGAAATAAAGCAGTAACTGGAATAAAGCAGTTCTGAAATATATCAGCCATGGAGGTTTACCAATGTCACATCCACACATTACATATTATATGAATAAATTATCAAAAGGGACTTCAAGAAAGGCTGCTCTTCTTATAAGCGCCGCCCTCTCCCTCACTCTGCTTGTTTCAGTACCGCTGGTACTGAAACAGGCCAGGAAGGCGGAGGAGAGCCTGTCAAGCGGCCTGGCTCCCCAGATTCTGCGCTTCCATGTTCTGGCTAACAGCAACAGTAAGGAAGACCAGGACCTGAAACTGGAAGTAAAACAGCTCCTTATTGACACCATGTACGAAGATTTAGACGGCCGGGAGCTGTCTAAGGATGAGTTGATTTCCTACGTAACAGAACATAAAGAAGAGCTGGAACATACCGCCGAATCATTTATGCGTTCCGAAGGTTATGCCTATCCGGCCGATATCCGGATTGAACGCTGCTATTTTCCGACCAAAGTCTACGGTGATGTCACATTCCCCTGCGGGGACTACGATGCGGTCCGGGTTCTTTTGGGAAGCGGACAAGGAAACAACTGGTGGTGCGTCCTCTATCCGCCGTTGTGTTTTTCCCAGTCTTCTGTCTGCGAGGTTCCCGACTCCTCAAAGCAGGAACTGAAAAACCTTCTTACAGACAATGACTACCGCGATCTGATGAAGAGCAGACGGGTTGTTTTTAATGATACCAAACAAAAAACGCAGACGGAAACTTCCGAAAAAGTTACCGTCCACGTCCGTTTCCGCCTTGCCGAATTACTATCGCGAGACTAAATTTAAAATATATATCTGTGCCGGCTCCCCGTCTGTCCAGGTACACGCTGACCGGATAAGTAACTAGTTCCCGGTGGAAAGCATGCCCTTCAGCGCCCAATCATACTGCTCCATCGCCTGGAACAGGGATATCTCCGCTGTCTGGCGGTCGATCTGTTTGCCCAGGAAGGCCGCCTGCTCCTGCAGGTAGTCCAGCTGGCTTGCCATGCCAAGCTGGTACTTTCTTTCCATGGCATTCATCGCCGTTGTCTCTGTAGCCAGTGCGGCTTCTGCCAGCTCAAACGCCGTTTTTTTCTGGAGAATATCATTATATAAATTCACCATGGAGGCGGCAACCGTCTCCTCCAGATTTTTGATCGTGCGCTCCATATTCTTTTTATCGGTAGAGCCCTCGGTCATATTCTTAAGAATCTTTTTATTATAATTTAAATCGTAATTGTTCTGAAGAGCAGTCTGCTTATCCGCATCCGGATTCATTGCCGCAATCCTGTTCATATCTGCCCCGGGCACTTCCCTGATATCAGGGTCTGCGTTGAACTGCCAGCCTGTGGCCAGACAGAGACTGTGTTTTACGGAATCCAACGAGGTACGGGTCTGGGTATAGGTGGATTGAATGGACTGCTCGTTTTTCTTGGCCGTCAGTATATCCATCTGTGTCGCCATCCCAAGAGAGGCACGCGTCTCGGTAGAGCGCTGGACTGCTTCCATAATCTCTATATTTTTCTGAATTACGTCCAGACTGCTTTTCATCTGGTTATAAGAGGCGAACATGGTTTGCACCGACATAATCAGACCGTTCTGCGTTTTCTGATATTTGAGTTTTCTGGACTCGTCGTCGTCGTACTGGCTGTCGGCGGAAATATTCTGCTTCATTGCACTGTTATCCATCATCGCCGCGCCAAGATACATGGCATTGTAGGAGGACATTAAGCTGTTTACACTATTAATGCCTGCCTGCTTAAGCACTGCGTCCGCCTGTTCTTTAGACATGTTCTGCAGGGAATTGGCTAAATCCAGAAGGGAATCGGCCGTGTCCCTCATGTCTTCCGCCTGACTGGTCATATCGTCGGCAGCGTCTTTCAAATCCTGTCTTACGGTTTCCGCATCGTCCTTTGTCCTGGAATCCTTATAGGAAACCTGATTATTCATGTAGGTGGGATTGTATTCCTCCACCAGCATCTGAAGCTCATCATATTCCATCACATTGTCCCGCAGCCGGGCCCAGGTCGCCTCGTCATGGGCAAACTCCGGATTCTCTGCCATTACCTGCAGAGGTGACGTGACAGTCATGGCTGCCGCTGTCAAAATCGAAAGAACTAAGACCTTCTTATCGTGTTTCATCTTTACTCTCCTTCTGCATTACTATTAGGACATGATCAGGCCTTTTACCGCCCAGTCATACTTTTCCATGGCTGAAAATAGTTCTATGTCTGCAACTTCTTTATTCGACTTCGATGTAAGAAATTCCGCCTGGGCGCTTAGGTACTCAAGTTTTCCCATCATTCCCAGAGAATATTTCCGGTCGGCCGCCTGCATTTTCTGCTCCGCAGCCGCATATTCGGAGAGAGCCGCCTCGTAGGACTGCCGTTTGGAAATGACAGTATTATAAAGGGCCTGAAGCGTAGACGCCACATCCTGTTCCGACTGTGCCACATTCCTCTTCTTCACGTTTCTCGCAGAGGAACCGGAGGCGGAAGCTCCTTTGAGCGACTGGAGATCGTAGTTGGCTCCTATGGCCGACCGGATATCGTTCTCCGGATTCATCTGGTCGATTCGCGACAGATCGGAGGCCGGTACCGGCCGTATTTCCGGAGCGGAGTCATGGTTCCATCCCGTCAGTATGAGCAGATTCTGCCTCATATTATCAATGCCGTATTTAAGCTGGGCAGCGCCGCTTTCCGCCTGTTTTAAGGTTTCCTGGGCCGTCTGGATATCCTGGACCGATTTCATTCCCATGGCCGCCATCCTGTTTGCCGCATCCAGATTGGCCTGGGCCAATTCTATCTGCTTGTTCATCAGCTCCTGCTTTGCAATCGTCTCACTGTACTGGATCATCAGCTGCTGGGTGGAAGCAACCAGTTTGCTTTTCGTCTGTCTGAGTGTCTTCTTATAAGAGCTTCCCAGCTCCTCGTTTGTCAGCTTCTGGGCCTGTTTGCGCAGCTCCTTCGCCGTCTCCTTGTAGCTGTCATAAAGCTCCCTCGTGGTCTCATTAAGGCCGTCAGAACGAAGCTCATAAGCTTCATCCATCAAATCCGACGCGCCTTCTCTCAATTCTCTTGCCGCGTCCAGCGACTGGGTGCTGTTCACCAGAGTCGAATTAAGCTGCTTGTAATTCGTGTTGTAGTTTTCAATCCTCTGGTCAATGTCGTTGTAATCCAGAACCGTATCCTCGGCACCGGCTCCCGCCCCGTTTATGTAAGTCGTCTTTCCTGAAGGCCCTGCGGCCGCATAAGCGGGAACTGTCAGAGATATCGCTGCCAGGGCAGCCAGGGCGGCCGCAGTTATCTGTTTCCGTCTTTTTTTCATTCTATTTTCTCACCTCCGCAGTTTAACTGCTACTGTTCACAGGTTGTATTCCGCGAGGTGTTTTCGTGCGAATTATGCACGAAAATCCCGAGTTGCACGGCGCGAAACGGCGCTTTTTGCCGTTTCTGTGCATCGCGAAGCGTGTTATTGTTCGCAGCACGCCGTCTTTTGTCGGGGTGTGAACAATAACGTTTAACTGACCACGGTTTCTATCCGTATACGGCTGTCCCTGCCGGGTACAGCCGCATACTTCCTATATTTTGTTACAAAACCATTTTACCACACTTCTGCCATTAATCCACATCCAATTCTTCCCTGTGCCCTCTGTTCATCAGTGTGTAATAAATCGGGAGCATCAGCAGGGACAATGTTGTCGAAGCCAGCAGGCCGCCCACGTTTACAAGCGCCATACCCTGCATCATCTCGCCGCTGTCGCCGATTCCAAGCGCCATCGGAATCATGGCTACTATCGTTGTCAGCGTTGTCATCAGGATAGGACGGAGCCTTGTGGCTCCCGCTTCGATCAGGGCCGTGTCGCGATCCATATCGCTCCTGTACTGGTTTGCTGTATCAACATAAAGAATACCGTTGTTTACAACCGTACCGACCAGCATTAAAAATCCCAGAAGGGACGGCATACTGATGGTTGCGTCAGCCAGGAACATCAGTCCGAAGGAACCAATCAAGCTGAACGGAATCGTCGTCATAACCATGATAGAGAACTTCGGTGATTCAAATTGGGCAGCCATAACTACGAAGATCAGGAAGACAGCAAGGCCGATTGCTCCCGCAAGTGCGCCGAACTCTTCCGCCATCGCTTCATCCATACTGTTCTGAGCCCTGGTAATGCTCTCAGACATGTTGGGAAGCACTGCTTCTTTGTAAATTGTTGTCTCTATCGCATCCTGATCGTTCTTTTCAATTCCTTTTACGAAATCACCGGTAATCGTAACCTGATATTCTTTGTCAGCCCTGACGATATTCTGAGGACTGTCTTTAAAATAAATGTCGGCAATATCGGTAAGTGCCACGGAACCGCCGGTCGCGGTATCGAGTACGATTCCCTTCACCTGGTCAATCGTATCATATTCGCCGTCCGGATACTCGACCATGACGCTGATTTCACCGCCGTTTACATCGAGAGTCGTAGCTTCCTTGCCGCTGAGCATCAGGTTGACCGTACCTCCCACCTGCGCGGGAGTCAGGCCTTCTGCCGCTGCCTTCAGCGGGTCCACTTCAATCTTTATTACCGGAGCCGAGTTCTCCAGGGAAGAATGAATCCTTGTTACCTCAGGACGGTTCTTAAGCGCCTGGACAATCTTATCGGACGCCGCCTTCAGCTCATCGTACTGGGTACTCTGGAGGATATACTCAACGCCTTCGTTTCCGCCTCCCATCATACTCATGGCACTCTGGGAAGACAATGTGATATTCGTATCAGGAATCGAGGTCAGCACCGGCCTCCATTCATCAACCACTTTCTTTGTGGAACGTTTTCTGTCGTCCTTCAGGTATGCTGTCAGCGAGGCGGAAGAGCCTCCCGAGATACTGAGTCCGCTGCTTCCGTAGGAAAGCATGTAGGATTCCACATCCTCGTCATTTGCCACATAGTCTTCAACCTCTGATAATATCTCGTTGGCTTTCTCAATTCCCAGACCCGGCCTTAAGCCGACGGTGATTGATATGGTACCCTGGTCATTTGCCGGCATCAGCTCCATCTTGAGCTGGGTAGCCAGGAAAAGGGAAATAACCAGCAAAGCTACTGTTGTAAACATAACTGTTTTCTTCTTGGGAAGAAGTGAATTCATGATACTCCTGTATCCGTTCTGCATCTTTGTCACAAGACCGGAAAGCGGAGCCGTAGTTCGTTCCTTCGGCCGGTACATCATGTAGCATAACGGAACGATCGTCATAGCCGAAATGAGTGACGCAACCATACAGAACACAATCGTGAAGCCAAGGGGTTTAAACATCTGTCCCGTCATACCCGACAGGAACGCCAGCGGAAGGAATACGACGCAGGTGGTAGCCGTTGAGCCGATAATCGACTGGATTACGATGCTGCTGCCTTCCAGGGCCGCCTTATGGAATTCGTTAAAGCCTTTTCCTTTTGTGGAACGGAAACAGCTCTCCAGTACTACAATCGAGTTGTCAACCATCATACCGACACCCAGCACCAGGCTTCCCAAAGTGATAACGTTGAGCGAGAATCCCATGACCCTCATCATAACCAGGGCCGCCAGGATAGACACCGGTATGGACGTTCCGACAATCAGGGACGCCTTTAAATCTCCGAAGAACAGGAAAATAACCACCATTGATACGATAATTGCCGCAATCATCGTCTGTAATACACTGATTAATGAGCCGTTAATCTGATCGCTGTTGTCATTTACTACAACGATTTGAAGGTCCGGATTTACTTCAGTTAATCGTGAAATTGTTCTGTTAACTGCTTTAGATACATCCATGGCCGAGCTTTTCTGCTGTTTCTTTATGCCCAGCGCAACCGTATCCTTGCCGTTGTACCGGCCGATACCGGCGGCATCCTTTAACGTGGAGTAGACATTTGCCACATCCTCAAGATAAATCGTATTGCCGTTTCCGACCGTAATCGGGATCCGTTTCAGGCTCTCCATATCATCAAATTCAACGCCTGTTGTAACGGAAAGACTCTGGCTGCCCACCTCGGTGCTTCCGGCCGGATAAGCCAGATTGGCGGAGGCGACTGCCGTAACCAGGGAATTCATGCTGAGATGATACTGCTTCAGCTTCTCCGGGATCACTTCAACCCGGATATACTCCTCACGTCCGCCGCTGATGTCAACGCTGGCCACGGAGGATATCTTCTCCAGCTCCGGAACAATCTTCTCATCTACATAGTTATAAAGATTATCTGCTTTATCATTGTTTACCGCCAGATACATCGTCGCCTGGTCATTAATGTTGAACTCCATGATAGTCGGAGTCTGCACATCATCCGGCAGGCTGCTCTGCATGGCATCCGTCTTTTTCTTTAAGTCGGAATATGCCTTATCCATATCCGTGCCGTATTCATACTGCAGCAGCACCATGGACATGTTTTCATTTGAATAGCTGTTTACGGATTTAATTCCGTTCAAAGTGCCGATCTCATCTTCAATCGGCTTGGTAACCAGTTCATCGACGTCCTCCGGGTTAGCTCCCGGATAAACGGTAAATACGACTACCATCGGCATTTCCATCTCGGGAGTCAGCTCCAGTTTCGATGAAAATATGGATGAAATACCAAATACGATCAGGCAGAGAACTGCCAGAACCGTCGTAACCGGACGTTTCAGGACGCTTCTTGTTAATCCCATGTGAGTGCCTCCTTATTCCGCTTCTGCTTCTGTCGTGTTTTCCGCCGTACCGGATGATGCGCCGTCTGTTGTGCTTTCTCCGGCAGTTCCGGATGCGCCGAGGATTTCTACCTGCGAGCCTTCAAACAGCTCGGAACTCCAGGTGACAATTACATCATCCTCCGTGCTGAGTCCTCCCGTAATCTCTGTCTTCTCCGCATCGTAAATGCCTACTTCCACAGGCACTTCATGTACTGCGTTATCCTTATATGTATAAACCATTGCTTTTCCGCCCTGATAATAAATAGCATCTGTCGGAATCATCATAACATTTTCAGCTTTGCTGGATGTAACATAAAGCTTAACCTGCGCCCCGGTTGCCAGGGAATCCGCATCTTCAAGGGATGCTTTAATTTTGAAAAGGCCTGTGGACGCATCTACCATGGAACTGATTTCAGTAATCACACCGTGATAATCACTGCCGTTTTTCTCAATCCGGATCACATCACCGGTGCTGAGTCCGTCTACGACCCGTTCCGTCACATTAAACGACACTGCCTTTGTCCCTTCCCCTGAAATAACACAGAGTACGTTAGACTGGGCCACATTATCGTGTACTTCCACGTTAAAGCTTTCCACAAGGCCGCTGATTGGCGCCGTAATGGTGCTGAACTCAATCTGGTTATCATAAGCCAGCTTTGCCGCATCATACTGGAGCTTTGCCATCTTTGCGCTGCTCTGCACCTGCTCAAACTGCTGCTGTGAGATGTCGCCGCTCTGAAGCAGAACGCTCATCCTCTGCAGGTTTGTATTGGCATCCTGAAGGGAAACGGCAGCCGTATCCAGGTTGATTTTTGCCCCGTCCACCTGTTTTGTATCAATATGGAGCAGTTCCTGCCCTTCCTCCACATAATCTCCCGCCTTCACATAGACGTCGGTCACCTCGCCTGCCGCCTTCGGAATGATGTAGACAATATCTGATGGCTCGACCGTGCCGGTCAGGCCTGTATACAATTCAATATTTCCAATCTCCGGCTTCTGTATAGAGACCACCGGAACAGAAGCCGCTGCAACTTCCTCCTTCGGTTTCAAAAATTTGGGCAAGATAATTGCTGCTGCCGCCACAATCACTACCGCTGTAATGATCACTTTTTTCTTCTTCATGTTGTCCTCCTGTTTCGTCTGCTTTCTTCGCTTCAAAATTCTATGATTATTTTTTATGGTTAAATATATTGCAGCCTTTTTATTCTATCCGTCGTTCATGATTTCCGGCCCGTCCTTCTGAACCGTTCCTGCATATCCCATTCTTCAGGATTTCCAGCTTTGTGGCAAAACGGGAATTGATTGTATCCACAGGCACTTCGTCAAAATAGTCTTTGATTTCCATCGCAATACTTAACATGGCAAGCTGGAAAAAACAGTGGAACACCTCATAATCTTCCACCATCATCACTTTCTTGTCCGTGTTTTCAAAAATCCACCTCTCTATCTCTTCATTCTTGTGGCCGTATGTATCATTCATCCTTTTTGAAAAGCCCTTTAAGATCTCCTCTGAACCCGTATGATACATCACATTTTTAATGAATTTAAACTGGCCTTTACCGGAACAAAATTCAATCGTCCTGTCCAGAAGCGCTTCCAGCATAACCCAGATATTTCCTCCAGACGTGATCAGGGCCTCCCTGCAAAAATCTCTCAGCCTGTTCTGGCTGTCCTCGAAAATGCACGCCAGCAGATCCCATTTATCCTCAAAATATGTATAAAAACTCCCTCTGGATATATCCGCCTCTTTAATAATCTGGTTAATTGATACCTTATCGAGAGGCACCCGCGCAAATTCCTTCACGGCGGCGCTGCAGATGCTCCGTTTCTTCTCTTCCGGAAGTCTGTAAAACCGTTCTGTAGGCATAAGTCTTCCTCCCCCCTGTTATTTACTCTTATCTTCAGTATGGCTGCCAAGGCCCCTCCGATATTCTACTGTGTACCGGTGTAAAAATATCGCAAAAAGGTGACAGGCTGTCATTATTATAGTGACAGCCTGTCACCTTGTCAAGAGACTTATAAAAATTTAATATAATTTTAATTTTATCTGTAACAGTTCAGACAGGGGACTACTAAGATCTGATTGGAGATTTAATTAAGCAGGTGAGGACGCCGCCGGTACGGCCGGAGGACGGGGTGGTGAGGTGTGTATATGAGTCTTTCGTCCCGGGGGAAGATTGTCGTGGTTTGGGGCTGCGGGCGAAGATAAAGTCTGCGGAGCACACTCCCGCTCTGTGAAATGCATCGCGCTGCTAAGCTCGGCAGGACCTCGCTAATCAGCGATGGATTTAGGCGGCATCCGCTGACTTTATCTTCCCCTCCGCCCCAGGGCCAGGTTTTCGCCGGAACGAAAGACTCCGCCGGGTGTATCGGCCCCGTCCGCTGGCCTGCGGCCGCTGAGTGTCTCACGCGTTAAGTGCG
>OBXO01000266.1_pt1 | contig 52154 bp, 60 predicted proteins | sample 1501431 | NCBI WGS metagenome assembly OBXO01 (sample SAMEA2580163, study PRJEB22360) | human gut metagenome | biome: human gut; feature: human-associated habitat; material: faeces | place: Denmark | collected 2008/2010
TCCGGTGCCACGAAAACCTCCGCCTGAGTCTTCCGTCCCCGGCGAAACCCTGACCGGGGGAAGGAGGCGGAATCAATTCTGGAGGGGATATGGAAGCCCATCCGTGCTTAATGAGGTTTCTCACGAATTTAGCACGGCTATGCGCTTCGAAAAGTGCAAACGGTCCCCGTAAGAATTCATTCCGGCCGGATTCCCCCCTCACGACACCCTCCAACCGGGGACGGAAGACTCAGTCATCCCCCTCACCACACCGGACATGGTCCGTTCCGGACGCGTCCTCCCAACCTCCGTTAAATCTCCAATTTGCTTTAGCAACTGCCCGTCTGCACTATTACCATTATAGCATTATTTGTAAGATTTGAAGCACAATATTTATAGAAATTTATTTTATATCAGTATATAATGGGTATAAAGAGGAGTGCGTCTGTAATGTCCGCAGGGCATAACAGCAGGGCAGCCGGCAGAGCAGACTATGAACCGCTGTCAAGCGTTGAAGTTGGGAGGATACGCCGATGAAGAAGGTTACATTTGAGAAGTATCACTGTATGGGGAATGATTATCTTGTATATGATCCGAATAAGAATGAGATGGAGCTGAATGAGGAGAATATCAGGCTGATCTGCGACAGAAACTTTGGAGTTGGCTCGGACGGGATTCTCGCGGGGCCATATCTGGATCAGGAGAAAATGTATGTTAAAATTTTAAATCCGGACGGCAGTGAGGTACCTAAGAGCGGAAACGGAATGGGTATTTTTGCAAAATATCTGAAGGATGCCGGGTATGTACAGAAGACCAGTGTTTCCTGGATGACGATAAGCGGCGAGGAGAATGTTTTTTACCTCAATGAGGAGGGGACAAGGGTTAAGATATCCATGGGGCGGCCTTCTTTTTGGAGTGATGAGATTCCGGTGACAGGGGAGCGCCGTGAGATGGTGAACCAGACCATGATGTTCGGGAAGATACCGTATGTAACCACCTGTCTTTCCCTGGGAAATCCACACTGCGTTATCTGGATGAGCGAGATATCCAAGGATCAGGTATGCAGAATCGGTGAACATTCGGAAAATGCCGATTACTTTCCGGAGAAGGTGAACACGCAGCTTTTGAATGTGCTGGACAGAACAAATATACAGATTGAGATATATGAAAGAGGCGCAGGATATACGCTGGCCTCAGGAAGCTGCGCCTGCGCGGCGGCCTGTGCAGCCCTAAGGCTGGGGCTTGCGGACAATAACATGTATGTACATATGCCTGGCGGAATCCTTGAGGTGGAGATTAAAGAGGACGGTACGGTCTATATGGTGGGCGAGGTCGGCCATGTGGGAACCATCACCCTGGGAAATGAAATGACGGAAAAACTGCGCGCCATGCAGGTAAAAAAATAATTGACAGAAAAAAAACAGACTGCTATAGTTTAAGCAGGTCGGGGAGCTGAACCGGTGCCGGTACGGCTCCTTTTGGCGTTGAAGGCGGTGACCTGTGCGCGGAGCGTGCAGGCTGTCGTTTCGCTTAAGGAGATATGGATATGGAAAAAGAGAGAAGAAACGGATGTTTTTCAGAGGAAGAAGTGGATTTGTTAAAACTGCAGTTTACAGATTTATTTGGCCAGCTCAAGATGGTGGAGATGACCGGAGGGCAGGCAGAGAAGGCAATAAAAGAGGGCTATGCAATCAACCGTTATGCTCTGGGAGGCCTTAGATGCGAAGGAGCGGCACCCGATTCTGAAACTTTAAAGGACAGGGCCGGGAATAAGGAGCTTTACTTAAAGCCCGACATGACAACATATCAGATCCTGCCGTGGGATTCAGGACAGGAAAATGTGGCCGGAGTCATCTGCGATGTCATGGATCCTGACGGAAACCCGTCGTGGGCGGATACCAGGGGACTTCTGAAGGAGACGGTGAGCCGGCTTGAAAAGCTGGGGCTGCAGATTTATTTTGATTTTCAGTGCGAATTTTACCTATTCCACTCGGACGATGAGGGAAGGCCGACAACGATTACGCATGAGGTGGCCGGATATTACGATGCAGGCCCCATTGATCTTGCGGAGAGCGTTCGCCGCGATATCATGCTGAGCCTGGCGGAGGCGGGGATGGAGGCGGAAAGCAGCCACCACGGCCTTACACCGGGTCAGCACGGCTTCCTGATTCCGGCAAGGTGCGGGACAGAGGCGGCAGATTACCTCCAGACATTTAAAACGGCGGTAAAAAGAATCGCAAAACGTCACGGCCTTCATGCAACCTTCCTGCCAAAACCGGACAGGGACAGCGACGGTTCCGGCCTGCATGTCGGAATCACCCTCAGGGATAAGGAAGGCAGGACAGCCCGGGAGGCGGCCGGATATTTCAGGGCCGGTATATTAAAACATTTATGGGATATGATGATCTTTACCAACCCATTGATTAATTCATATAAGCGTCTGGCAGCGGGAAAGAGAGGCATTTTCCAGCCGGAGTTCCCGGCAGCGGCATGGGAAGACGGAACCGACAAGGTGGTCCGATTTTCAGAGGATAAGGAAGGCAACTGCCGCATTACGGCGCTCTATCCGGATCCGGCTGCCAATCCCTATCTCGCATTGGCTGCTATTACGGCGGCGGGAATCGACGGAATCGTACAAAAGCTTCAGACGGAGGCCCGCGATGGAAAGACGGAATTTCCGGAGACTCTGGGAGTCGTTCTGAGAGAGCTTGACAATAATACATTTGCAAAATCTTCATTCGGGGAAAAGCTTTGCAGGATGTATAAAGAAGGCAAGCAGGAGGAATGGGACCGCTTCTGTTCCCATGTGACCGACTGGGAGATGAGAGAATATCTTTACCGCTGTTAACAGGGGCACGGGGGTGGCATGAAACAGTGAGGTGAAACTGTGTGATCAATATCATAGTGGCATTTTCCAGACCGGAAGATGGAAGGAATATTAAAAACATATTAATAAAGAATGGACTTCAAGTGACGGCGTCCTGCACTTCCGGTTCTCAGGTTTTGGCTCACGCGGACGATTTGAGAAGCGGAATTGTGGTCGGCGGTTTCCGGTTTGGCGATATGACCTGCCGTCAGCTTTACCGTCAGCTTCCGTCCGGGTTCGATATGCTCCTGATTGCATCGCCGGCAAAATGGAGCGGTGAAAATATGGGGGAGATTGTATGTCTCCCGGCCCCGTTTAAGGTATGTGACCTGATTTCCAGCGTGCGCATGATTGAACGGATGCAGTCGGAGAAACGCAGACAGAGAAAAAGCCGGCCGCAGGAAAGAAGCGAGGAAGACACAAAGGTCATTGCCCAGGCTAAAGCCGTCCTGATCAGCCGAAACAGCATGACGGAACCGGACGCCCACAGGTATTTGCAGAAGTGCAGCATGGACAGCGGCACCGGGATTGCGGAGGCGGCAAGGATGGTATTAAGTCTGTATCAATGACCCAGGGAGGAAAAGATGAAATTTACGAAAATGCAGGGAATTGGCAATGATTACGTATATGTGAACTGTTTTGAGGAAAAGGTGGAGGATCCGTGCAGCATGGCGATTGCCGTCAGCGACCGCCACTTCGGGATTGGCTCAGACGGCCTGATTCTTATCAAACCGTCTGAAGTGGCCGACTGTCAGATGGATATGTATAATCTGGACGGCACCAGAGGCGCAATGTGCGGCAACGGAGTGCGCTGCGTGGGGAAATATGCATATGATCACAAAATAGTGGATAAGCCCCGTATCAGCGTGGAGACGGCATCCGGGATTAAATATCTTGATATGAAGGTGGAGAATGGAAAAGTCACGGCTGTCACCGTGGATATGGGAAAACCGGTTCAGACTTCGGAACTGTTCGAAGAGTTGGAGATAAAGGGAAAGAGCTATCGGTTTATCGGGATATCCATGGGGAATCCGCATGCGGTAGTGTTTGAAGATGAATTTGAGGAGCCCATCGAGACGCTTGACCTGGAGAAGATTGGTCCTGACTTTGAGAACCATGAGAGATTCCCGGACAGAACCAATACGGAATTTATCAGAGTAATTGACCGCGGGCATGTCAAGATGCGCGTGTGGGAGCGCGGTTCAGGTGAAACCATGGCTTGTGGGACAGGCGCCTGTGCCGTTGCAGTGGCAGCCATACTGGCCGGCTATACGGACGATACAGTGGAGGTGGAGCTGCTGGGAGGCACGCTCACGATTTTCTGGGACCGTGAGAAAGATACCGTCTATATGACAGGGCCTGCGGTTGAAGTCTTCCACGGAGAATATCAGTAACAGTTCAGACAGTATGAACGGTTACGAACATCGGCAGGAGCAGTAACCTTTTAACTCTTTTCACATACTTTAATAGTACAAAGGTATGTGAGAGGAGTTTTTCTTTTGGATATAAGACAGAGAGTGGTTATAGATGCAGGCCATGGCGGCGAATACGATCCGGGAGCTGTTTTCGAAGGAAGACAGGAAAAGGACGACAATCTGCGGCTGGCGCTGGCTGTTGGTGATATATTGGAAAACAACGGAGTGGAAGTGATTTTTACAAGGGTTACGGATGTATATGATACGCCCTATGAAAAGGCGGATATGGCCAATGAGGCCGAGGCCGACTTCTTTGTTTCCATTCACCGCAATGCTGCCGCAGAACCCGGCACCGGCTCAGGGACAATGACGCTGGTGTATAAAGAAGAAGGACTTGCAGCTGAGCTGGCGCAGTCCATCAACAGGGAACTTGCCAGAACCGGCTTTACGGATCTGGGAACATTTGAAAGGCCGGGACTGGTCGTGCTTCGCAAAACCCAGATGCCGGCAGTGCTTGTTGAGGCCGGATTTATTGATAATCCTGAGGACAATGCCAAATTTGACGCACAGTTTGAGGAAATAGCCGGAGCTATCGCAACCGGGATACTGGATGTGGTAAAACAGCAGGAAGAGAACTATTATTACATGATCCAGACAGGAGCCTACCGTATCCGTTCTCTGGCTGAACAGCAGCTTGAGGAATTGAAATCAGAAGGATTTCCGGCATATCTGGTATTGGAAGACGGGTTATATAAGGTCAGGGTCGGAGCGTTTAAAGAGATGGATAATGCGGTGAAAATGGAACAGGAGCTGCGAAGAAACGGCTTTTCCACAGTTCTGGTTCACGGCCCGGCTGTTTACTGATAACATGCAGGGAAAGACTGCCGCTGGGAAAAGGGAACCGGTTCCGGCTTTGGAACCCTTTCCCTTCTTTTTATCTAATAGACAGATCAATGTAACAGTAACACAGCTTATGCTGTCTGAATTGTTACTGATAAATGGAATTGAACCCGACCGGAAGGTATAGTATGATAAGTGTTAATGAAGAACGCGGTAAAGAGGGAGGAGAAACAGGATGGATGTACATAAAGTAGCGGTGATTCCGGGAGATGGGGTCGGCCCGGAAGTGATTCGGGAAGGCGTGCGCGTTTTGGAGGAGGCAGCCCGGCTGGACGGAGGTTTCCGGTTTGAATGTACCTGGTTTCCCTGGGGATGCGGGTATTACCTGAAACATGGCAGAATGATGGAGGAGGACGGGATCAGCCGTTTAGAGAAATTTGACGCGATTTATCTTGGTGCGGTAGGTTATCCCGGCGTGCCGGATCATATTTCCCTGTGGGATTTGCTGCTGACAATCAGGAAAAGCTTTGACCAGTACGTAAATCTGAGGCCGATCACGCTTTTGAAGGGGGCGCCCTGCCCGTTAAAAGACGTACGGCGGGAAGACATAGACATGCTCTTTGTCAGGGAAAACAGCGAGGGGGAGTATGCGGGAAGCGGAAGCTGGCTGTTTAAAGGAAAGTCCAACGAAGTGGTGGTACAGGACGGTGTTTTCTCAAGGACAGGCTGTGAGAGAATCATCCGGTATGCGTTTGAGCTGGCAAGGAAGAGGAAGAAAAGCCTGACCAGTATCAGCAAGGCAAATGCGCTGAATTACTCTATGGTATTCTGGGATCAGATATTTGAGGAGGTCTCCAGGGAATACCCGGATGTGGAAACCCACTCCTATCTGGTTGACGCCGCAAGCATGCTGATGGTGAAAGACCCACGGCGGTTTGAGATAGTGGTCACCTCCAATCTGTTCGGCGATATTCTGACGGATTTGGGAGCGGCGATTGCAGGCGGAATGGGGCTTGCCGCCGGTGCAAACCTGAATCCGGAAAGGATATATCCATCGATGTTTGAGCCGATTCACGGTTCTGCCCCGGATATCGCCGGGCAGGGGAAGGCCAACCCTCTTGCGGCTATCTGGTCGGCCAGCCAGATGCTGGATTTCTTTGGCCATGAGGATATGGGAAGCAGGGTCCTGTCCGCAATCGAGGCCGTCTTAGAGGAGGGCAGTGTCCTGACGCCCGACCTCGGCGGCACGGCTACAACAAGCCAGACGGCGGACCGTGTTCTTGCGAAGCTTTGCGGATAGCAGAATTAGGAATATTATGGAAAATAAATAGAAAACAATGGGATAGTGTGTTAGAATGTAGATACAATAAAGGTCGATCAATGTGAAGGGGAGGCGTTATTATGGCAGTGAAAAAAGTAGTTATCACCATTGGAAGACAATATGGCAGCGGCGGAGCCGACACCGGCAGAAGGCTGGCAGAAGAACTGGGACTTGGTTTTTATGACAAGAATATCCTGAGGATGAATTCAGATGAAAGCGGAATCAAGGAAAGCTATTTTCACCTGGCAGACGAGAAGGCGGGAAATAAGCTGCTGTATAAGATTATCAGCAGTCTGACACCGGAAAAAGGCGCTCCCTCCTTTGGTTCGGATCTGATCTCCGCCGACAACCTGTTCCGGTTCCAGTCGGAGGTAATCCGGAAACTGGCGGCGGAAGAATCCTGCGTCATCATCGGAAGGTGCGCCAACTATGTCCTGGACGGAATGGGGGGACTGCTCCGTGTCTATTTGTATGCAGACATCGAAGTGAGGGAGGCAAGAATCAGGGAAAAGGATCTTTACGATGAGAAAGAGGTATTGAAGAATATCAAGAGGATAGACAGGGAACGCCGCGATTATCACAGATATTACACGGGACGTGACTGGCAGGAGCTGGACAATTATGACCTGGTAATCAACACCACTCATATCGGCGTGGATGGGGCCGTAGCTGTAATCAAGAATTATCTGACCGTGATGGGATATGATTTGGAGAAAGATTTTCATTGATGAAAAGGGGCGGTAATTTCAACTGATGTGGTGTATGATTTTTATTGGTAATATTAGCCGGCCGCATAATTAATGATACCCAAAAAATCGCTGAAGTCTCACGAACTCAGCGATTTTTCTTTTGGGGAGGTTTTTTACAGCCCTTTTTTAACGGCCTGCCGTCAGGCAGATTAAAAATGAATTTCTTCAGGAAAGGCTTCCCTGCGCAGAATCCCCCACATTTTATCGATATAGGAAAGTGTATAAAAGTTTTCATAGTAGTGATAATAGAAAGCTCCTTTGAGCGTCATCCGATATTCCCCGTTCTCCTCGGTGGCAAATCCCAGCTTTTTAGCAAGCCAAAGCTCGGGGCCGTATGCTTTTTTGAGAGGCGTGTTGAAAAACACTTCAAAGTCTTTTGAATTTACTTTGGTACTGTAGGCGGTCCAGAATAAGTAATACACCATACGCTGTCTTTCGGAAAAACGCAGAGTCAGAGAAGTGGGAAGTTTCCCCTCCTCAATCCTTTTTTGATATTCCGTCACAGAAAAGGTGTTGATTTTAAACTGCTCCTTTAAAAGTGTTGTGGCAGAGCAGCCAAAACCAAGGAAATTATCTCTCGTCATGGATGAATATCCGGCGGTGCCGGAATTGGAGAAGGTCCAGATGGAATCGCGTCGGTATCCCATCTCCTTACAGTAGAGGGTGATTTCATCCAGAAGCTTTCTCTTTTCCTTCTTTTTCAGCGGCTTTATCCGGCTGTCCGTGAAGGTGAAGTCAATCAATGGATAGATTGCGATATGGTTGGCTCCGTTAGCAAAGGCAGTTTCAATATCGTTTTTCAAATCTTCTGATGTCTGACCGGGCAGTGCAAATATAAAGTCCATTGAGACCGTTTCAAAGGAAAAATTCGACAAAGCCTCAGCCATGCGCTTACAATCGAACGCGCGGCGGCCCAGGATATTTAAATATTTGTCCTGAAATGACTGGATTCCGATGCTGATTTTAGTGATGCCGGCTTCTTTCAAAAGCCGGAGCGTCTCATTGGTCACATTGTCCGGATGCAGTTCGAGGCCGATGCCTTCAGTAATGATAAAATGCTCCTGCAAAGCATCAATGATTTCTTTCAGACGGGGGGCCGCAAGTGCAGGCGTTCCGCCGCCAAAATAGAGGCTGGTGACCGGCTTCTTCTCCTTTTGGCGTCCTGCGCTCAGGTGGATTTCTTTAATTAAAGCGTCGATGTAGAGGCTGCATTTTTCCGCCGAATACAGCTCCTTGCAGTAAGGGCAGAAGGAACAAAGCTGGCTGCAAAACGGCAGATGAACGTAAAGTCCAAGTCCCGTGCATTCCCCGTAATTCAACCGGGAATCATATTCATTTTTAAAGGTAAACGGACGGAGCGTCCTGGTGAACCACATCCGTGTGAGAGTAGTGACAAATCCCATAAATCCTCCTGGCGCTGACTCTTACATGCATTTTGTCTGTTGTCTTATAAAAAATGTTGATTTGTACACCGCATTCATTATATGTATTTGAGATAGGTACAGAGAAGTTCGGCTATGATCTTTATGTTTCCGCTGAACAGCAGGGTATATTCCGCCACGAAAAAATAGCCGCATTGTTCACACAGGCCCGGACTGTGGATGCATCTGCCGCAGGTGCTGATTTCCCCGCCTTCCATTACAATACATTGATGGCAGGGCGTTGGAAAGCTGTTGTTTATGATATACGGAAATGCGCTAAGCAAGTTGAAAACAGGAGCTCCCTGCTTTTTCATCAGGGCAATGGCATCACAGCAGCCGGCTTTTTCTTCCCTGGAAAGGGCAAGCTCTGCGGTATCGGGATAAGGGGTGTGGAAATTAAAAGAAACGGCCCGCACGTTATCAGTGTCTCTGGCTTTGATACATACGTCACGGACCGTATGCCTGTTAATCCGGTTTATTGCCATATAGAAGCAGATATTATCGGAGGAGGCATTTCTTATATTTTCCATAATCCGATCATAGGTGTCTCCACGGATCTCATTGTGCTTTTCTTTATCCCCGTCAAGACTCAGCAGGATAAGATCTGCCTCAGGCAAATCCAGGGGAAAGGTTCCGTTCGTCACCGTATTTACAATAAGGAAACCCATCTCCCTGGCCTCTCTGACCAGATCACGGAGCGTTTTACCACCATCATTCCATAGGAAGGTCTCACCTCCGCAAAAAAACAGGATACGGATGCCCATACCGTACAGCTTTTCCATCTCGGCCCTGATTTGGCGGTAGGGATGGAGGACGGCGGTAATATTATTTACAGAGCAGTGCTTACAGGAAAGATTGCATTTATCTGTCAAAATAATAGTTCCGAGAATCGGATTTTTCTGCCTCAAAAGAATTGTTTTAATACTGAAACAGGCCAGGTGGAAAAATGACGATAATTTCATAGGGCGGCCGCCTTTCGCTGTTAATTGTTAAGCTGCTCTCACCAATCCAGTTCGACCGGAGTGTATTCATGGTGAATGGCAGGAAGGATCCTGCCGATTAAATCGTCTTTTTTAATCTTCAGACTGGATGTATTGATGCAGGGATGGCAGCCGATATATTCATCTTTCAGGATATCTTCGTCAATGACAAGGCGGACATGGTTTTCCGGATCATTCATCAGGCCGAGGACGCTTACAGAACCCGGGGTGATATCGAGATACTCCTCCATATGTGCGGCATCGGCAAAGGAAAGACGGGAACATCCCATTTTCTTGGAAAATACTGCGGTGCGGAATTTCTTGTCACCGGGCATCATCAGAAGGTAAAAGCTGGATTTCTGGGCATTGCAGAGAAACAGGTTCTTGCAGATGCGGATGTCCAGAAGCCGTTCCACCTCATGGCAGCTTTCGATTGTCTCCGTCGGGTCGTGATCAATCCTGGTATAGGCAAGCCCCAGTGAATCGAGGAGAGTATAAACACGCTGTTCTTTGGGCAGACGGAGAGTGAAATTATCCGGTCGGCCGGTGTACAGTGTCTGATCAATATAGATTTCGTTCGGTGAAACAGCCTGATGGGCTGCGGCTGATGGATTCATATTCTTACTCCTTTTAGTCTGCTGACGTTTTCTATTGTTTGTATGGTTATACCGTAACTTAAATTCAGTATTTGTAATATATCCGGTAACGGGTCCACTTGTAATTAGCGCTGAATCGTGGAAAAACGGATATGTTCTCCTATTATACCAAGCTACGGCGAAAAAGCAATATTTTAATCAATGTTTGTATTGATTTGACAGGGCATATCGACTATAATAACGAAGCTTGGGATATTTCGATAGATTGATAGCAGATATATAGATTTAACTGAGGAAGTAATGGGAAAATCAATAGAAGACGCTATTATAAAATTAATATAAAATAAGGATAGATAGGGCAAAACCATGAGACATCAGACTGATATAGATAAAATGAATACGAACAGGAACCTGTTTTTTATGTCACTGCCAATATTCGTTGAGCTGCTTTTACAGCTTTTGGTAGGAAATATTGACCAGATGATGGTCAGCCGTGTTTCCCAGCAGTCGGTGGCATCCATTGTTAATGCGAACCAGATTATGAATCTGGTGATTATTGTACTCAGCATGGCATCTACGGCATCTACGGTAATTTTATCACAATACCTTGGGGCGGAGGATAAGGCAAATTCGTCCAGAACCTGTATGGTGTCGATTCTGATGATCACGGTGGTAAGCCTGCTGTCCACACTTCTGGTATTTGCAGGTTACAAGCCGCTTTACAAAGCACTCCGTGTGCCGGAGGAAATATTTGATGAAGCTTCGCTGTATCTGCTTATCGTCGGGGCATGTATCACAGTGCAGGGACTTTACCTAATATTCTCCGCGATTATCAGGGCGTTTGCGATGATGAAGGAAGTCATGATAGTTTCCATTGTTATGAATGTTATGAATATTATTGGAAACGCAATTTTAATCAACGGCTGGTTCGGCATGCCGAGGCTTGGGGCAGTAGGTGCGGCTGTTTCTACGGATATCAGTAAGCTGGTGGGACTGGGGCTGATGATCCTGCTGTTTGTGAAGCGTACTAACGTGAAGCTGGGACTGCGGTTTTTAAAGCCGTTTCCAGTTCAGATTATGAAAAAACTCTGCCTTCTGGCGGTTCCCTCCGGTGTGGAGAGTTTCTCTTATAATATGTCACAGATGTGCATTTTGGGTATTGTCAATTCCTTCGGCACGATGGTGACGGTCACAAAAGGGTATTGCAGTATATTCGCTAATCTGGCCTATGTTTATGCGATGGCGATTGCTTCGGCAACCCAGATTGTATTGGGATATCTGATAGGGACGAAGAAAATTGATTTAATCCAGAAAAGAGTGAATGCGACGCAGAAGGTGGCTCTGGCGGCCTGTGTGGGCCTGGCGGTTCTGCTGTTCTTGGGCAGCAATTATATCTTTCTGATATTCACGGATGACCCGGAGATCATTGCACTGGGGCGGAGGATTCTGTTTATTGAAATTTTTCTGGAAATAGGACGAGCCGTCAATATAGTAATGACGAAATGTCTGATTGCCGTCGGAGATGCGGTCACACCGACAGTAGTCGGCGTAAGTTTTCAATGGGGAGTTGCCTTTGTCGGGGCATGGGTATTCGGAGTTATATTTGGCTGGGGCCTGGAGGGCGTCTGGATCGCTATGGCGATAGACGAATGTCTCAGAGGATTGATATTTGCCGTGCATTTTAAAAAAGAACGGTGGAAAAAAGTGTTCAGAAGTGTGGATGATTGAGCCGGATAAATTAGTAATTGTGGATGATTGGCTGGGATTTAGATGACGAGTTGTGGAAATGTGGATGAAATGGGAGATAAATGTGGATAACATGAGATACAAGTTTGAATTTTCTGAGAATATGTGGATGTAAATGGAAGAGATTGAAAAGGGAGGCTGGGATGGAGAAAAGTGGGAATGGTTTTGGGAAGTATGAGGCGGAAAAGAGGAAGAGTGGCGTGGAAAAGAGTAAGGGCGAGGCGGAAAAGAGGAAGAGCAGCGTGGAAAAGAGTAAGAGCGGAGTGGAAATGGGAAAGAGCGGAGTGGAAAAGAGTAAGAGCGGAGCGGATGAGAGAAAGAGCGGGGCGGAAAAGAGGAAGAGCGGAGTGAATACGAGAAAAGGCAGGGCGGAAATAGGGAAGAGCCGCGTTGATAAGGGGCATGGGGCGGATACGAGAAAGAGCGGTGTGAATATGGGGAAGAATGGAGCGAATACGAGGAAGAGTGGCGTGGACACCGGGAAGAATGATGTGGAAATGAGAAAAAACAGGGCGGATGCCGGGAACAGCGGAACGGATAAAAGGAAGAGTGGGACAGGCATAGGGAGCCTTGGAGCCGATAAGAAGCGTGGAGCCGATAAATGGGAAAATGGAACAGATAAGAGGAAAGGCAGAGCAGGCAGCAGTAAAAGCGGAGCGGGGAAGAGTGACTTCTCTCAAAAGCAGGTGAAGGAAGCTTTTCGTGGAAAAAACAGTAAGGATTTTTCCGGCAGAGACCGCTTCGGGAATAAAAGAGCAGACGGAAAGAATGAGGAAAGTGTAAAAAATACCGGGAACGGCAGCAGGAAAAGGAACTCGCCCTGTCCTGTTTATGAACAGTGCGGCGGATGTCAGCTTCTGCACCTTCCTTACAAACAGCAGCTCGCTGAAAAACAGAAGCGGATGGAGGAACTCTTAAAAGGAATCTGTCCGGTGAAGCCAATTATTGGGATGAAGGAGCCTCTGCATTACCGGAATAAGGTACATGCCGTATTTGGGCATGACAGAAAGGGAAATCCGCTCTCCGGCGTTTACAAAGAAGGAACGCATATTCTTGTCCCGGTTGAGAAATGCCTGATTGAGGATGAGAAGGCAGATGAGATTATCGGGACTATCAGAGGGATGCTGAAATCATTCAAGATCCGGACATTTGATGAGGATACAGGATATGGCTTTTTGAGGCATGTTCTTGTCAGACGCGGATTTGCCACAGGGGAAATTATGGTGGTACTGGTGACGGCTTCGCCGGTATTTCCGTCGAAAAATAATTTCGTGAAGGCTCTCAGAGAGAAGCATCCTGAGATTACGACGATTGTTCAGAATATTAACAATAGAAGCACAAGCATGGTGCTGGGCGATAAAGAGCACGTGCTTTATGGCAGAGGCTACATTGAGGATGTGCTGTGCGGACTCCGATTCAGGATTTCTTCGAAGTCGTTTTACCAGGTGAATTCTGCGCAGACGGAGCTTCTCTACAATAAGGCCCTGCAACTGGCTGCACTGACCGGAAAAGAGAAAGTTTTAGATGCATATTGCGGTATCGGTACCATTGGCCTGATTGCAAGCAGGAAGGCCGGAGAGGTGATTGGGGTGGAATTGAACCCCGATGCAGTCCGTGACGCAGTACAGAATGCAAAAATGAATGATGTGAAGAATATCCAGTTCTACTGCAATGACGCCGGACGGTTTATCGTAAATATGGCGGAAAAGGGCGAAAAGGTGGACGTCATTTTGATGGATCCCCCCAGAAGCGGAAGTACGAAGGAATTCATTGACGCGGTCGCCAAGATGGGTCCGGAACGTGTGGTCTATGTCTCCTGCGGGCCGGAAACACTTGTTAGAGATCTTCGGTGGTTTATGGGGAATGGGTACCGGGCTGTCGAGGCTTGGCCGGTGGATATGTTTGGGGGGACTGGGCATGTTGAAACGGCCGTGCTTCTCGTGCGGAAACCTTGATTCCAGGCGGGTTTGCGGGACTATTTGGAGAAAATGGAGTTGTGTTTTTGCGGATGATGAGATGGATAAGTTTCCGCAGATAGGGGGACGGGGATAACGCCGGAGAGTTTGATAATGAGGGTTTTGTCGGGCAAAAGATGCAATCCGGCAAAACCCATACTATTTGGCAAAAGCGGATACTATCTGGCAAAACCAGTATTGTGCGATAAAAGCGATAGTTGCTGAGTAAAATAAACAATGTTTAATTTTTGCTTGTAATTTATCAATCCATCGTTTAAACTGAACCTATCTGAATACACAGTTCTGAAAACATATCGTTCGGGAGTTCCCCGGTATATTCAATCATACATTAAGGCAAAGGAGAGGTAGGTATGTCATTTGGATTTGTTGATTTTGCAAAAGAAGTTTTGAAAGCTTCGGAAAGTCCGCTGTCTGTAGAAGAGATGTGGGAAACAGGTTGTAACCAGGGGTTTGATGAGAAGCTGGGTTCTTCTGGCAAAACACCAATTAGGACCCTGTCAGCCAGAATCTATGTGGATATCAAAAACAACACGGATTCGGTATTTATACAGGTTAGTAAAAGGCCAGCTAAATTTTATCTGAAAGGAAAAGACATTAATCCAGAAAAAGGAATCCCGGAATCTGCTGCAGGCAGGAGAAAGAGTAAGTTTGCAGAAAGGGATTTACATATTTTACTATCCAGTTTTGTCTGCACGGACGAGCATTTTAAATGTATGACAAAGACGATTTATCATGAAGTTTCCAAGAGGGAGAAAAGCGGTAAAAATAAATGGCTGCATCCTGATATTGTGGGGGTTCATTTTCCATTTGATTCTTATACGGATAATACACTGAAGCTTTTCGATGTGTTGAAGGTCAACCCATATAAGCTGTATTCTTTTGAGATGAAAATCAGCCTGACTCTGTCAAACTTACGGGAATATTACTTTCAGGCAGTGTCAAATTCAAGCTGGGCGCATGAAGGATACCTGGTTGCGCTTCAAATATCAGAGGAACCGGAACTGATGGATGAATTGCGGAGATTGAATAATGCCTTTGGGATTGGGGTAATCCGTCTGGATGCGGAACACTTTATGCAGAGTGAGATACTATTTTCAGCGAAAGAGAAAGATTCCCTTGATTGGGATACGATAAACCGCCTGGTGGATGATAACCGGAATTTTAAAAGTTTTCTCAATGATTTGATGGAGGATGTCAAAGTTGGAAAAGTCAAGAGCAGGTATGATGACGTCTGTCTGGAAGAGGAGCAAATGTATCAATATGTTTTGAAATGCGGTATTGTATCCTGATGAATGAATAACAATTCTATTTAAAAGATAGTCCTTGACTGTTTGCTTTAAAAGCAGGCGGTCAGGGATTTTTTAGTTCTGTTTATCTGAAATGTCCCCTTTTATAAAAAAATGTGTCAATGAACAAGTTGACGAATAAATGTTTGTTTTTATGGAAAAGCTTACCATATAAAATCTTACAGGGAGAACAGCTATGAATACAAATCATCGATTGGAATTTGGAAAATATGTGGAGACGCTGCGGAAGGGCAGGGGGAAGTCTCTTCGGGAGACAGCAAAAGCCATAAACGTATCACCCCAGTTTTATAGCGAAGTGGAGAAAGGGAGGAGTAGTGCGTTTACTGCAGAAAGGTTGAAGTCGCTGGCCTGCTTTCTCTTATTAAATGATGATGAAGTCCATACACTTTATGATATGGCGGCAGAATCACGATCATCCAGTGATATTGCGACACCACAGGACTGTGCCGATTATATGCTGTGCAACAGCTATGTAGTAGAAGCGCTGCGGCTTTCGATGGAAACCGGTGCAGGAGAAAAAGAATGGCAGGTTCTTTTGGATGAGTTAAGAGCAAGGAAGGGGTGATCTGTCTATGTACCAGCCAAGGTTAAGAAAGAGCAGAAACAGGATTCCTATTATGAGTAATGCTGAAATTGATGAACATGCGGAAGAACTGTTGAAAGACTACAAATCTACTGTGTTGAAAAATCCGCAGCCAGTGGATATAGAAGCCTTTGCAGAAATTTATCTCGATCTGGCGTTAGATTACACTTATTTGTCTCATTGCGGCCTGATTTTAGGCAGGATGATATTTCAAAATACAGAAAGAGTTCCTGTGTATCTGCCACGGGAAAAATGTGCTGATTATCTGTATGTGGATAGAGGAACTATGATGATTGATAATACCGTATTGGAGGATAGGAAGGAGTACCGGCTCCGGTCCACCATAGGGCACGAATGCGGGCATTGGATATTCCACTCTGATTATTATACGCACACAAATTACCAAAGTCAGGGGATAAAGCCGCAATCAGGTATTACCGAATGCCGGAAAATAGATATTGAGGGCGGATCAGGAACGGCAGGTAAACGAAGGCTGATTACAGATACAGATTGGCTGGAGCACCAGGCTAAGTATTTCAGTGCTGCTATTTTAATGCCAAAGACGCCATTTGTCAGTGTGGCATTAGATATGCAGGAGAACAACCACCATAGTGAAACAGACATCACAGAGGCACTTTCCAGGATATTTCAAGTATCGCCAGCTTCTGCTAAAATACGGCTTGTTCAGTTGGGACTTACCGGATGTTCCAATCAGGATGTCAGATTTGCAAATGTAAATTATTTGACATGTTCCAGTATCTGACAGGCACTCTGTGGGTAACAGAGTGCTGATTTAAAAGAGTACGTGTCAAGTAAATGGTTGTCAAACTAAAATTTTTTTAGATATTTTGTCAACCAGTGGATTGACAGGAAAGGAGAGGCATATGAAAGAAAAAATTCACTGTCCGCTATGCAGGAAACGGGCTTTTGATTTTTATTCCTCGTCAAACGGAGAAATTTGGGTGGAACTGAAGTGTCCCCATTGCCGGAACATCGTACAAGTCCGCTGCCAAATTTGCACCAGCCAGAAGGACAAGAAAGAAGAATTGGTAACTCAATAACTAAGTAACCTACCGAGCAAAGGGTCCGCAATTGCGAGACACCAAATAGCCGGAGTAAAGCAGAATTACAGCTTACTCCGGCTATTTTTTTGCCCTTTTCCAATCTGCTGTTGCTGCTTTACTCACGGGTAAAGAAAGGAACAGCATGAAAATCAAATATGAATTTATGACCGGGGAAAGGTTGGAACTCGAAGTGGATGATAACATTGGAGAAATTATGATTGAGATGGAGAAAACGCAAACCAGAAGGAACCGGGCTGAAACAAGGCGGCATAATTCGTTGGAATTTATGCAGGAAAGCCGGGAAGGGCATTTTCCAAAGCAGTTTGCAGACGAAAGAACGGATATTGAGCAAATAATGATAGATTTTGAAGAAAAGGAAAGACTTCACCGGGCCATTCAGAAATTGGACGGTAAGGATGCCATGATTGTACAGAAGTATTATTTTGAGGAAAAATTCATGGCTGAAATAGGTAAGGAGTTGAGTATTTCTACAACGGCTGTGTCTAAGAGATTAAAAAAAATTCCTGATAAAATAAAAAAGTTATGGAAGCAGGTTTAATTCGTGATTCTCTTGTGGCTATATAGTAGGGCATTCAATATGACCCAATTGTGAAAGGAGACTGCGGGTGATGAAAACAATCCGAATTATTGTAAAAGGTGGTGAAAATCCACAAATTACAGTCTCAAAAGATAAAGCAAAGAAGAGCTTACCCGGATTTTTGCTCAGAAAAAAGGAATCAGAAACTCTGTATGGAAAGGGGGCGCAGAAATTATGAAAAAGGTGTTTATCTGCAGCCCCTTCCGTGGGGATGTGGAAGGGAACAGCGCAAAGGCGGTGGGGTACTGCCGGAGGGCTTATGAGGAGGGGAATCTTCCCATTGCTCCCCATCTGCTGTTTCCGCAGTTTTTGAATGAAGACAGTTTGAAAGAACGGGCAGACGGGATTGCCATGGGGCTGGAACTGCTGATTGGCTGTGACGAGATGTGGGTGTTCGGGGAGGATACCGAGGGCATGGAGCAGGAAATCCGGTTTGCAGTGGAGCATGGCATCCACATCTGGTTTAAGGAAGATGCGGAAGGAGGCAGCGTGGTATGAAGCTGGTAATGGTTGTGACGAAACTGACGGGAAATGAGGACAATGACCGGGCGAGGGCGCAGGAGTATTGCCGCTATGCGGCGCACAAGGGTGCTATCCCGGTCAGTGCCTATCTGAACTTCCATGGAATGTTCCCGGACGAGCTTGGCGGGGCGGTAGAGCATCTTTTAATCTCCCGGCTGGCAAAGCAGGTGGATGAGATATGGGTGTTTGGGAATGAGACGGATGAGGAGAAGCAAAAGCGGATTGAGGAAGCCTGCCGGGAGTACGGCGGCAGGGCAAAGTATTTTGACGCAAGGGAGATTGGGGAGGATTTGCTGCTCTGTACCATGTTCTCCGAGGAACTGATTGAGAAGCTGGAAGAAATGGAGGAGATTTAGATGGGAAGTGAATTGTTGAAGATGGTGGACGGGTTTGCTTTGGTTGTGGAGGGCTTGCGAGAGTTGGCGGGACAGGATGTGGAAGAAGCAAAGGCGGAGATGAAGCAAGAGAGCAAAACAGAGAAAGGCACAGTAGATAAGAACACAGCCGGAGTAAAAGTGGATAAGAAAAAAGAGGAACAGAAGGTAGCTGTGGAGGATATCCGTGTGGTACTGGCGGAGAAGTCACAGGAGGGAAAAACTAAGGAAATTAAGGAACTGCTGGGGAAATACGGGGCGGCAAAGCTGTCCGCCGTGGAGGAGAAAGATTATCCGGCGCTGCTTGCGGAAGCGAAGGTGCTGTGATGGGGAGACATGCGCTGTTATCTGCTTCTTTCTCCAAGCGGTGGCTGAACTGTACGCCATCCGCACGGCTGGAGGAGCAGTTCACGGTAGATACGGGGAGTGTGTATGCGGAGGAAGGCACTGCCGCCCATGCTTTGGCGGAGCATAAGCTCAAACGGTTGTTGAAGCGGCGTTCCAAGCGTCCGGTGTCGGACTATGACTGTGACGAGATGGAAGAATGCACTGATGAGTATGTGGCTTATGCCATGGAGCAGATTGAACTGGCGAAACAGAGCTGCAAAGACCCGGTGGTGCTGATTGAGCAGCATCTGGATTACTCCGCCTATGTGCCGGAAGGGTTTGGAACCGGGGACTTGGTGATTGTTGCGGACGGGGCTTTGACAGTCATTGACCTGAAATACGGGAAAGGCGTGGCTGTGGAGGCGGAGTGGAATCCACAAATGATGTTGTACGGGCTGGGGGCATTGGAACTGTTTGACGCCATTTATGATATTGATACGGTGCGGATGACGATTTACCAGCCGAGACTGGAGAGTGTCAGCACCTGGGAGATTTCTGTTTCTGACCTGATGGACTGGGTGGAGACGGAACTAAAGCCGAAAGCACAGCTTGCTATCAACGGTGTGGGAGAGTTCAAGTGCGGTTCCTGGTGCCGGTTCTGCAAGGCGAAGAACACCTGCAGGGTGAGGGCGGAGGAATACCTGAAGCTGGCGCAGATGGAGTTTCAGGCTCCAGCGCTCCTGTCCGATGAGGAGATTGCGGAGGTTTTAAAGGTTGCGGATGACCTGGCAAAGTGGGCGGCAGATGTGTATGCCTTTGCCACGGATGAGGCAATCACCCACGGGAAGCAGTGGGCAGGCTTCAAACTGGTGGAAGGCCGGAGCAACCGGAAGTATACGGATGAAGAGGAAGTGGCGGAGGCGGCGAAGGCTGCCGGGTACACGGATATTTATAAGAGCACTTTGGTAGGCATCACGGAGATGGAGAAGTTGATGGGAAAGAAGAAGTTTGCGGAGGTGCTTGGGAAGCTGGTGTACAAGCCACAGGGAAAGATTACCCTGGTGACGGAATCGGATAAGAGGGAAGCAGTGATGACAGCAACCGCAGAGGCGGATTTTAAGGAGGAAGCAAGACCATGAACAATGAAAGTATGAACCTGACAAAAGTAATCGTACCGTGTAGATTTTCTTACCTGCATTGCTGGGAGCCAAATGCGGTGAACGGGGGAGACCCGAAGTATTCGGTGTCGGCGATTATCCCGAAGTCGGATGCGGAGACTGTGGAGAAGATTAAGAGGGCCATTGAACAGGCTAAGAAAGATTCCGTTTCCAAGTGGGGCGGGAAGGTTCCGGCAAATTTGAAACTTCCTTTGAGAGACGGGGATATTGACCGCCCGGAGGATGAAGCCTATGCGGACAGTTATTTCTTCAATGCCAACAGCAGGCAGGCCCCGCAGGTGGTGGATAAGAATGTGCAGCCCATTCTTGACCAGTCGGAGGTGTATTCCGGGTGTTATGGCAGGATCAGTGTGAATTTTTATTGGTTCAACAATAACGGGAACCGTGGGATTGCGGCAGGTCTGGGGAATATCCAAAAACTGCGTGATGGGGAATCCCTGGGCGGCAGGAGTAATGCGGAGGAGGATTTTGATGCAGTAGAGGACGAGGAAGATTTCCTTGGATAATAGGAGCAGGGCGGCGGGTGACCGCTGCCCATTCTCCAACGTGCAGAGGAAAGGAGTCCTGCCATGGGAAGTGTGTTGGAAATTGACGTTGAAACGTTCAGCGATGTGGATTTGATAAAATGCGGGGTTTATGCTTATGCGGACAGCCCTGCTTTTGAAATGCTGCTGTTTGCGTATTCCTTTGACAGTGGGGAAACGCAGGTGGTAGATCTGGCGCAGGGAGAGGAACTGCCGGGAGAAGTGGTGGATGCCATTTTTGATGATGTGGTGATTAAGACAGCGTTTAATGCCAACTTTGAACGCACCTGTCTTTCTAAGCATTTCGGGAGATATCTTTATCCGGATTCCTGGCATTGCAGCGCGGTACAGGCGGCTATGCTTGCACTGCCCCGGTCTTTGGAGGAAGTTGGGACTGTGCTTGGGCTGGAACAGCAGAAGATGAAAGAAGGAAAAGATTTAATCCGGTATTTCTGTATGCCGTGCAAACCAACAAAAGCCAATGGCGGGAGGACACGGAACCTGCCCTGCCATGCGCCGGACAAGTGGGAGTTGTTTAAGTCCTACTGTATCCGGGACGTGGATGTGGAGAAGGGGATAAGAAGGAAACTGCAGCATTTTCCGATTCCTGAAAGTGAGATGGAACTGTACCGCCTGGACCAGAAAATCAATGACCGGGGCGTATTGGTGGACAGAGAGTTAGTGCGGCAGGCGGTGTCCTGCGATTTACTGTATAAGGATGTTGTGACGAAACGAGCGTATGAACTGACCGGGCTGGAGAATCCCAATTCCGTGGCGCAGATAAAGTCATGGCTGGGGGAGAACGGCGTGGAGATGGAAAGCCTGTCGAAAAAGACGGTGGCCGGGCTGATTGAGGAATCAGACGGGGAGGTACAGGAGCTTTTAAGGCTCCGGCTTCTGATGGCGAAGACATCCGTGAAAAAGTATGAGGCTATGGAGAGGTCTGTCTGTTCGGACGGGCGGGTGCATGGCTTATTGCAGTTTTACGGGGCAAATAGGACAGGTCGGTGGGCCGGGAGGCTGGTGCAGGTGCAGAATTTACCCCAGAACCATATCCTGGACTTGGAAATGGCGAGAAGCCTTGTAAAGCAGGGGCGTTTTGAGGATGTGGAGCTGCTTTATGATTCCACGCCGAATGTGCTGTCGGAGCTTATCCGTACAGCTTTTATCCCGAAACCGGGCTACCGCTTTGTGGTGGCGGATTTTTCTGCCATTGAAGCGAGGGTGCTGGCATGGCTGTCCGGGGAGCGGTGGCGGCTGGAGGTGTTTGCCTCCCATGGGAAGATTTATGAGGCATCGGCATCCGCCATGTTCCATGTACCGATAGAGGAAGTGACGAAAGGCTCCCCGCTCCGCCAGAAAGGGAAGATTTCAGAACTGGCTTTGGGGTACGGCGGAGCAGTGGGAGCATTGACTTCCATGGGCGCTTTGGATATGGGGCTGGTAGAGGAAGAACTTGCCCCGTTGGTATCTGCCTGGAGGAGTGCCAATCCCCATATCACACAGTTCTGGTGGGATGTGGATGCGGCGGCGGTAAAGGCGGTCACGGAGAAAAAGAAAACGAGGGCGGGGAGAATCGTCTTTGAATATAAGAGCGGGATTCTGTTTGTGGAACTGCCGTCCGGCAGGAAACTGTCCTATGTAAAACCCAGGATGGCACTGAACAAATTTGGCAGGAACGGGCTGACCTATGAGGGGATTGCGGAGAACAAGAAATGGGACCGGATAGAAACTTATGGTCCGAAGCTGGTAGAGAATATCGTGCGGGGGACGGCAAGGGATTTATTGGCGGAGGCCATGCTCCGGGTAGAGGAAATGGGCTATCCCATTGTCATGCACTGCCATGACGAGATCATAGCGGAGGTGCCGGAGGGAACCGGCTCCGTGGAGGAGATGTGTGCGGTCATGGCGGTGCAGCCAGAGTGGGCGGATGGGCTGCCCCTCCGGGCAGACGGTTATGAGTGCGCTTTTTATAAAAAGGAATAGGAGGCAGGGGAACATGAAGCTGTTTATTTCAACAGGGAATTCACGGATGGAGAAGCGGTGGAACGGCAGGGAGATGGATCTAGAGGAATTTATCAGGCGCATCTCCACGACAATCCGCACATCGGAGACGGTGGAGCAGTATCGGAAGCTGTCCAAGGCAAAGCAGGATGATATCAAGGATGTGGGAGGCTATGTGCTGGGGAAGCTGAAGGGCGGCAGGAGGAAGAAGGACTGCGTGGTGTTCCGGTCTGCCCTCACATTGGATATGGATTATGCCACAGCAGATATCCCGGAGCAGATAGAACTGTTTTTTGATTTCCGCTGCCTTATCTATTCCACCCATAAGTATACGCCGGAGAGTCCAAGGCTTCGGCTGATTATTCCGCTGTCCAGGACGGTATCGCCGGATGAATATACGGCAGTGGCGAGGAAAGTGGCAGAGGATATCGGCATGGAGCTGTTTGATGATACCACCTATGAACCGTCCAGGCTGATGTACTGGCCGTCCACTTCTGCGGACGGGGAGTTTGTGTTCCGGGACATTGAGGGGGAAATCCTAGACCCGGATACAATACTGTCCCGTTACAAAGACTGGAAGGATTCTTCGGAGTGGCCGGTGAGCAGCCGCCAGCAGGCAGTGGTGCAGAGGGAGATGAAGAAGCAGGCGGACCCGCTGGAAAAGGATGGGGTGATTGGGGCGTTCTGCCGGACCTATGGCATTGAAGAGGCGGTTGCCGCTTTTCTGCTGGAGGTGTACCAGCCAAGCGCCATGCCGGGAAGGTTTGATTATATCCCGGCGGATTCCCAGGCGGGCGTGGTGGTCTATGAGGGGAAGTTTGCCTATTCCCACCATGCCACGGACCCGGCCTGCGGGAAGCTGATGAATGCTTTTGACATGGTGCGGATTCATAAATTCGGGGAACTGGACAGCCACTCATCCGAGGATACGGACCCTGCAAAGCTGCCTTCTTTTAAGGCAATGAGCGAATTTGCGGTGAAGGATGAAAAGGTGAAACGCCAGTTGATGAGAGAACGGGAGGAATCCGCAGAGGCGGAGTTTTCACAGGAAGAATGGCAGTCTGCCCTGGAACTGGACCGTCAGGGGAGGGTAAAGGATACGCTGGATAATCTGGTGACAGCAATAAGGCATGACGGACGGTTACAATCCATTGCGTTCAATCTCCACCGGGACGGTATTGACGCAGGGAAGGGGCTGCCCTGGAAACAGATCAAGCCGGGATGGAACGATTCTGATTTTGCATCCCTGAAAGTGTACCTGAATAAAGGCTATGGCGTATACTCCCCATCCAAAACGAAGGATGCACTGCTTGCGGTGGCTTCCGAACGGGCATATCATCCGGTGAAAGAATATCTGGATGGGCTTCCGGTCTGGGATGGGGTAAAACGGGTGGATACACTGCTCGCGGATTATCTTGGGGCAGAGGATTCCGAGTATACAAGGGCAGTCATACGGAAAACACTGGCGGCAGCGGTAGCGAGGATTTACCAGCCAGGGGCGAAATTTGACAATGTGCTAATCCTAAACGGTCCCCAGGGAATTGGGAAGTCCACGCTGTTTGCAAAGCTGGCGGGAGCCTGGTTTTCCGACAGCCTGACGCTCACAGACATGCGGGATAAGTCCGGGCCGGAAAAACTGCAGGGCTATTGGATTCTGGAGCTGGGAGAGCTTGCAGGGATGAAAAAGACGGATGTGGAGACGGTGAAATCTTTTCTGTCCCGCGTGGATGATAAGTACCGTGCTAGTTATGGGCTGAATGTAGAGAGCCATCCGAGGCAGTGCGTGATTGTGGGAAGCACCAATACGGAGAGTGGATTTTTAAGAGATATAACAGGAAATCGGAGGTTCTGGCCGGTGCGGGTGAATGGGCAGAGCGTGAAGAAACCGTGGCAGATAACAGCAGAGGAAGTGACACAGATTTGGGCGGAGGCAGTTGCTGTTTATAAGGGCGGTGAAAAGCTGTTCCTAGAAGGGAATGTGGCGGCAATGGCAGCCTCAGAGCAGGCGGAGGCCATGGAGACGGATGACCGGGAAGGTCTGGTCAGGACGTATCTTGAAAAGCTCCTGCCGGAAAATTGGGATACGATGAGCCTCTATGACCGTAGGAATTTTTTAAATGGCAGTGAGTTTGGGGAGACGCAGAGAGAGGGTACTGTGAAACGAACCAGAGTGTGCAACATGGAAATCTGGTGTGAGTGTTTTGGACGGGAGTCTTCTACTCTGAAAAAGATAGATTCCTACGAAATCAGCGGCATTATGCAGAAGATTGAAGGCTGGGACAAGGCGGAGCGGGATACTTTTCCCCTTTATGGCAGGCAGAGGTGTTACCGGAAAAGTTGAGGACAAGCGGGACAAAGTGCAGAGGTGTCCCGATATGCTGTCCGCTAGGAAATATAAGCAAAAGCAGGAGTTTTGGACAAGTGGACAAGAAATCCATATTGGGATTAAAAAAATAAGAAAAGAAGCTGATTGTGCCTGTGTAATATGCATATGCGCGTATATAGGAAAACACTGTCCGTCCTGTCCGCTTGTCCTGAAAATAGATTGGTTACTATGAACAGCAGGTGATTGAAAATGCGGGAAAATGTAATTGAAAGACAGCTTGCTATGGCTGTGAAAAAGATGGGAGGCATGGCAGTGAAGTTCGTTTCTCCCGGATTGGATGGGGTGCCGGACAGAATCGTCCTGTTGCCGGATAAGAAAATGGCGTTTGTGGAGTTGAAGGTTCCGGGAAAGAAACTCCGGCCTTTGCAGGAGAAACGCAAAAGGCAGTTGGAGGCTTTGGGATTTTCGGTTTATGTGATAGATTGCGTAGAGCAGATTGGAGGTGTACTGGATGAAATATGTGCCACATGAATATCAGGAGTATGCGAAGGAGTTTATTGTGAGTCAGAACATCAGTGCTTTATTTTTAGATTGTGGTTTGGGAAAGACCATCATTACCCTGACTGCCATATGGGAACTACTGCTGGATTATTTTGAGGTCAGGAAGGTTCTGGTAATAGCGCCGCTTCGGGTGGCGAGGGATACCTAGCCGGGGGAACTGAAGAAGTGGGAACACCTGCAGGGGCTTGTGATGTCAGCGGTTCTTGGATTGGAGAGGGAGCGGATAACGGCACTAAACCGGAAAGCCAATGTATATGTCATTAACCGGGAAAATGTAGAGTGGCTGGTGGCACATGGTGGGTGGGATTTTGATATGGTGGTAATTGACGAGCTGTCTTCTTTCAAATCACACCGGGCGAAGCGGTTTAAGGCATTGAAAAAGGTACGGCCCTGCGTGAAGCGGATTGTTGGGCTGACGGGAACACCTGCTCCCAATGGATTGATTGACCTGTGGGCGGAGATTGGAATTCTGGATATGGGGCAGAGGCTTGGGCGGTTTATCGGCGGTTACCGGGAACGTTTTTTTGTGCCGGACAAACGAAGCAGGGAGATGGTTTATTCCTACAAGCTGAGAGAGGGAGCAGAGGACACAATCTACGGTTTGATTTCAGATATCTGCATCAGTATGAAAGCGGTGGATTATCTGGAGATGCCTGACTGCATTTATAACCGGGTAGAGGCTGCCATGAGTGAGAAGGAGATGGAGTTATACCGGAGGCTGGAAAGGGATATGCTGCTGCCTTATGAGGACGGTGATATTGATGCGGTAAATGCCGCCGGACTGTCCAACAAGTTGCTGCAGATGGCAAATGGGGCGGTCTATGATGAGAAAGGAGCGGTTAAACACATTCATGACCGGAAGCTGGAAGCTCTGGAAGATTTGGTGGAAGCGGCGAATGGGAAGCCCGTGCTTGTTGCTTACTGGTATAAGCATGATCTGGCAAGAATCCGGGAGAGGCTTGGAGCGGTGGAACTGGATGCTGCAGAGGATTTCAGGAAATGGAATGCAGGGCAAATCCCTGTTGCGGTTATCCATCCGGCTTCTGCCGGACATGGACTGAACCTGCAGACCGGAGGCTCCACCCTCATCTGGTTCGGGCTGACCTGGTCTTTGGAACTGTATCAGCAGATGAACGCTAGGCTGTGGCGGCAGGGGCAGAAAGAAACGGTGGTTATTCATCATCTGATTGCAAAGGATACACTGGATGAACGGGTGATGACGGCATTGGAGAAAAAGGACTGCGGGCAGTCGGCGCTGGTGGATGCGGTGAGAGAGAGGATTGGAGGTTGGAAGGATGGATGTGGAAAAACTGTTTAAGGATTATGATAAATGGAAAAGAGATATAGGGATTCTGGAATTTGAACTCAGCCGCTTTGAGGGCGTGCCATATGATGATGTGATAGAAAGCCTGTGCTTTTCCCATCCACAAGGAGACAAAGTGCAGACCAGCGGGATTTCTGATAAGACAGGAAAGACAGCCATCATTTACCGCCAGGTAAAAGAAAGGCTGGATGATGACTGGTTTGACTATCTGATTGAGCGGTACAAATCGGTAAAAGAGGAAGTGGAGTTTTTTGAATACGCAATGAACAGGCTGAGCGGAAGACAGTCCCAGGTATTGAAGGATATGGTGCTGGGGCAGATGAGCTGGCAGGAGTTGATGAGTAAATACAATGTCAGCCATGCTATGATAGGAAAATATAGGAAAAAGGCAATTGAGGAATTGGAAGGGATTTATGGTATGAGAGAGCAGAACACGGGAAACTATATGCTGGATTAGGGACGGTAGACAGATGGTAGACTAAGTGTAGACAAAGAGTTTATTGAAAGTTTATTGGAATCTGTGTTATCCTTAAGCTGCGAAGAACTGTAAGAAGCTCTGTGGAAAATCCATGGGGCTTTTTTCTTTTGCCTTTGCGTGGACAGGGGCTTCATCCTTTCACCCTGTCCGGTACATAGGAGAGGAGATGGATAAAATGCCGACAAAGCCAAAGAAGCCCTGCCGCCATCCGGGATGCCCGAAGCTGACAGACGGGATTTATTGTGAAGAACATGGATTGCTGCATTGTAGTGACAGGACATCCTCTGCCAGGCGTGGGTACAACAGAAGATGGCGTATCGCAAGAAGCAGGTTCCTGAAAACACACCTGCTGTGTGTCCGGTGCCGGAAACAGGGAAGACTGGTGAAGGCAACTGTGGTGGATCATATTGTGCCGCACCGTGGGGATGACAGATTGTTCTGGAATGAAGAGAACTGGCAGGCTCTGTGTAAGAACTGTCATGACAGCAAGACCATGACGGAGGACCGTTATCAGGAGTACAAATACTGACAGAGAGAAGCCTTGGGAGATTCCCAGGGCTTTTCCTCTAGGCGGTAGTAATGTGCCGCCTGCCATTTAACTGGAACTGGTCATGATTTTGTATCTGCCGGATGGCGGAGCGGACAGTGAATGCGTGTCCATGCCTGTGGTAATAAGGTATACCTTTGGAGTGTTTGTGGTAGATGCGGACGGGATATTTTGTGTAAGAGTATGGTTTCTGGATAATCCAGCAATGCCCGGTGCAGCGAGACTGGATTTCGTAGAAGTCATCCGTTTGCCGGATGAGTTTGAAATAGGACGAGGCCAGGAGAAAGTGCTCGTTGGATGTGAACATTATTTCTTTGCCTTGCGTTTGCCGGGTGCTTCTCCATACAACGTTTGTGGTTCGCAGACCATGGCAGGCTGAGGCGCGGGTGTGATGCGGATGCAGTTATCCTCATAGGACACCTCGATGGCATCCCCAATGTGGAAGCCGAGAGCCTCCAGCCATTTTCCCTCCATGGAAATCTTAGGAGTGGCAGTGTAGTAGCTTTCCCTGCCCCAGACATATTGAGCCTGCCTTGCCCGTGCGCTGTAAAGGACTTTCATTTTCTTTGATTTCATAAGCGGTTGCCTCCTTTGGTTTTGGTAGTGCCATGTTAAATCGGATTCGGATAATTATCCAGTCAATTCGGAGGCATGAACTGCACAAATATTTGTCCCGTGGATTGTGCAGGTTATGGCTGGATTCGGGGAAATACACCGAGGGGAGGGGCGGTCTGAATCTCTGGAACCCTGTCTCCTGGATACCGCCGCCCCCTCAAACGTGAATTTTCGCATAAATCGGCAGGGGGGATAGAAACCCCGGAGCATTTCCATACATAAACATAGGATTTTCGCAAAATAAGGCAGGAAAGGTTTTGCCAAAAAGTACCGGAAATCCCGTGTTTAGAAGCTGGGAAACCATTGCAAAGAGGTGGTTTTTTTGCTTTTTTATTTTTGGAGGTGTGAAAGGATGACCGATGCACAGGCAGCTCAGATAAAGGAACTGCGGATGCGGGGGCAGGGCTACCGGGCAATAGGGGCGGCGGTTGGTCTGTCCCGTGATATTGTAAGGAATTTTTGTAAGGCAAACGGAATGGACGGCTATGCCAGAGCTATGGCACTTAATATGCAGGAACGCCTGGCGTGCGGAAAAGCCTGTGCCTGCTGCGGAAAAGTAATCAGCCAGCCGGAGAACGGCAGGCCGAGAAGGTTCTGCTCAGACAAATGCAGGCGTGCATGGTGGAAGCTGCACCCGGAGGCGGCACAGAGAAAACACACCCATATAGATGTGTGTGCTTACTGTAAAAAAGAATTTGAAGTCAATGGAAGCCGGGAACAAAAATATTGCAGCCATAACTGTTACATCAAAGACCGGTTCTGGAGGGACGAGGATGGAGTTTAAGAAAATCAGGATAGCGGACTTGGTTCCGGCTTCCTATAATCCGAGGAAGAAGCTGAAACCCGGTGATAAGGAATATGAGAAAATCAAAAACTCCATACAGGAGTTTGGCTATGTGGAGCCAGTGATTGTCAATTCCGATATGACCATTATCGGCGGACACCAGCGGGTGACGGTGCTTTCCGATTTAGGATATGAGGAAATTGGCTGTATTGTCATTGACATCGATAAGAATAAGGAGAAGGCGCTGAACATTGCCCTGAATAAAATCACGGGCGAATGGAACAAGGAGCTGCTGGCAGATTTGATTAAGGATTTGCAGGCTTCGGATTTTGATGTGTCTTTCACAGGCTTTGAGCCGCCGGAGATTGAGCAGCTATTCAATGCCGTGCATGATAAGAAGATCACGGAAGATGATTTTGATGTGGAGGCGGAGCTTCAGAAGCCTGCGGTAGCAAAGCAGGGAGATGTGTGGCTGTTAGGCAGACACCGGGTGATTTGCGGGGATTCCACTTTGCCGGAAACTTACGAGTTGTTGATGGACGGACAGAAAGCAAACCTAGTGGTGACAGACCCGCCCTATAACGTAAATTATGAGGGAACTGCCGGGAATATCCAGAATGACCATATGGAGGATGGAAAGTTTTATCAGTTCCTTTTTGCGGCTTTTGTGAATATGGAACAGAGCATGGAGCCGGATGCTTCCATCTATGTGTTCCACGCTGACACGGAGGGGCTGAATTTCCGCAAAGCATTCCATGATGCCGGATTCTATCTCTCCGGCTGCTGTATCTGGAAGAAACAGAGCCTCGTGCTGGGGAGAAGTCCCTACCAGTGGCAGCATGAGCCGGTGCTGTTTGGCTGGAAGAAAGGTGGGAAACACAACTGGTATTCGGATCGGAAGCAGACCACCATTTGGGAGTTTGACCGCTCGAAGCAGTCCAAAGATCATCCGACTATGAAGCCAGTGGGGCTGGTGGCATATCCCATCCAGAATTCCTGTATGAGCAATTGCATTGTGCTGGACCCCTTTGGTGGTTCCGGCTCCACACTGATTGCATGTGAGCAGACCAGCCGGATTTGTTATATGGCGGAACTGGACGAAAAATTCGTGGATGTGATTGTACAGAGATATATGGAACAGAAAGGCTCCGCAGAGGATGTGTTTGTCATCCGGGGCGGAGACAAGATAAGATATTCAGAGTTAGAAAAGGAAGGTGCCGCTGATGAAGCAGTTGACCTTCCTTGATTTATGCTTCGGTATCGGTGGATTCCGGCTGGGGCTGGAGGCGGCCGGGCATAAGTGCATCGGTTACTGTGAATATGACAAATACGCGAGGGCTTCCTATGAAGCCATGTATGACACGGAAGGGGAGTGGAAAGCGGATGACGTCACAAAACTCAGGCAGGGGGATATCCCATATGCAGACATCTGGACATTTGGTTTCCCCTGCCAGGACATCTCCATTGCCGGAAAACAGCGGGGATTGTCCGGCAAGCGAAGTGGAATCTATTACAGCATCATTGACCTTGTCAAAGGCAAAAAAGAAAGTGATAAACCCACATACCTACTTGTTGAGAACGTTAAGAACCTGCTTTCAGTTAATGGAGGCTTCGACTTTGCCGCCGTTCTGTCTGAAATGGACGAAGCGGGGTATGACGCAAGATGGCAGGTGCTTAACTCCAAAGACCATGGAGTCCCCCAGAACCGGGAGCGGGTGTTCTTTATCGCAAATCTTAGAAGCAGAGGCAGACGGGAAATATTACCTGTCACAGGAGAAGACGGAGGAACTCTTAAAGAAATTATAGGCGGAATGCAGGGATACCGGGTATATGACCCGGAAGGAGTTTCTGTGACACTTGGAGCAAATGGCGGCGGCATGGGAGCGAATACCGGGTTGTATTTTATCGACCAGGTAAAGGATAATCCGAAAATCACACAGTTGGCGAGATGCCTGATTGCAAAATATAATGCGGGTGTGGTCAACCGTCCTGCGAATTCCGGTGTGCTGGAAGCCCATGCAGTAATCACGCCTGACAGGATGGAGAAGCGGCAGAATGGCAGACGGATGAAGGAAGAGGGGGAGCCGATGTTCACGCTGACCGGGCAGGACCGGCACGGTGTGTACCTATGTAATAAGAGCACTGATGAATGTGATGCCGGAGTAGAAGTTCCTGTCCGCAATGGAACAAAGCAAGGATACGACCTGGCACATCCCGGTGATGGAATCAGCCTTGCTTATCCAAAAAGCAGTACGCGCCGTGGCCGGGTTGGCAAAGGCTGTTCCCAGACACTGGACACCGGATGTCAGATGGGAACGGTAATGAAATGCGGCAGAATCCGCAGGCTGACACCCCGTGAATGCTTCCGTCTGCAGGGCTTTCCAGACGAATTGTTTGAGCGGGCAAGGGCAGTCAACTCTGATGCCCAGCTTTACAAGCAGGCGGGGAATGCGGTCACGGCAACTGTAGCTTATGCGGTGGCAATGGCGCTGCCGGAATCAAGAAATGCAATTTAAGAGGGGAAGGAGAATATAGACGGATGCTTTTAAAGGGAAAGGGTAGGCTCTGGGTTTATATGACAGAGAACCATGAGACATGTGGTATCATTTTCAGGCGGCAAGGACAGCACCGCCATGCTTCTTATGATGATCGAAAAGGGGATGCCAATTGACGAGATTATCTACTGTAATGTTATGGCGACGCCTTATCTGGGAGGGGATTTCCCGGAGATGTATGCATACATCAAAAAGATTGAAAAACACATCGGGAGGAAAATAACTTTTATCCAGGCGGCGCTTTCCTTCGAGGAGCAGTTCTACACAGAATATAAAAGAGGAGAGCGTGCAGGGCAGATTTATGGTTTTCCATTTACTACCGGGTTTTCCTGGTGTAATGACCGGCTTAAGCTGAAACCGCTTCGCCAGTATCAAAGAGGTGCGGGTGAACATATCACTTATCTTGGGATTGCTGCTGATGAGCCGAAACGTCTGGCAAAAATGGATGAGTACACGAGGGCACCGCTTGCAGAATGGGGGATTACCGAAGAAATGGCAAGGGCGTATTTGGAAGAAAGGGGACTTCTGAATCCGCTGTACCGGAAATTCCGGCGCCTTGGCTGCTGGTTCTGCCCGAAACAATGTCTTGATTCCCTGCGGCGTATCCGGTGGGAATATCCTGATTTATGGAGAGTGATGCTGCAGTGGCAGGAGGATAGCAGAAGGGCTTTCCGGCCAGAAAGAAATATGTTTGAACTGGAAGAACGGTTCCGCAGAGAAGATGAAAAAAACGGCAGGAAAATGCCGGATTGCCTTGACTTTACACCCGTTCAGAGTGATTAATGTAGTACCAAAAAACAAGGCTCAAAAAGAACGGAGGAAAGCCATATGAAGATTAAGACGAACGCAGAGAACAGGAAAGATGTTGTGAAGGCAGCCGCAGAGATTCTGAACACGCCCTCAAAGTACCTCGGAGTCCCATCCTGTAACTTCCAGGTGGGAAACTGCATCATTGACCGCGCAGGAACTGTGGAGACAGAAGATGAAAAAACAGCGGAGATGCTTCTGGCAGGATTGGTGGAGAGGGGATTCGTGGATGCACCAGAAACGGACGAGGGTAAACTTCTCGTGGCGCTCCCGGCAGAGGGGCTGACGGCTTTGAACATGAAAAACCTCATTTTCCTCATCCATAGCAGGCAGTACCTTATCAACCAGTCGATAGGGGAAAAGACCTTCTGTATCCCGGACAGTCTGGTGGAGGAGTTGGAAGGAAATGAAAGCGAAACCATGGAGGAGGTTGAAGACTCTCTCCTTGCATATGCAGAGGATATGAGAGGGATTGGAATTTCAGAAGAAAAGATTACTTTTAGCTTTCCTTACACGGAGGATGCGGTGAAGGCAAAGGCTTGGTCGGATTTAGCGATTGCAATGATGAAGCAGGCCAGGGAGCAGAAGCGGATTGATCCGGAGGAGCGCATTGAGGAAAATGAAAAATACTACATGCGCATCTGGCTCCTTAGAATCGGCTTTGGCGGCAAGGATATGAAGGAGAGCCGTAATGCCCTGATGGAAAACCTGAAGGGGCATTCCGCTTTCCGCAAACAGGCAGACATTGACCGGGCGAAGGTGCGGACAAAGCAGAGGGCGGAGGCAAAGAAATTGGCGGAACAGGAAGCCCAGGAGGGGGAAGGCGGCGGAGAAACTGCCGGAGCCGGGGAAACCGTGGCAGAGTTGGTTTTGGAGGAAACGGGCGGCAACGGGGAGAAGCCGGAACCGACAGAAGCAGCTTAGACACAGTGTTTTCCACCTTATTATATACCATAGAAGGAACCCGTAAAAACACACGATTGCCGGGCGGATTTTTCCAAAATCTTTGTGTACATTATGCGCCGAAATGACTGGATAATATGTGCTTTCAGAGTGATTAATAGACTACGCTTATTGAGCTTACTCAATATGATACGAAAAGAAAACGAAGAAAGCACAGGAGGCGAAGGAATATATGAGAACACAGAAATTCGGGATTGAGATAGAGATGACAGGCATTACGAGGGAAGAAGCGGCAGCGGTGATAGCCGGACATTTCGGGACAGAGAGCTACTACATCGGGACCTACTACAAAACCTATGGGGCGAAGGACAGAAAAGGCCGGGAATGGAAAGCAACCTACGACTCCAGCATCACCGCACAGAAGAAAGTGCGGGGAAGAATCCAGGCAGCGGATGACACTTATAAATGCGAGATTGTCAGCCCCATTCTCACCTATGAGGATATACCGGATTTGCAGGAAATCATCCGGCAGCTCCGGCACAGGAAAGCCCTGGTCAACGAGAAATGTGGAATCCATATCCATGTGAATGCCTCCCTTTTTACCCCGCAGACTCTGCGGAATATCGTAAATATCATGGCAAGCAAGGAGGATATCCTCTACAAAGCCCTGCGGATTGACCCGGACAGGCTTTGGTACTGCAAAAAGGTGAACGAAGAGCTGATCACAACCATCAACCGGAAAAAGCCTAAGACAATGGAACAGCTCAAGGATATCTGGTATGCGCAGGAGCCTGGCAGCGAGAGGAACCAGCATTACAACAGGACACGCTACCATGGACTGAACCTTCATGCCACCTTCACCAAAGGAACCGTGGAATTCCGGCTTTTTAACAGCACCCTCCATGCCGGAGAGGTAAAAGCCTACATCCAGTTTTGCTTGGCGGTCACCCATCAGGCGCTGGTGCAGAAAAAAGCCTCCTCCCGCAGGACGGAGACGGACAACGAAAAATACGCTTTCCGGTGCTGGATGCTCCGGCTGGGGCTGATTGGGGATGAATTCAAAACCTGCCGTCTGCATTTCCTTAAAAATCTGGAAGGGAATTCAGCATGGAGGCACGGAGCATAGATTACATACCTTTTCCACACAGGGCGGCGCGGACCGCCCCTGGGGTGGTAGGAGGAAGAACTCACTACAGATTGGAAAGGAAGATACGAGATGGCAAAATACTATATTGCTTACGGCAGCAACATGGATGAGGAGCAGATGGCTTATCGCTGTCCCATGGCGCGGCTTTTGGGCAGAACAGAACAGGAGGATTACCGCCTCCTGTTTAAAGGCTCCAAGACAGGAGCATATGCTACCATCGAACCGGAAGAAGGCAGACAGGTGCCTGTCCTTGTCTGGACCATCGGAAAAGAAGATGAAAAGAGCCTTGACCGCTACGAGGGATATCCGGTGTTCTATTACAAAAAGGATTTGGAGATTAATCTGGATGGGAAACGGGTAACTGCCTTGGTTTACATTATGGATGAAAGCCGGGAGTATGGGAAACCAAGTGAGAGATATTATGGTGTGCTGGAGCGGGCATACAGGAAGTACGGTTTTCCTATGGAGATACTGACAGAAGCATATGAAATCAGCGGAGAAAATGGGAGAGGAGATTAGAAAATGGTACAGGAGAGATTATCCGGGAATGCCAGTGAGAAACGGAACTGCTGGTACAGAGGGCACGGCCCGGACAGCATGAGGGGAGAACTGAAAAAGGGTCTTTCCCTGAACAGGAAAACACTGAATCGGAAAGTCCGGCATCAGGGGAAGGATGCCCTTCAACACGGGGATTATAAAAAGGTGTGCCGTACCTTGCGTATGGTAGATTTCACTTCGCAGGAAATCTTCGGAACACCATAAAACAGACGAATCCCTTCGCAATTCTTTGGTAGATTTATGATGCTGGATTGACTGGATAATGTATGCGTTCAGAGGTAACATGTGTACTACCGAAAGGAAAAAACCTTCGGAAAACAAAACCACAGGGAGGAAATGCACATGAGAACAAATTTTTATCTGGATGGTAAGAAAACCACACGCAAGGCTGTGAAAGATCTGGTAGGGGAAGAACGGCTGAAAGAAATGATTAAGGAAGCAAAGGAGACGTTTTTTGAAGATCCAAATATCCAAAACAGCTATTTCCTTGGAAGCAAGGGGATGCTGACGATTGAATTTGCATAGGGGATTTTGGAAAACGGACAGAGGAAAAGGACCGGAGGAAGCCGGTCTTTTTCTTCTGTCCATTTTGAAAACTGCTGTAGAATGCACAAAATCTATGGTTGAAGATTGGTGGATTTATGGCTCCGGATTGACTGGATAATGTCCGCACTCAGAGGTAACATGTCACTACCAACGGAAAACCTGCCATTGACAGCTTTTCCGCACACTATGACGAAAAGAAGAGGAGGATATTTTCAATGATGAACACACAGGATTTTACCACAATGGAGCAGCTCAGCATGATGGATTCCGTAACAAACGGGGCGGTTTTGCAATACGGGCCGCTGGTGCTGGTGACGGACAACGCTTACAGGGAAGAATTTACGGCTCAGATTTACGAATTTGTGGAAACACCGGAGGAAGCCGGGGTTGGGATTGAAGAATGCCGCTTAAATTTCTGCGAAAAAGCAGAGCAGAAATTCCAGGACGGCGGCAGGGCGATGGAATGGTGCCTGAAACGGGCGAAGGAATATTACTTAAGCAAATGAGAAAACCGGGCAGGAAGGCGGGAAAGTCTCCCTGCCCTAGAGAAAGGATGAAGTGGATGCGTGCATACGGGGAACAGGAACACCATGGGAAATATGTGCTGGATGACTATACATTTTCCAGAAACCACAGGAAGGCGGTAACGATACGCAGATGGAAGCGAAATCTGAAAAGAAAAGCAAGAAAATATAACAGGTTATGGCTGGACTAGGTAAAAGGAGCTTCTTCGGAGGCTCTTTTCATTTTCCGTAAAAGATGCGGTTGTGCAGGAAGGAGGTGCGGTTGGTGGCGCAGAGTGGAAGAAAACCAAAGCCTACGGCAGTCAAGGTGCTGGAGGGGAATCCGGGGAAGCGGAGCTTAAATACACAGGAGCCAAAGCCGGAGAGGAAAGCGCCCCGCTGCCCTTCCTGGCTGGAGGACGAGGCAAAGAAGGAATGGAAACGGATGGCGAAGCAACTGGAACAGCTTGGCATCCTGACGGAGATTGACATGGTCGCTTTTGCCGGGTATTGCCAGGCATATGCCCGGTGGAAGGAAGCGGAAGAATTCATCACCCAGCACGGCACCATTGTAAAGACCCCGTCCGGTTACTGGCAGCAGGTTCCGCAGGTTTCCATTGCACAGACTTATTTAAAAATCATGAACCGTTTTTGTGAACAGTTTGGTCTTACCCCGTCTGCCAGGAGCCGGATTACATCAGACATAGGGGAAGATAAGGAAAATGACGCTATGGAACTGCTCCTGTTCAAAGGCGGTGGGCGCTGATGTTTGACAGGCAGAAGGCAGATCACGCCGTGGATTTTATTAACTGCCTGAAACACACGAAAGGGCGGTGGCGGGGCGTGCCGTTTGAGCTGCTTCCATGGCAGGACAGGATAATCCGGGATGTGTTCGGCACGGTGAAGGATAACGGGTACCGACAGTATAACACCGCCTATGTGGAGATTCCGAAGAAAAACGGGAAATCGGAACTGGCTGCAGGGGTTGCCTTATACATGACGTGTGGCGATGGGGAGTGGGGCGCGGAGGTTTACGGCTGTGCTTCAGACCGCCAGCAGGCTTCTATCGTGTTTGACGTGGCGGTGGATATGGTGGACCAGTGCCCGGCATTGAAAAAGCGGATGAAACCAGTCATGTCTGTGAAGCGTCTGGTGTATAAGCCAACCAATAGCTTCTACCAAGTGCTTTCCGCAGAAGCCTATACCAAGCACGGTTTAAACGTCCATGCCGTGATTTTTGATGAATTGCACGCACAGCCCAACCGGGAGCTGTTTGACGTTATGACGAAAGGCTCCGGTGATGCCAGGACACAGCCGTTGTTTTTCCTGATAACAACAGCGGGGACAGACAGAAATTCAGTGTGTTTTGAGCAGCATCAGAAGGCGGAGGATATCATTGCAGGGAGGAAGATTGACCCATCTTTTTATCCGGTGATTTATGGCGCTTCTGATGATGCGGACTGGTCTTCGGAAAAAGTGTGGTATGAAGCCAATCCGTCCCTTGGACACACCATTGATATAGAGAAGGTAAAAAATGCGTATCTGAGTGCTAAGGATAATCCGGCAGAGGAAAATATTTTCCGGCAGCTCCGGCTGAACCAGTGGGTGAAGCAGTCTACGCGCTGGATGCAGATGGAGAAGTGGGATGACTGTGCGTTTCCGGTAGATGAGCGGGAGCTGATTGGCCGGGAGTGTTATGGAGGACTGGATTTGTCCAGTTCCATTGACATCACGGCTTTTGTGCTGGTGTTTCCTCCGAGGGATGATGTGGAGAAATATGCTATCCTGCCGTATTTCTGGATACCGGAGGAAAATATGAATCTTCGGGTTCGGCGGGACCATGTGCCTTATGATGTATGGGAGAAGCAGGGATGCCTGATGACCACAGAGGGGAATGTGATACATTATGGGTTTATTGAGAATTTCATTGATGAGCTGGGGAAGAAGTTCCATATCCGGGAAATTGCCTTTGATCGATGGGGTGCGGTGCAGATGGTACAGAATCTGGAGGGTCTTGGTTTTACGGTGGTTCCCTTCGGTCAGGGGTTTAAGGATATGTCACCGCCGAGCAAGGAGCTGATGAAACTGACACTGGAGAAGAAACTGGCTCATGGCGGACACCCGGTTTTGCGGTGGATGATGGATAATATCTTTGTGCGGACAGACCCGGCGGGAAATATCAAGCCGGATAAGGAGAAGTCCACGGAGAAGATTGATGGGGCGGTGGCAACGGTGATGGCACTTGACCGGGCGATACGGAATGAAGGAAATAATGGCGGAAGTGTTTATGATGACAGAGGGATTTTGGTGTTTTAAGTCTGATGGATTTATAGCAACAGACAAAAATATTTGCAGTGCCTGAGTATATCTATTTTATAGATTGTATGTTAGTATAAATGAAGGCTTATCAGAACAAACAATTAGAATCTGAAGGGGGAAAATTAATATGCTGACAATGCAGTACAATATTATATTGCCAACCGATTACGATATGGGTATTATTAAAAAACGTGTACGGGATAGCGGCGATAAAACAGATGGTTTTCAAGACCTTAAGATGAAAGCCTATCTTATTGCGGAACGAAGCAGGCATGGTAATTACGGAAATCAATATGCACCGTTTTATCTTTGGAACAAGGTGGATGGAATGAATTCATTTTTGCTAGGGGGACCTTTCAACAATATTATAAATTCGTTTGGATGCCCGGCAGTCAAGAATTGGGTTGTTTTGTATGAGCATGTCAAAAAAACAACAGAGGTACAGTATGCGGTCGTTAAGACAGATCATATAAAAAATTTAAAAGGTTTCGCTTCGCTGCTGGAAGACGAAAAAGAGTCTTTTATGAAAAGCATAAGTGTTCCATCGACTACTGCTTATATAGTTTCGTACAATCCATCAAATTGGGAAATCTGTTATTTCCACATGAGTACAGACTTGGAGGCGCTTCAACGAAAGGGAGAAGGTGTACTGATTTATGATGTGCATCATATTTCTTAATATATCATCTGTTGTTCTGTATATATTCATGAGAATTATAACAACATGGAAAGTGTATAGGTTTTAAAATTTAGAGTCAATCTGATTTGGAAGCATCTCTTCGGGGGTGTTTTCTTTTTGTATATTTTTAGGAGGCGTGTATGAAATTACCATCCATTTTAGGAATCCCGGGTGCGAGGGATAAGCCAAGGGACAGTTATGGCGGTTCGGCTTATTCCTTTTTCTTTGGGAGGAGCACCAGTGGGAAAAATGTGAATGAGCGGACGGCCATGCAGACTACGGCGGTGTATTCCTGTGTGCGGATTCTGGCGGAGACGGTGGCATCCCTGCCGGTCCATTTGTACCGCTATACGGATACCGGAAAAGAGAGGGTGTATGACCATCCACTGTACCACTTGCTGCACGATGAGCCGAACCCTGAGATGACTTCTTTCGTATTCCGGGAGACACTTATGAGCCATCTATTGATCTGGGGGAATGCATATGCACAGATTATCCGGGATGGGAACGGCAGGGTACTTGCTTTATATCCGCTCCTGCCGGATAAGATGGAGGCTGACCGGGATGAAAACGAGCAGCTTTATTATATTTATACCCGGAACAGTGACGAGAACCCAAACCTTAAGGAGTACGGCAGGGTGTATCTGCGGCGGCAGGATGTGCTGCATATTCCAGGGCTTGGGTTTGACGGGCTTGTGGGATATTCCCCCATCGCTATGGCAAAGAATGCGGTGGGGATGACGTTGGCCTGTGAGGAGTATGGGGCTTCGTTTTTTGAGAACGGGGCAAATCCTGGAGGGGTGTTGGAGCATCCGGGGGTTTTGAAGGATCCGGCGAAGGTGCGGGAGAGCTGGCATTCGGTGTATGGGGGCAGCAGGAACGCCGGGAAGGTGGCTGTGTTGGAGGAGGGGATGAAGTACCAGCAGATTGGCATCCCGCCGGAAGAAGCACAGTTTCTGGAAACTAGGAAGTTCCAGATTAACGAGATTGCCAGGCTGTACCGGATTCCGCCCCATATGGTGGGGGATTTGGAGAAGTCCAGCTTTTCCAACATTGAGCAGCAGTCGCTGGAGTTTGTGAAGTATACGCTGGACCCTTGGGTGATCCGATGGGAGCAGTCCCTGCAGAGGGCTTTGCTTCTGCCGCAGGAGAAGAATGAGTATTTCCTGAAATTGAATGTGGACGGTCTGCTCCGTGGGGATTACCAGAGCCGGATGACCGGGTATTCCATCGGGCGGCAGAACGGATGGCTGTCAACAAATGATATCCGGGAGATGGAGGACATGAATCTGGTTTCTGCAGAGGAAGGCGGGGATTTGTACCTGATTAACGGGAACATGACGAAGCTGAAAGATGCCGGGATTTTTGCCGGGAAAGACAGAGGAGAAATGGATGCCGGATAAAATCAGGATGAAGAATAGGTAAAGGATAGATAAGGATTGATTTTAACAGGAAGCAGAATAAAGGGAAAATGCAGGAGCCAACAGGTGAAGGGGAAAATCATCTGCTGGCTTTTTCTATGTCCTGAAATGGAAAGAGAGGTTTGGTATGAAGCGGAAGTTTTGGAACTGGATGCGAAATGAGACGGATGGGGAGCGGACCCTTGTGCTGAACGGGGAGATTTCGGATGAGACGTGGTTTGGGGATGAGGTGACTCCGAAGCTGTTTAAAAAGGAACTGAATGCAGGAGCAGGGAATGTCACGGTATGGATCAATTCTCCAGGAGGGGACGTATTTGCGGCGGCACAGATTTACAACATGCTGATGGAGTACAAGGGGGATGTGACAGTGAAGGTGGATGCGCTGGCGGCTTCGGCCGCCTCCGTTATTGCCATGGCCGGGACTTCCGTGCTGATTTCCCCGGTGGGCATGATGATGATCCACAATCCTATGACAATCGCCATCGGAGATTCCAAGGAGATGCAGAAGGCGGGGGAGATGCTGGACGAGGTGAAGGAGAGCATCATGAACGCCTATGAGATTAAAACTGGATTGAGCCGTGCGAGGATTTCCCACCTGATGGATGCAGAGAGCTGGTTCAATGCGAAGAAGGCGGTGGAACTTGGCTTTGCGGACGGGATTCTGGGCGTCGGTGCGGAAAAGACAGAAGATACGGGGGATGGAACAGGGGCGGAGGGCGTGATATTCTCCCGGACAGCAGTGACAAATTCATTGCTGTCTAAGCTGATTCCCAAGCCGGAAGAGAAAAGGACGCCAGTGGAGCAGTTGGAAGAAAGGCTGAACCTTTTAACACATTAAATTAATGGAGGGATTTGATTATGAGCAAGATTCTGGAATTAAGGGAAAAGAGAGCAAAGGCATGGGAGGCGGCAAAGGCGTTTCTGGATACAAAGCGAGGGAGTGATGAGCTGCTGTCTGCGGAGGATACGGAGACGTATGAGAAGATGGAGAAGGACGTGGTGGATTTGGGAAAGGAGATTGAGCGGCTGGAGCGTCAGGCTGCCATTGATGCGGAACTGAATAAGCCTACTTCTACTCCGATCACTAATCAGCCCAATGGTGACCCGGACGGGGAGGAGAAAAAAGGCAGGGCATCGGACCTGTACAAAAAGACTTTCTGGAATGCCATGAGGCGGAAGAACTTCTTTGACGTGAACAATGCACTGCAGGTGGGTACAGATTCCGAGGGCGGCTATCTGGTACCGGATGAGTTTGAGCGGACGCTGGTGGATGCGTTAGAAGAGGAGAATTTCTTCCGCAGCATTGCCACGGTCATCAATACGTCCAGCGGTGACCGGAAGATTCCGGTGGTGGCAAGTAAGGGAGAAGCATCCTGGATTGACGAGGAAGGAGCGTTCCCGGAATCGGATGATTCTTTCGGACAGGTGGCAGTCAGCGCCTATAAGGTAGCCACCATGCTGAAAGTGTCAGATGAGCTGCTGAATGACAGTGCGTTTAATCTGGAGGCTTATATTTCTAAGGAGTTCGGGAGACGAATCGGCTCTAAGGAAGAGGAAGCATTCTTTATCGGAGATGGTACAGGGAAGCCTACGGGTATCTTTAATGTCACGGGCGGCGCTTCGGACGGGGTGACCACCACAACGGCAAATATCACTTTCGATGACGTAATGGATCTGTTTTATTCCCTGAAATCCCCGTACCGGAAGAAAGCGCATTGGGTGTTGAATGACACTACGGTGAAGGCATTGCGGAAGCTGAAAGACAATAACGGGAATTATATCTGGCAGCCCTCCGTTCAGGCTGGTCAGCCGGATATGATCTTAAACCGTCCGTACCATACTTCCGCCTATGCACCGGAGCTGGCGACAGGGGAAAAAGTGATGGCTTTTGGAGATTTCTCTTATTACTGGATTGCGGACCGGCAGGGCAGGAGCTTTAAGCGTCTGAATGAGCTGTTTGCGGCGAACGGGCAGGTGGGATTCCTGGCAAGCCAGAGGGTGGACGGAAAGCTTATCCTGGCAGAGGCGGTGAAGACACTGACTATGAAGGCAGGCTCCGGGGCATAAAGACAGTCTGGAATCTTTGGTAATGAAGCTGTTTTCTTGATGTCTGTCCATGGGAAGGGAGGAGAAAGCCGGATGGTTGTGACTTTAGAAGAAATCAAGCAGTATGTGCGAATTGACAGCGCAGACGAAGATGAACTTCTCCTTGCCCTTTCCGGGACGGCGGAGAGTATTTGCAAAGATATCCTGCGGTGTAGTTTTGAACCCTGCGCGGAGGTGCCGGACCCGGTCAGGACAGCGGTGCTGTATGGGATTTCTTATCTGTATGAGAACCGGGAGCAGGCGGATTTTAAGGATTTGGCACTGACATTGAAATGCCTGCTGTTCGGGCAGAGGGATGAGGTGTTCTGATGCGGATTGGGCAGTGGCGGCAGAGGATTGTCATCCAGCAGAACCGGATGAAAAAGGATAAGGACGGGAACCAGCGGAATGAGTGGGAGGACTATTTCACCTGCTGGGCCTATGCCAATAACCTTTCGGGGAAGGAATACTGGGAGGCGGCGCAGGTGAACCGGGAGGAATCCCTGTTTTTTCTGGTGCGGTACTGTAAGGAACTGAAAGACCTGGACAGCACGAAGTACCGGATTCTGTTCCGGGGCGATATTTATAACATAACGCTGGTGGATTTTGTGCAGTTCCAGAATAAGGTTATCAAGCTGCGGGCGGAGAGGGTGAAGAGGTGAGGATATGACGGATCGAAGGGTGAGTGTGGACGGGATGGCGGAGGCCATTGCTCAGTCCATGGAGGAATATGCGGATTTGTCCAATGAGGTGATGAAGCGGAGCGTGACAGAGGTGAGCCGGTCCGTGAAAAAGGACATTCAGGCCAATGCTCCGGTGAGGACTGGGAAATATAAGAAGAGCTGGGCGGCAAAGAAAGTGCAGGAGGATGCCAATTCCCTGACTATGGTGATTCACAGCCGTGACTGTTACCAGATTGCCCATCTCCTGGAACATGGGCATGCGAAACGGGGGGGAGGACGGGTACAGGCCGTTCCCCATATCGCCCCGGCAGAACAGAGGGTAGCGGAAGAGTTGATGGAAAAGATGGAACGGGGGTTATCGCATTGATGCATAAGCAGGTGCTAGAGATGATTGAGGAAATGGAACTGCCCTGTGCCTATGGACATTTTGCGGTGGGACAGTCTCCAGAGCCGCCGTTCCTGGTGTTTCTATACCCGGAATCCCGGAATTTTGCGGCAGATGGGATTGCTTATTTTAAAAAGAGGAAGCTGCATATTGAACTGTACACGGATTATAAGTCTGTGGAACTGGAGGAGCGGATAGAAACCGTGCTGGAAAGCCATGGCTTCTTTTATGCCAGGAGTGAAGTATGGATTGAGTCGGAACGGCTGTATGAGGTTCTGTATGAAATGGAGGTTTGAGGAATGGGAAATAAAGTGAAGTTTAATATCTGCAATGTCCACTATGCTCCGCTGACGGCGGCAGAAGACGGGACGGACACATTCGGAGTCCCGGTTGCGATGCCGGGCGCGGTGTCTTTAAGCCTGGACCCCAACGGGGAACCTGAGTCCTTTTATGCGGACGGGGTGGAATATTACGTCATCAACAACAATATGGGGTATGACGGGGACCTGGGGCTGGCGATGATTCCGGAGACGTTCCGGACAGATATCCTGAAAGAAGAGGCGGACACCAATAAGGTGCTGGTGGAGAACTGCAATGCGGAGACGGGCAGCTTTGCCCTGCTGTTTGAGTTTGACGGGGACGTGAAGAAAATCCGGCATGTGCTGTATAACTGTTCTGCTTCCCGCCCTAAGATTGAATCTAAGACCAATGAGGAATCCAGGGAGGTGCAGACAGAGACGCTGACGGTGAAGGCCAGGCCGCTGACATCCGGTTATGTGAAGGCGAAGACAGGGGATGCAACCACGGCAAAAGTGTATGATGACTGGTATAAGGCGGTGTATCTGCCTGCGGTGGAGCCGGAGACACCAGCCCCGGCCAGCTTTGCAATGAACCAGGAGACGGGAAAGGCTGCAGAAGTGAAATCCATGGCAAAGGCGGTGGCGGATAAATGAGCATAACCAGGAAGGTTGAGATTGACGGGCAGGAGGTGCTGTTTAAGGCTTCGGCGGCCATACCGAGGATTTACCGCTTGAAGTTCCAGAGGGATATTTACAGGGACCTGCGAGCTTTGGAGCAGTGTGTGGGAGGCTCTGAGGAAGGGGAGTCCGGTCTGGATTTGTTTTCTTTGGAGATGTTTGAGAACATCGCTTTTGTGATGGCAAAGCATGCAGATGGTTCAATCCCGGACACGCCGGAGGAATGGCTGGATGGGTTCAATACGTTCTCCATATATCAGGTACTGCCAAAGTTGATTGAACTTTGGGGGCTGAATGTGCAGACGGATGTGGAGGCTAAAAAAAACTCCGCCCGACTGAGCGGGAGATGACAACGCCACTGTTCCTCCTGCGGTGTGTGCAGCTTGGGATTTCTATTCATGAATTGGAACTGCTTTCTATCGGGATGATTAATGATATGTATGCGGAGAGCAGGAATGACGAGTGTAAGTATGCCCAGCTTGCCACGCAGCAGGATTTCGACAGGTTCTGATTACAGGTTCTGTTTTCGTTGATTGGCCGGCTGTTTCCTGCTATACTGGTAGGAAATAGTTGGCTTGGTCATCGTAAAACTGGAAGTTGAGGAGGATAATTTGAATGTACAAGGGTACTCTGATTGCTGTAAAGAACATAGAAGAAAGCAAAAAATTCTATCATGATATACTGGACATGAATGTGGTAGGTGATTTTGGCGCCAATGTTCAACTGGATGGCGGATTATTTTTGCAAACACTTGATACATGGAGTGGTTTTATCAATAGCAAAGAAGTATATCTGAAAAATAATGCTGGAGAGTTATATTTTGAAGTTTCTGATATTAATGAGTTTTACAAAAAACTACAAGCAGCCAATATTGAATATGTTCATGAGTTAATGGAGCATAATTGGGGACAAAGAGTTGTTCGCTTTTATGATCCGAACCACCATATTATTGAGGTTGCCGAGGATATTTCGATGGTTGTAAAGCGGTTCTTCCATAGTGGAATGACAGTGGAACAGGTTGCAGACAGAATGGATGTTCCCGTGGATTATGTCAAGGAGTGTTTGAAATGCTAATTTTAAATTAACCGGGGGAGGTGGACAAAGGAAAATGATTTGCAGAATAAGAAAATGGGAGTTGTCGGATGCAACCGATTTGGCGGCGGCTCTTTCCAATAAAAAAGTACAGGATAATCTCCGGGATGGATTGCCATACCCTTACACCGAGCAGGATGGAACAGACTATATCTCTGCGATGCTTTCCGCAGATGAAAATGAAACGTTTGCTTTTGCTATTACCGTAGATGAAAAAGTGGTTGGCAGTATCGGGATTTTCCGACAGGGGAACATACACAGACAGACTGCCGAGCTGGGATATTATATCGCAGAAGAATATTGGGGCAAAGGAATTATGACAGAAGCCGTAAAACAGATATGCGGGTACGTTTTTGACAAGAGCGATATAATCCGTATCTATGCAGAGCCGTTCGCATATAATGCCGCATCCTGCCATGTGCTTGAAAAAGCAGGATTTCAATACGAAGGTACATTAAGAAGTAACGCTGTAAAGAACGGCGAAATAATCGACATGAAGATGTTTTCACTGCTGAAAACAGAAATATAGTTTTCAGTTTTGCAATGAGCAGAATTATAAATTAAATAGTATGGATACATAGGCATCTGTCCAAAGACGGCAGGTGCCTTTTCCATATATTTGAGCCTTAACCGGCTCTTTTTTTCTGTCCAAAAACAGGAAGGAGGCATCGCATGGCAAACCGCATACAGGGTATCACGGTGGAAATCGGCGGCGATACCACCAGACTGACCACAGCGCTGAAGGGTGTCAATTCAGAAATCCGCAACACCCAGTCCCAGCTTAAGGAGGTGGAGAAGCTCCTTAAGCTGGACCCACATAATTCGGAGCTTCTGGCGCAGAAGCAGAGACTTTTGACGGATGCAATCGGGGAAACGAAGGAGAAGCTGGAGGCACTCAAATCCGCCCAGCAGCAGGTACAGCAGCAGTTTGAGCGCGGCGATATCACCAAAGACCAGTATGATGCCCTGCAGCGGGAGATCATTGAGACGGAGCAGAATTTAAAAGACCTGGAAAAACAGGCGGAGGATACCAACACCTCCCTGTCCGGATTTTCGCAGGCGGCGGAGAAGGTTGGGAAGTTTGGGGATGCCGCTACATCGGCAGGTAAGAAACTGCTCCCGGTGACTGCCGGGATTACAGCGGCGGGCGGGGCATCCGCAAAGATGGCGATGGATTTTGAGGATGCCATGGCAAAGGTGAATACCATTGCGGATACCACGGAAGTGCCGCTGTCGGAACTGGAAAAGGCCATCCTGGATTTGTCGAACCAGACGGGTATCAGTTCTTCGGAGATTGCGGGGAATGTGTATGACGCCATCTCCGCCGGGCAGAAGACGGGGGATGCGGTGAATTTTGTTTCCAATTCCACGAAGCTGGCGAGGGCTGGGTTTGCGGATGCAGGGAGCGCGCTGGATGTGCTGACTACGATTATGAATGCCTATGGCCTGGAAGCGTCTGAGGTAGGCCGGGTGTCTGACGTGCTGATTCAGACGCAGAATCTGGGCAAGACCACAGTGGGGGAACTGTCCTCCTCAATGGGTAAGATTATTCCCACAGCAAAAGCAAACGGGGTGGCGTTGGAACAGGTGGCGGCCGGATATGCCCTGATGACTGCCAATGGCGTGGCGACTGCGGAATCCACCACCTATATGAATTCCATGTTTAATGAGCTTGGAAAATCCGGCACGAAGGTGTCGGACACTTTGAAGGAAAAGACGGGGAAATCCTTCCTGGAACTGATGCAGGATGGGGCCAGCCTTTCCGAGGTGCTGCAGGTTATTTCCGACAGCGCGGCGGAGCAGGGGCTGGCCTTCGGTGATTTGTGGGGGAGTGCGGAGGCCGGGAAAGCCGGACTGATTCTTCTGGGGGACAGTGCGGAAACGTTCAATGGGACGCTGGAGCAGATGCAGAATTCCACAGGGGCAACGGAGACAGCATTTGGGAAGCTGAACACTAATTCCTATACGATACAGAAGGCGTTTAACCAGTTGAAAAATACTGCTATTGAATTCGGCTCCGCAATTATGAGCGTGCTGGCACCGGTTCTGGTTGCACTGGCGGATAAGATACAGGCGTTTACTTCCTGGTTTTCCGGGCTGTCGGAGGGTACGAAGAAGATGATTGTTATCATTGCCATGGTGGTGGCTGCCGTGGGGCCTGTGTTAATCATCATTGGAAAGATTGCAACGGGAATCAGCGCAGTGATAAGCCTGGTAGGTGTGATTGCCCCGGCCATTTCTGCATTGATTCCGGTTATTGCCAGTGTGGGTGCGCCGATACTTGCGATTATCGCTGTGATTGTAGCGGTGATTACGGTTGGGAAGTTACTGGTTGCTCACTGGGAAGAAATCAAGGCAGCCTGTATGAATATCTGGAATGCCGTGAAGGAATTCTTTGCCGGGCTGTGGGAGGGGATTAAGCAGACGGCCAGTGCTGCGTGGACGTCTATTTCACAGTTTTTTTCCACACTCTGGACAGGGATATCCACGGTGGCACAGACCATTTGGAACGGGATTGCCACATTTTTCTCCACGTTATGGGAGGGCATTAAAACTCTGTTTCAGACTGTGCTGACGGCGATTTCCACAATCGTCACCGCATATTTTAACATTTACAAAACGATTATTACCACGGTGCTGACTGTTATACAGACGATTTTCACCACAGTCTGGAATGCCATTAAAACGGTGGTGATTACAGTTGTTACGGCGGTACAGGCTTTCCTGACTACAGCTTGGAATGCCATCCAGACGGTGATTTCTACGGTGCTGAATACCATCCAAAGCATCTTTACTTCTGTGTGGAATGGAATCCGGGATGTTGTAACTACGGTGATGAATACGGTGGGCAGTATTATATCTACTGTGTGGAATTCGGTAAAAAATACGGTGACGACTGTGCTGAATGCTATTAAGACAGCAGTCACGAACATTTTTAATAACATTGTCAGTGGAATCAGCAATGCCATGAGTAATGTTTACAATGCGGTGAGGAATGGGTTTGAGCAGGCGGTGGGTTATATTAAGGGGCTGGCTTCCAGTGCATGGAACTGGGGTGTGGATATTGTGAATGGGATTGCCAACGGAATCCGGAATGCCGTGGGGAATGTGGTGGATGCGGTCAGGAGCATTGCGGATAAGATTGCGGCGTTCCTCCATTTCTCCGTGCCGGATGAGGGGCCGCTTACGGAGTATGAATCCTGGATGCCGGATTTTGTGTCCGGGCTTGCCAGGGGGATTGAGGGAAGCCGGGGAATGATTGAGAAGGCAGTCCGGGGCGTGGCTTCGGATATGGTGGTCAGCCCGCAGATCGGGGCGGCCTCTGGCATGGCGGAGCAGCAGGCGGCTTCTGCCGATAACGTCACGCAGTTATTGAACGGAATCAGGGAGGCAGTGAGCGGGTTTGGAATGGCGAATGCGGGGACGATCTGCATCCCGATGTACCTTGGCGGCACGTTACTGGATGAGGTGGTGGTGAATGCACAGAACAGGCAGAACCTGAGGTCAGGAGGTAGATAGGCATGGCGTTTATACAGTATCTGACGTTTGACGGGGTGCCGCTTCCAATGCCGGATTCCTACGAGGTAGAGATGGTGGACGTGGAGGCGGATTCCGGTGGGGAGACGGAGGCCGGGACTACACAGAGGGATGTGGTGCGGCCTGGGGTTGTAAGCATTTCCGTGAGTTTTTCGGTGAGCCCTAAGTGGCTGAAACTGCTGACCGGGTTTAAGCAGCGGGAAAAGATTGGCGTGGAGTATTTTGATACGGAGACGCTGGAGATGCGGAAGACGGAGATGTTTGTTGAGGGGTATAAGGCGGGGCTGGTGAAGGATACGTCTTATAAGGGATTGTGGAAGGTGTCGTTTACGCTACGGGAGTTTTGAGAATGGGTTGTAGGATGGGGTGTGGGACTTATTATATTTTCAAAAAGGAAATTGGAAGTTGCCGCAGGAAAAGGATATATGAACTTGTGGATAATTGGAGGAATTGGACTTAAAACAAAAAGTTTGTTTTTACAAATAATCATTCAGGTGTAGTAGTACAAGAATGATTATAAAAAATTGTATAGGCTTGTAGTTAGTATGATAATTGATTATAATATGGATTAGAAGATAATTTACAGGAGGATAATAGCGATGGAACACATTTTATTGGAAAAAGCATATATTTATGAAGATATTCCTAAGGAATTAACACCAGAAGGTTGCTCTTACGATAGAGAAGCTGGATTATGGAGAGTTGATGAAACTGGGGAAGTAATGATGATTGGAAATTACGCACAAAGGCCTGAAACAAAGAAATGTGATGTTGAGACAGGTGAGGATCAGAAAGGTGAGTAACATAGATTATTTAATCGTATCTTCCAGTATAGATTTTTCAACAGACCTTGTTTGTTACAGGTTACTAAATGGCAATAAGCATTTTTACAGGTTAAATAGAGATGAATTTATAAAGCATGAAATAGAAGTTAATCTACAGAAGGAATATATGAAAATTATCATTGATGGGAAAATATATGTTGCTGATTTTAAAAAACTACGGGGTATATATTTTCGAGCGCCTGTGTTTCTGCGGACGCAGAGCAAAAGGGAATTAACGCTAGATGAACAATTGGAAAGAAATCAATGGAGTTCCTTTTTGAGAAACTTAATTGTATTCCGAAATGCGGTTTGGATTAATAATCCTGTGGACGTTTATAGAGCAGAAAATAAAATTTATCAGTTGTGTATTGCGAAAGAATGCGGTTTAAAAATACCACATACACAAGTTGCGAATACATTTAATATTGATATAAATGCGGATGAGGATTATGTGGTTAAATCTTTAGACACAGCCTTGTTTTATGATTTGAAGAATAATAAGGAAATGTTTACTTATTCCAACGTAGTAAAAGGAAAAGAACTTAAAGAGTATAGTTTAAAACAAGCACCTGTTTTTATACAGGAATTTTTGAATCCGAAGGTTGATTGTAGGGTAACTTATATAGATGGAAATAAGTTTCCTGTATGGATTAAGAAAAATGGGACAGGCATATATGGAGATTGGCGGTTTCAGAAAGATAAATTAGATTATATTCCATTTAAGTTACCAGAAGATACTGAATTTGCTATAGATGAACTAATGAGGAAACTTCAGTTGAATTTCGGTGGAATAGACTTAGCGTATGTTGGAGGGGAATATTATTTTATTGAAGTAAATCCTACAGGTGAGTGGGGATGGTTAGAAGTTAAAACAGGGTTGGAAATTAGTATGCAGATAATAAAATCACTTTGTAGGGAGGTGTAATTATGCTTGGAGAAATCATTCCAACTATTGATACTGGAAAAGCAAACAAAAAGTTGAAAGCAAAGAATAATGAGGCAAGTATTGAACTTCCTGAGAAATTGAGTGATATAGACATAAAGTATCTTGAAGAAGATTATAAAAATACAGTGGATACTAAAAATAGGTTTGAAGATAAGGCTAAAACGATTATAGCGGCATTAACCATTGCTATTACTTTAATACTTAATCTCTCAAAAATAATTGAAACAATTGCTACCAAATTTAATAAACCATTTATAAATATCTTTATTTTTATTCTCGCATTTCTGGCAATAGTGTATATGTTAGTTGCAGGAATGATGTCGATACAGGTTCTTATAAAAGAAAATTTATTGTATTCTGTTCCGTTAGAGGATAGGACAAAGAAAGATAAAAAAGCTATCTATATTAGAACGCAGATGAATATAAATCAAAACTTGATAAGAAATAATATTATTTATTCCGCTTATCGTTCGATAAGAAATTCAGCGTTTTGCCTTGTGGTGATTTTTATGTTGGCAATATTACCAATGCCTAATAATAATTGGGCAAATACCAATACACAAGTTTCTTCGGTGCAAAATAGTGATATATGTTTTGGAGCCGGAGCCATTAAATGGGTGGCTGAAAATGAAAATGTTTCCTTTGATAAGATTACTGATTTATATGATAAGGAAGTTCAAGACGGTTCAATCAAAAATATATACGATAAGGAAAATCAAATAATAGTTTCAATTAGAAAGGTTGATGATATGTATCTGATCGATTCTATTATTAGCGACATAGAAGAACTAAAATAAATTATAAGATTACATAAGCCAAGAAGAAATTTCTGGCTTTTGTTACTTAATTCCTACAGAAAAAAGTCGGATACCATGATTCATATAGTGAGGAATGGTTTGTTATATATAGTCTTATCAAATAATGAAAAATATCTAATTATTATAGAAAATGACATGACGAATATTAGAACAAAAATGTTCAAGGCATCAGTCAGGAATGATTGGTGCTTTTTGTATGTCCCAAAATGAGGAGGTGTTGCTTTTGTATCCTGTGAGCGAGGCGTTCCTGCAGGCGGTGCAGGAGAAGATAGTGTCAATAGTTTTTCGCAAATTTAGATAGTGTCAATAGTTTTTCGCAAATTTAATTCCTGCCGTTCAGCAGCTGGCAGTTAACCGGCTATGA
>OBXO01000273.1_pt1 | contig 50881 bp, 40 predicted proteins | sample 1501431 | NCBI WGS metagenome assembly OBXO01 (sample SAMEA2580163, study PRJEB22360) | human gut metagenome | biome: human gut; feature: human-associated habitat; material: faeces | place: Denmark | collected 2008/2010
ACCTCGCTAAGCACCGGCGGACTCCCATGTCCCCTCCGCAATTGATTCCGCCTACTTCCCCCGGTCAGGTTTTCGACGGGGACGGAAGACTCCGGCGAAGGTTTTCGCAACACCGGACCCGGTCCGTTCCGGGCGCTGATTGTCTCCAACCTTAAATGGGGAGAGCCCTGTCGCGACCACTACGTATTTCCGCAGGCAGATATCAAATCCAGCACAATTCTTTCATAAAGGCGCATTGAAAGCATATATTCCCCGCACATGGAAGCTCTGAGTGGCCGCGACAAGGTCCGCCCCCGCACTTAACGCGTGAGACATTCAGCGGCCGCAGGCCAGCGGACGGGGCCGATACACCCGGCGGAGTCTTTCGTCCCGGCGAAAACCTGGCCTTGGGGCGGAGGGGAAGATAAAGTCTGCGGATGCCGTTGAAATCCATCGCTGATTAGCGAGGTTCTGCCGAGCTTAGCAGCGCGATGCATTTCACAGAGCGGGAGCGTGCTCCGCAGACTTTATCTTCGCCCGCAGCCCCAGACCACGACAATCCACCCCAGGACGAAAGACTCATATACACACCCCACCACCCCGTCCGCCGGCCGTACCGGCGGCGTCCTCACCTGCTTAACTAAACGACATTGAACGCTGAACTGTAACGTTCCTGTTGAGTATTATAGCCCGGAACCCTTGTTCCTGTCCAGCAGAAAACCTTCTGCCTTCATTTTCCTTCCGTCCGTTGTGAGATGGATGGCGCCGGAATTCTCCGTACTCCATATCATAGTTCCGGCATCCGTTAGACGTTTCAACACCTCCTTTGCCGGGTGTCCATAAGAATTTCCTTTTCCATAGGAAAGTATTGTCACTGCCGGATTTAACTGTTTCAGGAATTCTTCTCCTGTCGAGGTGGCGGAACCATGATGAGCCGCTTTTAAAACGGACAGGTTTCCGCCCGGCAGCTCTTTACCGGGGCTGTATTTTTCATCAAGCATGATTTCTTCTCCCGTCTGTCCCACATCGCCTGTTAAGAGCATTGTAAAATCACGGTATCGCACCGAAAGTACCAGGGAATGGCCGTTCCGATCCTTTGGCGATACCGACGCATCCGGATAAACAGCCGTAATTTTAAGTTCCCCCCGGTCCAGCTTTTCCCCGGCATTCATATAACAAACTCTGGTTTTGCGCCTTCTGCCAAGCTCTTCTATCTCCCGGTACCCCTCTTCCCCCCGTCCCGGTCCGGGCATAATAATCGTTCCAACCGCTAAATCCGTTTCATTTTCCAGCATCCAGACAATTCCGTTTATATGGTCGCTGTCCGCATGACTGATAAAAATATAATCCAGCCGTCTGATTCCTTTACTCTTTAAAAACGGGACCAGTCTGTTTTTCCCCACACTTTTATACTGGCTGCTGCCGCAGTCTGTCAGCACTGCTGCCGTCCCTGTACAAAAGAAAATTCCGTCCCCCTGGCCGACATCAAGAAACCAGATCTCCATTCCGCTGACGCGCGGTTTTACCATCAGCAAAAGCAGCGCACAGGCAAAGAGACAGGCCTGCTTCCCGTTAAATTCATTTCCTTCTTTTCTGCTCAGAGCGCCGCTGTTTTTGCTGGTTAAATGAAAGTACAAAACTGCGAGAACGCCGTAATAAAATGTGATGCAGGCAAGAGAGGGCCGTCCCGCCGCTACCGTGGAGAATGGAAGTTTCAGTGAAAAACGGCAAAGCTCCCGGTAAAAGGTCAGTATAAAGTGCCCCGGTCCCGCCGCCCCATGGCAGATCACTTCCAGTATTCCCGCGGTCTTGTCCATAACCGTCCCAAACCTGCTGCCCATTCCTACGACTTTGCTTCCTCCTGCAAATAACAGAACGCCCGGCACTTCGGCCGCTTTCCAGATACCATACAGGCCGACCGATATAAGTCCGGAACCGGCAGCATAAGCCATGAGGGGAATGACCACAAGATTCAGAAACAGGCCGTAAAGGGGAAACTCAAAGAAATGGTACAGGATAACAGGCAGAGTCACAATCTGAATTGCTATACTGGCCGACATGGCCGTGAACAGGGGGCTGCCGTGGATTTTCATGCTGCCGGCGAGTCCCACCGCCCCCACTGCCCCGTAGGATAGCTGCAGCCCGCTTGTAAACAAAAGATAAGGCGAATCGGATGCGAGTAAAATCAGGGACAAAGCCATGGCCGACAGCAGATCATAGGTTCTCCCCAGATAAGACGCAAGAAACGAACAGAACACCATAAACACGGCCCGGAATACAGATGCCCCAAATCCGGCCAGCGCTCCGTAGAAGAACAGCAGGATTGCCGCGGCTGTCCCCGCCCAACCATATCCGACGCCTCTTTTCCGCAGAAACCCATACAGACTCATTCCTATCAGTGAGACATGGAGGCCGCTTACAGCCAGAACATGGGCGATTCCTCCATCCTGGTACAACTCCCGTATATCGCTGTCCATGCTGCTCTTATCCCCAAGAAGAACTGCCTGAAAAATCCCCCTGTCCTCCTCCTGATAAAGAAATGCAAGGGCCTCCTTGACAAATCTGCGGAACATAATGAGCTGGGATTGAAAAGCAGGACGCTCTCCGGAGATAATTTCCATTTTATCAACTCTGAGACGGCATCTCAGCTTTTGTGAGCGGTAATACAGGCGGTAATCAAATTCCCCCGGATTTCTTGCCTCCTGAAAGAGTTCCGCCTTCCCCTTTGCGTACAGATACATCCCCTCCTCCGGCACCGCACCGTCCCTGCTTTCTTTTGCTGAAATCATCAGCCTTTTTTCTTTATATTGCTTTCCGCCCGCACGAACCGTCGCCGGTTCCAGAATAATGGTGTAATTTCCGTCCTTCAGCAGAGCCTGGGAAATCCGCCCTTCGGCCTCCGCCCTGCTTCGGTTCTCCGTCTCTAAAGCTCCGGATGCCAGCGTGGCCTCCAGCGGTCCTTCTTTCATCTCCTCCGTCATCCTGAACCAGCCGCCCAGGCAGCAGACAAGCAGGATAAATAAAAGCAGACCTCTTTTCCTGATTTTCTCATGAAGCCGGAAAAGAATGCCTGCTGCCAGTATTAACGCCATCGGAAAGAGACTGCCGGACGCCGCAGCCCTTCCTCCATATTCCGCCATTTTACCGGACCAGTAAGCAGTGACCTCTCCAAGTACATAAGCTCCTGTTATCCATAAAAGCGGTCTTTTAATTGTTGTTCCTCCTCCGGGGTTTTATTTGCTTTCCACATATTTCTCTTCCCGTTCCAGCGGCGCGGCAAGGGAAATCACATTGCGGTACGCCACGTTAGCCGAACCATTCACCGTAATCTGCACCTTATTCACTGTCTGAAGCTCCGTCAGTGAGTTGACGAGCGCATAGACCGGGATATAGTCTGCTGCCTCCACTTCGCCGTTTAAAAACGTGCTGTCCAGGTTGACGTAACAGATGTTGTCCGTCAATGATACATTCAATATTCTAGTATCCTTAGGAAGCACCGGTGAAGCGCCTGTCTGGGAGCCTGCAATCAGCTGTTCCACCACCAGCCTCTCAAGAGAGGTATTGACATTGTGGATTACCTCCCTGGTCTCGGGAACCAGAAGATCCTTTTTTTCACTGGCAAAATAAAGCTTCAGCTCCACCCGCTCAAATGAATTGACATCCGAAATACTTTCGACAAAATCAGAGGCTGAAAAAGCGCCCACCGGATTTCCCTGCTGATCCAGAAGGGGCTGGCCGTCACAGTTAATACTGATATAATCAATGCCTGCCACCTGGGTGAACGTCTTAGCCAGAGCCGCACGGCACAGAATCTCCCTGGTCGGCTTCATCGCCGTATAGTCTTTATTAAAATTCAGGTAAAGAACGTTCTCCTCTTTCCTGATATCCAGAAGTATGACCTTCTCTCCCAGAGCCGCCTGGTAATCGGGATTATCGGGAGCCGCCAGAATCTGGCCCGCCAGCTCCCCGATTAATGTTTCCTGATCGGTTGTCTCTGTTTTATACTCCACGCTGGCAAGCTTTGTTCTTGTTGAATTGAGATAATAAATCCGGTAGGTGCCATTCTCCGGCGTCTGGTTCTTCTCTTTCTGTCCGCATCCGCAAATGCCTGCACACATCAGAAAAACTGCCGTCAGATATAATAATCGTTTCAAATATACTCCGTCCTTTCACATCAGATATCAGGGAATATAGTTTAGCGGGATACGTACCGTGAAAGTAGTTCCCTCGCCTTCCTTACTCTGGAGCTTAATGGCTCCCTGGTGTAATATCACGATGTTTCTCGTAATCGCCAGTCCAAGCCCTGTTCCGCCGGTCTCCCTTGAACGCGCTTTATCCACCCTGTAGAAACGCTCAAACACATGCTCCTGGAATTCGGGAGCAATCCCGACTCCGTTATCGATTACCTTTACATAGAAGAATTTGTGATCCGCGTCCAAAACCACATGAACCCATCCGTCTTCATGGTTGTATTTAACCGCATTCTCCACCAGGTTGCTCAAAGCCAGGGAGAGCTTTACCTCGTCCACATCCGCCGTGACTTCTCTCTGGCTCTCAAATACCAGCTCTATATTGCGCTTCTTGGCAATCGGCCGGAGCCGCTTCAGAATCTGCTCCATTAATGCATTAATTGAAACCGATGTGATATTCAAATCCGGTGATGACTTATCCATCTTCACCAGGGATAAAAGATCATCAATAATCTTTCCTTCCCTGTCTATCTCATCTGAAATATCCACCATAAATTCCCTGTACAGCTCCACCGGAGCATCCTCCATCCCCATCAGGGAATCCGCGAGGACTCGGATCGATGTGATCGGTGTTTTCAATTCGTGCGATACATTTGATACAAATTCCTGTCTCGACTGATCCACAGCCTTTAACTTGCGGAGAGTCTGGCTGACGGCATTGGATATCCCCCTTGTCTCCTTGTAGTCGTCTACCTGGATATCCTGATCTAAATTCCCCTCAGACACCATATTCAGACGCTCCTGAAGCTTCTTAAACGGCTTCATAAGAAATGACGCAGCCAATAAATCTATCACAGCCACGAACAGAAAAAGCACGAACTGAAGAAAGCCGGCTTTATGCATCACCTGACTCTCCAGAAGGGCCATGCTCTCGGTGGAAGCCGTCATCAGCAGAACCCCCTCCACCTTCTGCGAATCCGCCTTGGAATATACGGGAAGCGTCAGATAAAAGTAATCTTTTTCTTTATTCCGGCGGTTGATTGTCTCCCCTTCAAAGGAGCGGAGCACTTCCTCAACCACACTCGTTTTTCCCTTGGTCAGCTCAAACGTGTCCTTAATAATTTTGAAGCTGCTGTCAATCACGACAATGCGGCCGTTAAACAGATCGGCCGTCACGTTCATCTCCGCGTCCAGCCCCGGGTTATTCGACATGTTATTGATGTAATCCAGGGTTATCATCTTGTTGGTAAGCATCAGGCATTTGCTCTGCGCCTCTATCATGCTGTCCTCAATCTGGCTCTGCCGGAAAAAACCTGCCAGAAACCTGGCCTGCACAAGAAGAGGCACCAGCGTTACCAGCAGGAAACAGAACAGCAGAGGAACTTTCATACTTACACAACGTCTAAACCTAATTTTTTTAATCAATTTTTTCATGCTTTCCAAATTAAATTTCTAATTTTTTCACCGCCGCTATTGCCAGTGCGCCGGGCCCGATATGGCAGGCAACGCTCAAAGACAGAGGATCAATATGGATATCCGTATCAGGGAAAAGCTCCAGAAGCTCCTCCTTAAGCTGCAGAGCCGCTTCCTCACAGTTCGTATGGGCAATCTCCAGATGGGTCTTTTTCCCTTCTTTATCATCCCACCTCGTATCCAAATCATGCTGGATTGCGGATATCATCATGGATTTTGCCTGCTTCATCGTCCTTGCCTTGGCAAAAGCATCCAGCTTCTCTCCCTGTATGGTCAGGACCGGTTTCAGACGCAGAAGCGTTCCCAGCGCCGCGGCCGCAGGCGTGATTCTTCCACCTTTTTTAAGGTATTTTAAAGTGTCCACCGTGATGTAAATCGTGGACTCAGAACCGGTTCTCTCCAGCACTTCCTTAATTTGAACGGCATCCATTCCTTTCCCCGCCATCTCAAGGGCATCCAGGGCCGACTGCCTCTGGGTTACTGAAATCCGGTGGTTGTTTACCACCTGGACACGGCCGTCAAACTCCTCTGCCAGCATCAGCGCCGTCTGACAGGAACCGGACAGGCCGCTGGACATCGGTATATGGACAATCCCGTCATATTCTTCAAGCAGCGCCTCCCACAGCTTCACAATCGACTCAGGTGACGGCTGTGATGTGGAAATATCCATGTCCTCTTCCATCTTCCCATAAAATTCCTGCTGTGTCAGGCTGATATCTTCAAAAAATTCATTTCCGTCAATCATAAATGGCATCGGAAGAACCGTAATTCCAAGTTCCTTCCCCTGCGCTTGTGTAATACCGCTGTTGCTGTCTGTCACAACTGCAATTTTCATTCAAATTTCCTCCAATCACTCTGCCGCTTCCTCTGAAAATCCATTGGCAGACATATATAAATGATAGTAAATTCACTCTTTGGCCATCAGCTCGCCATGGCTGCCTTCTTCCTCGATCCGATTACCGGACAGCACTAAAATCCGGTCGGCTCCCCGGATCGCACTCAGCCTGTGGGCGATTGTGGGAGTCGTCTCATCGAGAATCAGAATCGGTGGATTTTTCAGAAATACCCTGGCAATGCTGATGCGCTGCTTCTGCCCTCCGGAGAGCTTTACCCCCCGCTCTCAGAATCAGCGGAAGCACAATTTCGCACAGTGTCGTAAGCGCCGCGCAGAACAAATCAACCAGCAGCGCCTTCCAGTATTTGAAATAGTAAGGTGCGAAACGCTTCATCAATTCACTCGTCGTCATCCGGTTCATAAGTTCTTCTCCCCTTCTTTGGAACGCCCTTTTTATTCTATCTTATTTTCTATATAAATGGAAGTACTTTATTTATGACGTTAGTGTAGACGTTTCATCTTTTCTATCTTATAATAAATCTATATTAAATACCAAGGAGAACCTATTATGCCTTATTGCCCGAAATGCGACATGGAATTTGTCGATGGAATCACAACGTGCAGCGACTGCGGAGGCAATCTTGTTGAATCACAGGAAGCTTATGAGTCAGAAATGCGTGAGAAAAAGAAACAGCAGCAGATAGATGCCGCTTCCGGCCGCTATCAGCAGATGGATGGAATTGACGCCTCCGAAATTCTGGATAATCTGGTTGATTTTGACAACCTGGACAATCTGGAGAACCTGGAGAATTTTCAAGCCCTTTTAAGCCATGACAGTGAACCGCAGGAGAACGGTATTCCGGCTGATACGAAACCGCCCGGTCAGTCCGGGATGAGAGCAGTCTCTTCAGGTGTCTATATAAGCAGCCGCCAAAGATGCGAGGATCTCCATTCCTCCAGTTCCGCTTTCCTGATGGTGGGAGGAGCCGCAACTGTGTTTGCCGCTGTCTGCTGGGCTGGGATTATCAGTCTTCCGATGACAGGCGGTTCCAGAATTTTCTTCCAGTCTGTCATCACACTTTTGGGACTCGCCTGTCTTTTTGTCTCGTTCCGGACGCGCAGCTCCATCGCTGCAGTGCAAAAACAGGCGGAAGAGGAAGAAAGATGTACAAAGGATTTAATCGAATGGTTTATCTCCACATGGACCGGCTGTTCCCTCGATGAAGAGCTTAAGAAAGAAGATCCGGGCCTGGCAGGCGAGGAACTGGAACTGAAGCGTTTTGAGCTGATACAGGATTTTCTTGTCACGCAGCAGGATCTTCCCAATCAGGCATACGTTGACTCCGTCAGCGAAGAGATATACCACCGGCTTTATGAAAAGGATTCATTGAATTAACCCGGCTGTCAGATAACGCCCGGCTGTAAATGTCTGTCATACATTTACAGCCGGGCGTTACAGCATAAAGGGGTCAAAAGACCTTTTGACCCCAACAGCATAACATTATTTTACCAGAAGGGATTTCCCCGTCATCTCTTTCGGCTGTTCCATTCCCATCAATTCGATCAAAGTCGGCGCAATATCGGCCAGGCATCCGCCTTCTCTCAATTTATTAGAAGGATCTGCATTGACAAGAATGAACGGTACCTGGTTCGTTGTATGGGCGGTCCAGGGCTCACCCGTCTCATAATCAACCAGCTGCTCGGCATTGCCGTGATCGGCACAGATAAACAGGACACCGCCGGTTTCCTTTATCGCCTCAACCGTTCTTCCCACGCAGGCATCCACTGTCTCAATCGCCTTGATCGCGGCATCCTCAACGCCGGTATGGCCTACCATATCAGGATTTGCGAAGTTGATGACTATCACATCGTACTTACCCGATTTAATTGCCTCCACCAGTTTGTCACAAACCTGGGGTGCGCTCATTTCTGGTTTTAAATCGTAAGTCGGAACCTCCTTTGGAGATGGGACGAGAATCCGGTCTTCGCCTGCGTTCGGCTCTTCAATTCCGCCGTTAAAGAAAAAGGTTACATGGGCATATTTCTCTGTTTCGGCTATTCTTGCCTGTGTCTTTCCATGGGCGGCCAGGAATTCTCCGAACGTGTTTGTAATATCTTCTTTCCTGAAAGCGACCAGCTTATTAATGATGGTCTCATCATAATCGGTAAAGCATACAAATAACAAATCGAGTTTTTTGTCTCTTTCAAAACCGTTAAAATCACGGTCACAGAATGCTCTTGTAATTTCTCTGGCGCGGTCGGGACGGAAGTTAAAGAAAATCACGGAATCTTTGTCCTGAATCACAGCTACCGGACGGCCGTTTTCCTCCACATTAAAAGGTACGACAAACTCATCATTAATTTCCCGGTCATAGGACGCCTGGATCCCGCCTGTAGCAGTATCCGCCTTTTCTCCCTCTCCCCTGGTCAGAACGTCGTAAGCACGTTTTACCCTGTCCCAGTTCTTATCCCGGTCCATCGCATAGTAACGGCCCATTACGGAGGCAACGCGTCCAACGCCGATTTCCTTCATCTTTGCCTCCAGCCCGGCGACAAAATCCTTTCCCGATGCAGGCGGTGTATCGCGTCCGTCCAGGAAGCAGTGTACATATACATCCGTCAGGCCGTTACGCTTTGCCAGCTCAAGGAGTCCGTAAATATGGGTATTATGACTGTGGACACCTCCGTCGGAGACAAGGCCGAAAAGATGCAGCGCCGAATTGTTTTTTTTACAGTTCTCAACCGCCTCCAGAAATTCCGGGACAGTAAAGAAATCTCCGTCTTCGATAGATTTTGTAATTCTGGTCAGTTCCTGATATACGATACGGCCTGCGCCCATGTTCAGATGTCCCACTTCGGAATTACCCATCTGACCGTCCGGAAGGCCAACGGCAAGGCCGCTGGCATTGCCTCTCACGTAAGGACACTGGCTCATTAACTGATCCATCACCGGCGTTTTTGCTTCGCAAACTGCATTATGCTCACAGTTGCTGTTCAGTCCATAACCATCAAGTATCATTAATACAGTTGGTTTTTTGCTCATAATCTATCTCCTTTATCTTCTTCTCCATTTATACCTGAACAATAACGATAACCTGCACGCTCCGCGCACGGGTCACCGTCTCTAATAAAACCATCGAAATTGCAGTGATTCAGGTAAAACAGGAGGCATTTATATTATTCTTGCCAATTTCTTATTTTACATGATTTCATTGCAAGTTTCAATGGCTGTATGACAAATTTTTGACGAATTTTTCCAGACGGTTACTGTTCACATCCCGCCAAAAACGGCGTGCTGTAATTATCGTGGGAAGAAAGAGCGTACCGATTGATTATACCAGAAAATAATGTTTCAGAGTTTCCATCTCTTCTTCTGTCAAACCATACGCCTCCAGATATTTTGAGAGACGTATCTCCTGATAAAAAGCAAGAAGGCGTTCCATGCTCTCCGCATCCGATCTCATAAGCGGTTCCATCCTGCCTCTGGTCTCTTCATCAAGCATCTGGAGCAGACGGTTCATCCCTTTTTTGTTATATGTATATGTCACCTCATAATCTGCGATAATATCTTCCCGGGTAATCCCGCAGAGAGTGAAAATACAGGATGCCAAAATTCCGGTTCTGTCTTTGCCGGCCGTACAGTGAAAAAGGACCGCCCCTTTTTCAAGACCTGCAATTAGCTGTCTGACCGCCGAGGCTAAAAGCGCTCCATTGGTTTTAACAATATTTAAATATCCTTCCGTCAGACTGCCGGCAAACGCCCGTTCCGCCGATCCGGTTATGTCATTTGCATCTATCTGCTCTGTCTGTAACGGACAGTGGTGCCACTCCACGCCCTCTGGTACTGCGTCCCTGCCCGTTTCTATCTCTGCCAGGCTGCGGAGATCCAGAACCGTCCTCACTCCATACTCCTTCAGCCGTCCCCACTCCTGCGGTGTCAGCTTTTGAAGCGCTCCCGCTCTCAGAAGCTTTCCAAAAGCCGTTACCCTGCCGTCGTTTGTCTCGAATCCACCCATATCCCTTATATTAAGGCCATGCTCCATACGGAGCCTCCTAACCGGTCTGTCCATGTGTTTTGTCCCCTTTCAGATGTAATCTATCACCGCCATCAAAAAAAGCCGGCCGGCCTGTCATATGGCCGGTTGGCTCCTAAATATCAAAATCTTATTATTTGTAATTAACGATCTTTCCGAATTCTTCTTTCAGGGAAGCTCCGCCGACCAGGCCGCCGTCGATGTCTGGCTGGGCAAACAGTTCGGCAGCATTACCGCCGTTAACGGAACCGCCGTACTGAATACGGATGGCCTCTGCCGTCGCTTCATCATAGATTTCCCTGATGCATGCGCGGATTGCGGCGCATACTTCTTCAGCCTGCTCTGTTGTCGCCGTCTTTCCTGTTCCGATTGCCCAGATTGGCTCATATGCAATTACGGCCGCCTTAGCCTGTTCTGCCGTCACATTTAAGAGAGCAATTTTGATCTGCTGGCGGATCCAGTCAATCGTAATTCCCTGCTCTCTCTGTGTTAAAGTCTCGCCGCAGCAGATGATAGGCGTCAGGCCGTGCTCAAATGCCTTGAGAACTTTTTTATTCACAGTCCCGTCTGTCTCTGCGAAATATTCTCTTCTCTCGGAATGTCCGATAATTACGTATTTAACACCGGCATCCGTGAGCATATTCGGAGCAATCTCTCCGGTATAGGCGCCTTTTTCTTCGTAGTACATATTCTCTGCACCTACTGCAATATTCGTTCCCTTACATGCCTCCACTACAGGGATGATATCGATAGCCGGTACGCAGAAGACAACATCCGTCTCATCCGAAGCAACCAGCGGTTTTAATGTATTAACAAGGGCAACCGCCTCACTCGGAGTCATGTTCATCTTCCAGTTTCCCGCCACAATCTTTCTTCTTGCCATTATTTTATCCTCCTGATTTTTAAAACTGTTGAAAATAAGCACGGCCTCACTTGCCTGTCATTATCGGTCATTTGCCGCCGCCACACCCGGGAGTTCTTTGCCTTCAAGGAATTCCAGGGAGGCTCCGCCGCCTGTGGAAATGTGGCTCATCTTATCACCGAATCCAAGCTGGTTTACGGCTGCCGCGGAATCTCCGCCGCCGATAATCGTAGTAGCCTCTGTCTCAGCCAGCGCTTCTGCCACGGCGATGGTTCCTTTCGCCAGTACCGGATTCTCAAATACTCCCATCGGTCCGTTCCATACAACGGTTTTAGCTGATTTCACGGCATCGGCATAGAGCTTTGCAGTCTCTGTCCCGATATCGAGTCCCATCGTGTCTGCCAGAATAGCATCAACGGATACATACTGTATATCAATCGGAGCATCAATTGGATTCGGGAACGATACGGCCACGGCGGCATCGACCGGAAGAAGCAGCTTCTTGCCGAGCTTCTCCGCCTTCTCCACCATCTCACGGCAATACTCCAGTTTTGTGTCATCCACAAGAGATTTTCCAATTTCTTTCCCCTGAGCCTTCAAGAACGTAAATGCCATGCCTCCTCCGATTATCAGCGTGTCGCATTTCTCCAGAAGATTTGAAATAACATTTAATTTATCAGCAACCTTCGCTCCGCCAAGGATTGCTACAAAAGGACGAACGGGATTGTTCACCGCATTTCCGAGGAAATCAATCTCCTTCTGCATTAAGTATCCGACTGCCGCCTCAGAAACGTACCGGGTTACGCCAACATTGGAGCAGTGTGCGCGGTGCGCCGTTCCAAATGCATCATCCACATAAATTTCACAAAGGGAAGCAAGATCTTTACTGAATGCCTCTCCGTTCTTTGTCTCTTCCGCTCTGTAACGTGTATTCTCAAGTAATACAACATCTCCGTCTTTCATGCTGTCAACGGCCGCCTTTGCATTTGGGCCAACGACTTCGGGATCAGCCGCAAATTTCACTTCCTGGCCAAGCAGCTCGGAAAGACGTACGGCTACGGGCGCTAATGACAGCTCCGGCTTTGGCTCGCCCTTAGGCTTACCGAGATGGGAACAGAGAATTACTCTGCCGCCGTCGCCTATTAATTTTTTGATAGTGGGAAGCGCTGCCACCAGACGGTTCTCATCGGTGATTTTTCCCTCTTTTAACGGCACGTTGAAATCACAGCGCACCAGAACTTTTTTGCCTTTTACATTGATATCGTCAACTGATTTTTTATTCAGCATGGAAGATACTCCTTTCTTAACTGAAAGAGATTACCGGTTACTAAAAACAAAAACAGGTCCGGTCCTGTGGACCGGACCCATGTTGAATCCTTATGGTTACTTTTCACATCCTTGCCAAAAAGCGGCAATGCTGTAAGAAATAACACACTTCGAGATGCACGGAAACGGCAAAAACGCCGTTGATTGTGGTGAAAAGTTTACTTTTCATCGCTTCGCGCCGTGAAACTCGGGATTTTCGTGCCGTCTGTCTATTATGATAATTCTGCGAAGTATTTGATCGTACGAACCATCTGGCTTGTATAGGAGTTTTCATTATCATACCAGGAAACAACCTGTACCTGATATAAATCATCGCCAATCCGGGAAACCATAGTCTGTGTTGCATCGAATAAGGAGCCGTATCTAACGCCTACGATATCGGAGGATACGATTTCATCTTCTGTGTAACCGAAGGACTCTGTTTCAGCAGCTTTCATAGCAGCATTGATTTCTTCTTTTGTAACACCGGCTTTTTTAACAACTGCCACAAGAATCGTAGTAGAGCCTGTCGGAACCGGTACACGCTGTGCGGAACCGATTAATTTGCCGTTTAATTCCGGAATAACAAGGCCAATTGCTTTTGCAGCGCCTGTGGAGTTCGGAACGATATTGACAGCGCCTGCTCTTGCTCTTCTTAAGTCGCCTTTTCTGTGAGGTCCGTCAAGGATCATCTGATCGCCTGTGTATGCATGGATTGTTGACATGATACCGGACTGAATCGGAGCGTAGTCGTTCAGTGCCTTAGCCATCGGAGCCAGACAGTTTGTTGTACAGGATGCTGCGGATATAATTGTGTCTTCTTTTGTCAGTATGTCATGGTTTACATTGAAAACAACTGTTGGAAGATCATTTCCAGCCGGTGCGGAGATAACTACTTTCTTAGCACCTGCGTCGATATGAGCCTGTGCTTTAGCTTTTGATGTATAAAAACCGGTACACTCTAATACTACATCTACACCGATCTCTCCCCAAGGAAGTTCAGCAGCGTTAGCTTTAGCATAGATTGTGATCTTCTTGCCGTCTACAACGATGTAATCTTCGCCTGCTTCTACAGTATGTCCTTCATATCTGCCCTGTGCGGAATCATACTTTAAAAGATGAGCTAACATTGTTGGGTTTGTTAAGTCGTTGATTGCCACTACCTCGTAACCCTCAGCGCCAAACATCTGTCTGAATGCCAGACGGCCGATACGGCCAAAACCATTGATTGCAACTTTTACTGCCATGATTTCATTCCTCCTAAGAATATATTCTATTCATGATTGTTAAATAATAATCAACCTACCTTGTATTGTAACCAATTAATCCCAAAATAGCAAGGGTTTTTTTGAAATTTAATAAATATTATTCCCGCTCTCTCTGGTTTCATCCATGGACTTTTGATGTTACTGTTCACAGGTTGTATTCCGCGAGGTGTTTTCGTGCGCATTTTGCACGAAAATCCCGTGTTTCACGGCGCGAAACTGCGTTTTGTGCAGTTTCTGTGCATCGCGAAGCGTGTTATTGTTTACAGCATGCCGCTTTTTGGCATGGTGTGAACAGTAACCTTTTGATTGGTGTTGCGAAAACCTTCTTTTTTTAATATAATGAAGCATGATTAAGTGTCCGCACATCTTTTTGCGGACTTTTCACCGTCAAACTGCTAAAGGAGGTGCATCTTGGATCAGACAGCATCCCGGAACGAGCTTGAAAAGAAGCTGTACCGCTCTTTTACACTGATTTCTGCTTTAATTATCGTCCTTTCACTGGGTATTACCCTGTACTTTGATATCACGCGGCAGAGGGCGGATATGGACGCCACCATAAGCGGCACCGCCTCCTATATTGCTTCGATGCCCCAGGTTGTCTCCATGCTGGAAGCAGGTTATCCCAGCGCTCTCGCAAAACAGGACATTGATTCACTCTGCAATAATCTCCCCGATATCAGCGTCGTTGTTATCTGTGACAGCAACAGTCTGCGCTTTTACCACACGGACCGGCTGAAAACAGGCGAAACCTTCGTTGACGGGGACGAGACCCGGATTCTTCAGGGGAGCGAGCCTTATATCACAACCGGCTACGGAACCAAAGGTGCACAGAGGCGTGCATTCCACGCGGTCAAAAGCAGTGACGGGACAATCATCGGTTTTGTCATGGCCTCTGTCTTTACCGCCCATATATCGGCAAGACACCGTAACATACTGATAGTTCACCTGGCTATCTTTATTCTGATGATGCTTGTGAGTACATTCCTTACCCATGCATTTATCCGCTTTCTGAGAAAATCTCTGATGGGCTTCAACCCTCATGAGCTTCTCAATATGTATATACGCCAGGATGATGTGATGAATTCTATAGAAGAAGGACTGATAGCCACCGATACAGACGGAAAAATCCTTTTCTCCAATATCGTTGCAAGAAACCTCTTTTCGGACGGTCCCGGCGAGGGCTATCCCCTGATGGGCAGGCATATCTGTGAGCTATATCCTGACACAAAATTCGATACTGTCATCAACACCGGTAAATCAGTCCGGCGCCAGACATGCTCTATAGGCGGGCGGACCATTCTGATGAATGAAATACCGATTCAGGGAAAGGGCAAAAAACACATACAGGGCATGCTGGCCATCGCTGTGGACAGGACGGAGTTTCTCTCTCTGTCGGACGAGCTGACCGGCACCCGCAGCATGCTTGATACGCTTCGCGCCTTTAACCATGAATTTCTAAACAAGCTTCATGTAATCCTCGGTTATCTGCAGACGGGCGAAATCGATCAGGCAAAACAATTTATCATCAACAGTAATCTGGTGTCCAGCCAGTCTATCCGGGAAACAGCCGATTCCATCCGTGTATCCAGAATCTGTGCGCTTGTCATCGGTAAAATGATGCATGCTGCGGAACTCGGAATCCGCCTTACTTTGACCCATGACAGCAGCTGTACCGAAAGTGAACTGCTGCTTTTGCAGGATTCCGTTATTACGATTATAGGGAATTTGCTGGAAAATGCCATCGAGGAGCTGAACAGCTCTGTAAATTCAAATCAGGAGTTAAAAGAAATCACTCTCGGAATTTACTGCCGCCCCGACTGCAATATCATTACCTGCGAGGATACCGGGAATGGAATTCCCCAGGAACTGCTTAATCATATATTTGATAAAGGAATCTCATCAAGGGGGAAAAACAGGGGAACCGGACTTTATCTGATTAAACAGATTACAGAAGATTATCAGGGAGAAATTTCCATAGATACGGAGATGGGCGAGGGCACCTGCTTTACGCTCACGTTCACAAGAAAGGAGAACCTTTAATGTACCAGGTTATTATAATAGAAGATGATCCGATGGTAGCCTCCATCAATAAGCAGTATGTGGAACTGACCCCGTCTTTCCGGGTGATAAAGGTCTTTAAAAGCGGAATTGAAGCGCTTGAGTATCTGAATGATGAAGATGTCGATTTGATTATTCTTGATTACTATACCCCGCTGATGAACGGCGCCGAATTCATCGACCGGCTTCATTCAACCGGTAAAGCCCCATCCATCATCATGGTGACCTCTGCCAGCGACACGGATATCGTCGCACAGCTTCTGTCCCGCGGTGTGATTGACTATCTTGTAAAACCGTTTGAATACCCGCGTTTCCAGGCCGCTCTTGAAAAATACAGCCAGATGAAGGAGTATTTAAACCAGGCAAAAAACAACATGGGGCAGGGAGAGATTGATAAGCTGCTGGCCCGTCAGGAGAATACCGGCGCCCAGGCCGCCGGCCTGACCAAGGGGCTGAACGAAACCACACTGGGCCTGATACGCGGTTTCCTGAAGGATAACAGGGATGTCCAGTATTCCAGTGAGCAGATAGCAGAGCAGATTCACCTGTCGCGTATCACAATCCGAAGGTATATGAATTATATGCTGGAGACCGGAGAGCTAATCAGTACCATTGATTACCAGACAGGAGGACGGCCTTCCATCCGATACCGCTATATTAACAAATGACAAACTGCACAATCCGCGCACAGAACACCGCAATCAATCATAAACCTCATGTGCAGCCGCGGCCGACTTCTGCCGTAACGGTCCGGCGCTGCTGCACTTTTGGGTATTTTCAGGCAACAGCAATTCCATGTTCTTTATCAGTTAATAATTCTCCCTTCCCCCATTTCGTCAGAATATACATCCAAAACCCATTTACTATAGTTACTAAAGGCTTTTCTTAATTACAAAAATTGACTTCACCTTCTATATATTTTATACTTTGTTTATAAAAAATAAATAAATTTTATAAAAAAGAAATGGAGGGTATGTATCAATGGAAACCATTATGGGCTATTTCGGTACTTACACACCGGCAGCAGATGGGGCTGTTGCTAATTTCAAATTTGAGTATCTTACCACTCTCGGTTTTGCCGCCATCGTTATCTTCTTGGGGCGTGCGATTATAAACCACTCAAAATTACTGCGTAAATACGCAATCCCCGCACCTGTTGTATCCGGTATCATCTTTTCAATTGTTGTCGCTATTATTAAGGGCTCCGGCATCATCGGACTTTCCTTCGATGCCACAATAATGAAAGACTTATGTCAGAACCTGTTCTTCCTCTGCGTAGGTTTCGGTTTCAGCTTAAAGATGCTTCGTCATGCAGGCGGCAAGCTCTGTGCCATGATCGCAATCGCTGCCTGTCTTTTAATCACTCTCCAGGATCTTCTGGGTGTGTTTGTCGGCAATCTGATTGGACTTCATCCGCTTCTGGCGCTGCAGTGTTCCTCTTCAGCAATGTCAGGCGGTGTAGGTACGGCTTCCGCATTTGGCCCGATCTTTGAGTCCTGGGGCGCGCCGGATGCCACTACCATCGGTGTGGCGGCAGGTACAATGGGCAACATCATGGGTTCCTTAATCGGAGGACCTGTGGCTGCCTTCCTGATTACACGCAACAACCTGAAATCCGACCCGAACGATAAACCCGAATCAGCAAAAACCGGTATAGCTGCAACACTTGACAACGGCAGAATGATTTCCATGTTTGCCATGACTCTGCTGATTGCCGCTCTCGGTATGCCGATTTACTGTATCCTTGACAATATCCCAATGATTGAAATGCCAAAATTCATTGGCTGTCTGTTTGCAGGCGCAATCGCACGTAATGTAATGGAGGCCTGCAACATCAAGTTTTATGTTCCTGAGGTTGACGCAATCGAGCATATGTTCCTGGAACTCTACCTCGCTCTGGTACTTATGACAACCGATATTACAAAGCTGGCTCCTGTAGCAGGTCAGATGGGCATCATCCTTCTCTGCCAGGCCATCTTGGTGGCTGCATTTGCAATCTTCGTCTCCTACAACATGTTTGGCCGCAACTATGGCGCTGCTGTTATGGCTGCCGGAAACTGCGGATGGGGATGCGGCTCCGGTCCGAACGCCGTAGCAAATGAGAAGGCTGTTATGGATGAATACGGATGGCACAATGTTGCATGGGTTCTTTACCCATCCTTCGCCGTAATCATTGATGATATTTACAACCCTATCTTCCTTTCCGTATTCGGAAGCTTTATCAAATAAGGTTCACGTTCATTTACAAATAATAAATTCACTTAAACGTCCGGCGCCCCCAATCTGCCGGACGTTATTTCATATCAATCCCGATTCTGTTTCCCTGCTCAAGTGCAGCTTCCAATGCTGCTGTTCATCCCGCGCCAAAGTAACATCCCAATCTTCGCAAAACAATTTGTCTTGGACGAATCTTTACACCTGTGTTATAGTAGAATATAAGTGTAAAGATTTTGTATATTTTCTCTTCAATGGTTAAGGTATTGATCCGTCCATTTTAGATTATAATGTTTACATGTGACTGCTGTGTTTAACACTTTAATAAAACAGGTGATCTGTATAATGAAAAAGGTATATTTAAAAGCTTTCTTATTAGCTGCACTGACGGGTTTTGCCTGCACTGCATGCAGTTGTTCCTCCAATACGTCCGACAACCCGGCATTGACGGAAAAAGTGGAGAGTTTACCGGAGGTGAGCGCCGGACTGACGGTTCTTACAATCGGAACCGCCGACAGCGGGGGAACCATGTATCCGGTCGGCAATGCGCTTGCCAAAGTAATCAGTGAACACGACTCTAATATTAAGGTCAATCTCAGCGCTTCAAACGGCTCCTTTACCAACGTCGAATGGATTACAGGGGGACAGATTGACATGGGCCTGGTCAGCGGAGATGTGGCCTGGTCGGCTTATTACGGAACCGATGATTTTGCCGATAAACCAATTAAAAGCCTGAGGGCTATCGGAGCCATCTATACCAGTGTTTCCAATTGGATGGCGCCTGAATCGGCAGGGCTCAATTATGTCCACGATCTGAACGGTAAAAGCGCTGCCATCGGACCCCAGGGTTCAACCACCGATCTGTCCGCCCGTATTGCCATTGATGTGATCGGACTCGGTTCATCCACCACTCTGGTCAATTCCGGGCTTGGCTCCGGCTCCGTCGCTGTCCGGGAAGGAAAGCTCGACGCAGTACACGGGTTTGCCGGAGTTCCCATCAGCGGACTTACAGTTCTTGCAGAGTCTGTCCCCTGCCGGCTCCTGAAATATACGCCTGCAGAGCTTAAGAAGATTCTTTCAAAGAATTCTTTCTATTATAAAACAACCATACCAGCAGGGACATATCCGGGCCAGAGTGAGGATATCGACTCCTTCGGTATCAAATGTCTTCTCTGCGTAGATGAGAATATGGACGAGGAACTCGTTTACCGTATTACGAAGATATTGGATGAATCCATCCCTCAGCTGGCCGCCAGTCACGAATCTCTGAGCCGCCTGACGCAAAAGGGGTTTATCTGCAATGAACTGGCTGTTCCGCTCCATAAGGGGGCCGAACGGTATTATCTTGAGAAAGGCTATCTGGATGGGCAGTAACCGTTTCCTATAATGAGAACACCCGATGGAGGTAATATCATCTTCCATCGGGTGTTCTCATTTCGACTTTATAAACTTTCTCCTGTTTATATCTCATCTTTCACATATCCTGCCAGATTATAGGCATGATCTGAAATTCTTTCCAGATTGCTTATTATATCCAGGAACACGACGCCGGAGGACGGATCGCACTGACCGCTCGAAAGGCGCTCAATATGCTTATCCCTCAGTTCTTCCTCCAGCATGTCCACATCGTCCTCATACTGGCTGACCTTCCTCACATCGTCCATATCGCCGGTCTGCCTGGCGGCTATGGCGTGGGTGAAGGATTTGACCACTTTCTCACTGATGGCGCTCAAATCTTCATTTCCCGTATCAGAAAATGACACATTATGCTCCGCCATATAGTCAGCCTGCTCTGCCAGGTTCTCACAGTGATCGCCAACCCTCTCAATATCACTGATGCTGTAAAACAGATTGTTGACCTGGAGCTTCTGGTGCTCCGTCAGCGACAGATTATTGACTTTAATGAGGTAACCGGTCAGCAGTTCCTCCATTTTATCAATATCTTTTTCATTCCCGTATACTTCTTTCGCCTTCTCCTTATCTCTGCTCAAAATGGCATTCGTTGCCAGACGGATATTATTGAGGGCTATCTGTCCCATATGCACAGTCTCCATCTGAGCCACCTCGATGGCAAAAACAGGAGATTCAAAAATACGCTGATCCAGGTGGCGGAATGCGGTCTCGATCTCTCCCCGTTCTTCCCCCGCCTCTTTTTCAGCCTCTCCGTCCTTCACAAGCAGACCGGACATCTTCACCAGTTGTCCGGCAAACGGATATAAAAGAAGGGTGTTCGTCACATTAAATATCGTATGGAACATGGAAATCTGAACGGAATTTATCTCCGAACCGGCCATGGCAGGCCGGAGCAGTGACAGCGCGTACATCGCCACACCAAAGATAACGGCCCCCAGCGTATTAAAGGTCAGATGGATTGCCGCCGCCCTCTTTGCCGTCCGGTTAGCCCCGGCACTGGAAAGCATGGCGGTTAGGCAGGTTCCGATGTTCTGTCCGAGGGTTATGTAGATGGCCGCCCCCGTTGTAACAACACCGTTCATCGCCAGCGTCTGCAGGATGCCTACGGATGCCGTAGAGCTTTGAAGAAGAGCCGTAACAAGGGCGCCGGTAATAATGCCCAGAATCGGATTGCGCCCCATAACGGCAAATGCTTTTGCAAATATAGGAGCATCCGTATAGGGGTTGATCGCATTGCTCATAAATTCAAGGCCCACGAAAAGAAGTCCGACGCCTATGACAATTTCGCCGATCAGATTATTTTTTTGTCTTTTTGAAAATACAATCAGGAATGTACCGATGCCGATACACAGAGGTGCAAAAAATACAGGCTGGAGTACGGTAAACGCGTCTCCGAGCTGATTTAAAGAAACCATCCAGGCCGTGATCGTCGTACCGATATTAGCGCCCATGATAACGCCCACCGCCTGTGTCAGATTCAGAATCCCAGCATTGACAAAACCGACAACCATAACCGTCGTCGCCGCGCTGCTGTGAAGAATTGCCGTAATTAAAGCTCCCAGGGCTACGCCCAGAAGCCTGTTGTTTGTCACCATCCCAAGAAAGTGGTTCATCTTGCTGCCGGCTGTCTTCTGCATGCCGTCGCCCATGATGCGCATTCCATACAGGAACATGCCCAGCCCTCCGGCAAATGTAAACAGATTGCTTACATCATTTATTGACATAAAAATATCCTCCTGTGCCCGCTTTTTTACAGCAGATAAACTGCCGGATTAAAAGCCGATCATTTTCATCATAGCACAGGGAAAATAGCTATTTCAATGCTTTTTGTAAAATATGTAAAATTTATGTAATTTTCAGGTAAACAGACTCGAATTTTGTGGCAATTTGTCGGGGCGTACAAAGTCCGAAACATAACTATATTTGAAGTCCATGCTCATTTTGCAGAGCCGGTGAATAGACTTTTACTATAAACACTTAATAAACGAGGTATGATATGCTACATGAAATGAACCAGACGCCGGATGTTCACACCCTCAATGTGAATGACAATTTTAACGGCGAACAAAACAACAGAGGCGTTGACTCCGATTTTTCCGTCATGCCCGATAACAACATGATCGATCCTGGTTTCTCCGTTATGCCTGACAACAACATGATCGACCCGGACTTCTCTGTTTTCCCCGACTACGATGACATCGACCCGGATTTCTCCGTTATGCCCGACAACGACATAATCGACCCGGACTTCTCCGTTCCTCCAGTATGGTTTCCCGGCGGCCCGGGTCCTGTTATCCCTTGTGGTAACTGTATGCCTATGCCTATGCCGCAGCCGACACGCGGATTCAGCATCCGGTTTTTAAATGCTTCGCCCGTGCATTCAAATCTTACCATACAGGTCGATAACAGGACGATTCTCACCAACATGGATTTTGCCGAGGTCAGCCGCTACAGACAGTATTCCAGAGGATTTCACAGGATTACAATCATGGCTCCGAACGGCCTTGTCTACCTTCAGCAGAATATGTTCTTTGGGTATAACTCTACGATTGCCATTGTGAGCATCAACAACCGTATGGCCATCAACGCCTTCCCGGACGGAGGCTGCAACACATCCTTCAATACTTCCTGTCTGCGCGTCTGCAACCTGGCCTATGCAAGCGGCGCCGTCAATGTGACGCTGCCGAATGCTTTCATGAGCTTCACCAACACCCAGCCCGGAAACGCCGGAAGCTTCAGCAGGCTCCAGTCAGGAACTTACTCCGTAAACGTGGCAAGATCCGCCAGGCCGGCAGTCAACCTGCTCTCTACCTTTATTAACCTCAATCCTAACCGTGTTTACACCTTATATGTTATGAACTGGAACCCGTCACCGGACACAATCAGGATACTTCTTGTAGAAGATATGCGCTGAATATAAATCAATGATAAACGGGCGGCAGATGAAAATGTATTTTGCATTTCCCTCTGCCGCCTTTTACCGAATAAATTATTATCTTTTCTTAAAGTTCTCCTTTTTCACGCCTGTTCAATATCTTCCGGATTAATACAATATAAACAGCAATACTCATCACCGTACCGCCAAAATCCGAGATAGCCTCAGTATAAAAGATTGAGGTTACGCCAAACAGGACAGGAAGCACAAAGACGCCTCCCAAATACAGAACCTTCCTGAACATGGACAGGAAGATGGCGACCGAGGCAACTCCCATCCCGGTAAATCCATCAACCACCACATACTGGAGTGCAAGCGGGATGATACCTACCGTATAAATTCGGATTGCCCAGACAGTCAATGAAATATATTCTTCATTATGAGTGAAAATCCTGGCAAAATAATGGGGCAGGGTCTGTGAAGCTATAAACATGACCGAAGTAAATACCAAGGCAAAACAGGCAATATATTTCTGGGCTCTGATTACCCGGTCGGTACGCCTGGCTCCGAAATTATATCCGAGTATCGGCTCCGTACCTCCCGTGATACCGCCCAGAGGCATGGTCACCATCAGCATGAAGCTCTGCACTATGGTGGCGCAGGTCAGAAGCTTGTCTCCCTCCGCCCCGCCATAATGCTGGAGCGCGGCGTTCAAGGTGATAATCAGCACATTATCAAAGGCAATAATCAGAAACGGCGTCATTCCCAGCACTGTTATCTTTCTGATAATTCTCCACTCATAGCCGCCAAAACTGATTCGAATCGGAACCTTTTTGCTGAACAGGAACAGGAGTACAAAGGCACAGGACGCCATCTGGGACAGGACCGTTGCCAGCGCAGCTCCCCGGACCCCCATCTCAAATACAAAAATAAATACGGGATCCAGAATAATATTAATAATGGCTCCCAGTGTAACGGATTTCATTCCCACCTTCGCAAATCCCTGACAGATAATAAACTGGTTCATCCCCACCGCCATCAGGGCAAAAATGGTGCCGAGCAGATAAATTGTTATATATTGGTTCGCATACGGAAAGATTGTCTCGCTGGCGCCAAACCACATCAGCAGATTGTTTTTCAATAGCAGCGCCCCAGCCGTTGTGATGACCGAAATCACGGCAAGCATCAGAAAGCTGTTGGCCAGTATCTTTTTCGCTTCTTTCTCGCTGCCCTCTCCCATCTTGATGCTCATGAGCGGCGAACCGCCGATTCCCACAAGTGAGGCAAACGCCGATATCATCGTCACGATGGGTCCGCAGACGCCGACTCCGGCAAGAGCCTTCTCTCCAATCTCTGCAATATTTCCTATGTACATCCGATCCACCACGCTGTACAGCACGTTTACAAACTGGGCCAGCATGGAAGGGATGGCTATTCTGATGACAAGTCGCTTTATGTCGTCCTTACCAAGATCATTTTCTATTTTCATTTCAAGCCGCCTTTTATATCATTCTTGCGTATTCCCGCTTAATAATGCACGGCAGGTTAAACCATGCCTGACATTTATATCCTGTTTTGATCAAAAAGTCAATATATTTTATCCTTAATTTTATAGGATTAACTCCGCCGCAGTGCGATCCTCCGCGGAGCGGTTTTTATTGATGGCGGTGACCTGTGCGCGGAGCGTGCAGGTTATCGCTTCACAGGAGAACTTTCCTGTGAAAGAAGAAAGAATCTCGCTCGCGAGATTCTCCGCCTGAAATAAAAAAGACCGGCACTGAAAAATTCAGTCCGGTTCTTTTTTACTCAACGGCAGGCTCTGGTTGTCGTCAACCTGCTGTTGAAATGATTTTCTGTAAGGTACTGCCGTCGGCAGAATCGTAACGGAGTGTAATGCATCAAGGAATTTCGAGTAACTTGATATTTGTGTTGTTACCCATCCGCTTTCAGTCTCCCAAACAGAAATGATTTTCATCCGTTCAATAAGTTAATGCACCACATGCACATTTTATTGCACGTATACCAAAAAAATTTTTATTTTTTTTTGATATAGTCTATTTTAGTAGAAAAACGCTAATCCGTCAAGTTTTAGCGGACCATCTTGAAGAGATTCCCGTCTTTTGCAAATCCTGGTATCTGATAAAGAACCAGAATATCCGTGATTTCCCGGCTCTTTGCAAACTCGGCCGGCTTCATATTAAAATATCTGAGATCAATCATATAGACCTCCTCAAAATGATTAATGACAAAGGGCGCAAAGGAATGTGCATAGGAATCCTTAATTATCAGAAGTCTTTTACCCTTTGCCTCCACCCCTGCCATATTATTTACGATTTTTGTCAAACCGTGATTTCCGTCAAGAAAAACGGAATACTGATCTTTTTTTTCAAGCGCTTTCTTATTATACAAAGTGTCGTAGGCCTTCGGCAATCCGTCATAATATACGTTTACCGATGTGGGGCTGCCCGGAATGAAAAGAGTAATGGTATCCGGTACCAGAGCCACTCCCAGTTTTGACTGAATTGTTCCCTGAAAATTGTCTGATACTACATTCTCTGTAAACCTGTCTCTTCCCCACGGTTCAAATCCCGCCTCCCGCCCATACAGCCGGTACGCATACCAGGCCCCCAGCGTAGTCCAGTGGTGATCGGTTTTATAATAAAGCTGCTCTTCGCCAGCCTGATATTCCGACGCTATTTTACGGCATTCCTCCCACGCCTTTAAAAGCGTGCCTTCAATATCGAGAAAATTGCCTTCTTCCCCTGTTTTCTCCCTGATTTTATCACGTGCAATCCGTGCTGCTTCACTCTGATCGGCAGGTGCCGCAAAAGGCGGGAGTTTATCTTTCAGAATCTGAGATGCAGAAGGAACCAGCATAATCTTAACATGCTCTGTCCCAAACATAGAATTAAACTGTGCAGCTGCGTCCGACAGATAATCCAGATTCTCATAAAGCTGAGGTGTCAGCAGATTTTCCGGGTCTGTTTTTTCTATATAATATTGATCCTTACCAAAATAGACATCATTCACATCCTCCCTCAGAATCAGTCTGTCCGCGTTCGTCTTGGCAGCCACAAAGGTTTTTCTGAATGGGAACTGATCCGAGAGCCATGTCTCATAGTCGTTACCAAATTTACCGTCTTTAAACGATTCTATCGTGAAAACCGGTTTCTGCGCCAGATACCGGTTCTCCTCCTCCGAGAATGCCTTCTGGGGCATGACGGCGCTTAAGACGGAAAGTAAAGCCAGTGGGACTATAAAAGCCGATGCCGTCATTATTTCTCTGCGCATAATGCTTCCCCCTCCCTAAAATCTGAAATACAGGAACGGATTATATCCTGCATTTACCAGAAAAGCCGTAGACACCAGAAGCACTGCGGCAACAAAGAGCGGTTCCAATATCGGCAGTGATTTTTTCTGTATATGCTCCCTGCAGAAAGCGATTGGCAGGGAAGTGGCACCAATTGCCGCTGCGGCCATCAAAATCAGGTTCGTAAACAGAATATACAGCGTTCTCTCATTTATCAGGCTAAGCCCGGCCGCGCCGAAAAGCTGTCTGAAATACAGAAGCCCCGCCTGCATATCATCGAAAGCGAACAGCACCCATCCCATGAAGACAGCCAGCATTGCGTAGAGCCAGCGGATGAAGGCCGGGCACTTTTCCAGTCTCTCTTTTAAGAAAAATTTTTCTAACAGAAGGAAGGCGGCAAAGTATAATCCCCATAACAGGAAATTCCATCCCGCGCCATGCCAGATTCCTGTAAGCAGCCAGACAATCAGGATATTGCGAAGCTGTCCGGCTTTTTTACACCGGCTGCCTCCCAGAGGAAAATAGACGTACTCTTTAAACCAGGTTCCCAGGGAAATGTGCCACCGCCGCCAGAACTCAGTAATACTCTTCGATTCATAGGGGTAGTGGAAATTCTCCGTGAAATGAAACCCGAACATCCGTCCCAGTCCCAGAGCCATATCGGAATATCCGGAAAAATCGAAATATATCTGCATTCCAAAGGCGAAAATTCCGATCCAAACCATCAAAATGCTTCTCTGTTCCGGAACAATATGGATAATCTCGTTCCATATCTGCCCCAGCTGATTGGCGAATAAAACTTTCTTCCCGAGACCTGCGGCAAACAGGACGGCCCCTTCTGAAAAACCGGCCAAGGTCTCTTTCCGGCCCGTCAGTTCTCCGGCAATCGTACTGTAGCGGACAATCGGACCGGCAATCAGCTGCGGGAACATCGAAACATAGGCGCCGAATGCGATAATGCTGGTCTGGACTCCGGCCTTACCCCTGTATACATCAATAGTGTAAGACATCGTCTGGAATGTGTAAAAGGAAATTCCGATAGGGAGAGCAAGATTCAGAAGAGGCACTCCCTTCCCAGTAACAGTGTTGAATGCGCCGATCAGGAAATCCGTATATTTGAAGATTCCAAGAAGACCCAGATTTATCAGGACGGAGGAAGCTACAGCAAGCTTCGCCCCTCCCAAATTGCCCTCACGCTTATAATGGTCCACCAGCTTTCCGTGAATAAAATCAACGATGGTGGAAAAAAGGAGGAGCAGAATATACACAGGCTCCCCCCAACCATAAAATATCAGGCTTGAAACAAACAGTATTCCGTTCCGGTATCTGCGCGGTGCCGCAAAATATGCTAAAAGCGCTGCCGGAAGGAACCGGAACAGGAATAACAGACTGGAAAATACCATATCCGGCTCTCCTTATATTTTATTTTAATATTATTTCGCTATTTGAAAAAACCGGCGATTACATCAACCGCAATCTGATTATTTTCCTTCGCAGATTTAAGCGCCGCATCTGCCCCCTGCTCTTCCGCCTCCATATCGGCTCCCCCCAGCATGACAAAGAATACATAATCTCCATGCGTTATTACCTGGGATGCTTCCAGTTTAGTCATATTCATCGGATACTGGACAGCTTCTTCAATCTGTTTCTTTCTATAGGCCTCCAGCTCCTTTGCCACATCCCCGGCCTTTCCTTCCTTTGCCTTAATTCCGACAAATGTCTCCACATGAACCGAAATCATCGGGCCTTCGGCCACATAGGAATCATACTGGTCTTTGGAAATGCCGAATGTTCCTTCCAGCATGGCTTCGTCAAACATCATACCTGGCACATATTTCTCACCGTATGCCTCTTTTACCGCCGTATAAACCTTTCCCAGCAGTTCATCCGAGATCTGAGCTGTCTCACCGTTTTCCGTACCTCCCGGCTCCTGTGTCTCCGGCTCATCACTGTCTTCCGTGGCCGGTTCCTGTATCATTCCCTGTGTCTCCTCTATCGTAGTTGACGGCTGTGTATCCCCTGCCTTTGGTGCGCAGGCCGTGAGGCCCGCTGCCAGCGCCGCCGATGCAAAAATCAGTGTTCTTTTTTTCATGGTAAATCTCCCTTGTCAGTTATTTTATTGTTATTGTATTGCGAGTTACTGTCCACACGGTTATGTCCCGCGAGGTGTTTTCGTGCGTTTTCTGCGTGATAATCCCGAGTTACACGGCGCGAAACTGCAAAAAGCCTGCGGCCTCTTGCCGAATCGGAATTTCTATATTATAATGGACGCACATATAAATTACAATAGAATTTTCGTTACGAATAGCTTACGATTTGCAGGAGGAGAAAGCCATGGGATTTGAATATGTCAGCAAACTGCCGACACCGGACGAGATAAAGGAACAGTTTCCGCTGGCGCCGGAACTGGCCGCAGTCAAGGCGGTAAAAGATGCGGAAATCCGGGATGTATTTACGGGAAAAAGCGATAAATTCCTCGTTATCATCGGACCTTGTTCCGCCGACAGAGCAGATTCCGTATGCGATTACGTCAACCGCCTGGCCAAAGTTCAGTACAGGGTGAAGGATAAACTGATTCTGGTTCCCCGTATTTACACCAACAAACCGCGAACCACCGGCGACGGCTATAAAGGGCTTCTGCACCAGCCGAACCCGGAGAAAAAGCCTGATCTTTACGAAGGCCTGATCGCAATCAGGAAGCTGCATATGCGCGTAATTGAGGAAACAGGCTTCTCCACAGCCGATGAAATGCTGTATCCGGAAAACCTGACTTATCTCAACGATGTTATGTCCTACATAGCAGTTGGCGCCCGTTCTGTTGAAAACCAGCAGCACCGTCTCGTTTCCAGCGGCATTGATGTGCCTGTCGGCATGAAAAATCCAACCAGCGGCGGTCTCTCCGTCATGCTCAACGCCGTCCACGCAGGCCAGCACGGCCATGAATTCATCTACAGAAGCTGGGAAGTAAAAACCAAAGGCAATCCACTGACCCACTCTATTTTGAGAGGTTCCGTCAACAAGCATGGCCAGTGCCAGCCTAACTACCACTTTGAAGATTTAAAGCTGCTCCACGAGCTTTATATGGAACGTGATCTGCAGTATCCTGCATGTATCGTGGATGCCAATCATTCTAATTCCAATAAACAGTACATGGAACAGATCCGAATTGTAAAAGAAGTGCTTCACAGCCGCCGTCACTCCGATGACATCCGCAATTTCGTTAAAGGTGTTATGATCGAAAGCTACATTGAGCCAGGATGTCAGAAAGTTGATGAGCACTGCTACGGCAAATCGATTACGGATCCGTGTCTGGGATGGGTTGATTCCGAGCGTCTCCTGTATGAGATGGCTGACAGTCTGTAAGCGTTGACCTGTACGCTCTGCGCACAGGTCAACGCCATCAATCCAGTCAACGAGGGCCGGCCGGCATGTTAAAGCCAGAATAAAGCACGCGATGCCATGCAGACAGGCAAGGGCATACATGATCACCAGATTCTTTTTTATTCGCATAATAAACTGTCCCCTACAATTTAAAACACAACAGCAATAACCTGCACGCTACGCGCACAGGTTATCACTCTTATCTCCATTATCGAAATACGTCTGCTGCTGATGAAATGTGCCTGTATACATCAAAAACCTTCAGGCTCCTCGACGGCAAAAAGCACTCTGCGGAATTTTTATTTATTTTTACAGTCCGTCCGCATGGTAAATTGTTTCCGGTATCGTGATCTCTACGATTCCCATAGCTCCGGGAGCAACGTCATACTCATCAAAGACCAGAACCATCCGTCCCGCATCGTCTATATAGAAATTCTGATCCTCTTTGATTTTGTCAAAATCAGCTCCCATTTCATCATTCAGGAAATATACTTTATTTTCATCTTCCTGCATGTTTTTTTGCATCACTTCTTTTGCCGCATTACTCAAAAGAGTTACATAGTCCTTGCCTTCCGGGAACATATCCTTTAATTGTAATATTTTATCACTCTTCTTATCTATATTGTAAATTTTGACGGTCTGATATCCGCTTGCCATAATTTCATTCGTCTCAATCTTCAGTGTAAAGAACCGGTTATTGTCGGCCAGCACTTTATATTCCGTGTACACTCCCAGGTATGTTTCCTCTCCGTCCCTCTTCACGTCTTCCTCGAACTGGGCGATAACCTGGTTTGTATACTCTTCTACCGATTTATTTACCTGATCGGCCGCACCTGAAATACCGGAATTTTTCGCAGCCTCAATCCGGGGAACCTCCACTTTTGCTTCCGAATTCTCATTCTGCTTTTCATATGTCCGGAATGTGACTACTTTTGTAATGGCCCCGATTACCGGGATTTTCCCCATAGCGTAAGCTGTCTGGGCATTTGTATTAGCCAGGACCGTGATGACGAGCAGAGCTGCCGCTGCGGTCTGTGTTGTCCTGAGCAGATAATGGACTGCCGTTTTTTTATCCTTTTGTTTTCTTCTTATTCGATTCATTCTCGGATCTTCCTCCATCTTTTTGTCTGAGGCATCCGGCTCCGCTTTTGCGTCGTTACGCGCTTCCTGCATTGCCTGTATCACTCTTCCTTTCAATTCATCCGGTATCTTTATCTCCTTATATTCCTTTTCCAGTTTGCTCAATCTCTGATTAAATTCCTTATCCTCCATCAGGAGTTCCAGTTCTTTTCTCTCAGTATCAGTTATTTCTTCCCGGCCTTTGTCCGCTTTTTTCATGAAACCGCCTCTCCTTTCATCAATTCTGTTTTCAATTTTTTCAAGCTTCTGTACAGAATGCTCTTAACCGTATTCAGGTTAAGTCCCATATACTCCGCTATCTCTTCCAGTTTCCACTCCTCACAATATCGGAGCAGAATAATCGTCTTTTCCGTTTGCTCCAGCTGTGCCAGAGAATTTATCGTATCAAAATCACAATATCTGTCTTCTTTTGAATCTTCGTTTTCCGAGTACAGGGGAAGTATCTTCTTTCTCTTTTCCAGTTCATCAAGGGCAGTATTGATTACGATCCGAAACAGCCATGTTTTCATATAAGATTCCTCTTTCAGCTGGCCGGAACTCTTGATAGCCTTGACCACACTTTCCTGTACCACATCTAATGCATCCGATTCATTTTTCATATATACAAATGCCATCCTGTACATGGATTCATAGGAAGTCAGAATTACTTCTTCCAATTTATCCCGCATTGTCTCTTTTCCCACTTTTCTACTCTCCTTTCTTAACCTTTAGACGGTCTGAATTTCAGAAAAGTTTCAACCGCTATTATTTTTTTATATGATGTTTTTTGAGGTAACGGCGTTACTGTTCACACAATTGTTACCGCGAGGTGTTATCGTGCGCATTTTGCGCTCCGGCAGACAGACTGCACCTTTTGTCCATATTTTCATATTCTACAATAAGACCTTTAAATATACCAGGTGTCTTTTATGTATATTGATGATAACTTTAAAGATTATGCAAAACAAGTCTGCTCCTGCTCTCCTTATCAGGGGCAGTGTCACAGACCATGCCCTCACGCCTGCTGCCCTTCTGTGACAGTAGGCGCTACACTGACCGGAGTACCGGGAAGCAGCGCCAGGGTCACTAACTCAGGAACTTGCTGCAGGCCGGTTCTTAATTTTGAAATTCCGCGCGGAAATACCGGGCCTGCCGGTTCTGCTGGACCTGCCGGGCCTAAAGGTGCCACCGGACCTACCGGCGCCGCTGGCCTTATAGGCGCTACCGGACCTACTGGCGCTACTGGACCTTCCGGCTCTGCCGGGCCTACCGGAACTACCGGCGCAAATGGGCCTGCCGGACCTACTGGCCCTACAGGCGCTACTGGCTCTACAGGCGCTACCGGACCTGCCGGTCCAACTGGGCCTACAGGCGCTACTGGACCTACAGGTGCTACTGGCCTTATAGGCACTACCGGACCCGCCGGTCCTACAGGCGCTACCGGTACAACAGGAGCGACGGGGGCAGACGGAACGGCAGGAGCAACCGGCGCAACTGGCCCGACCGGCGCAACCGGACCCGCCGGCGAAGCCCCAGACGATGTTTTTGCCTCATTTGCCACTTTTGCAATTCCATTTACCAACAACACACAAATACCACTGGGAACGTCTACGGCTGATCCCACCGGGCAGATCGTCTTATCGGATCCCACCCATATTGACCTTGCTCCCGGATATTATTTAATTTCATACCATGTTTCTTCCATTCTCAGTACACCGGGATATATGCAAATCACACCATATTACAATGGAAGTTCGCATATTGAATATGGAATATACTTTAGAACCGCTTCAAATTACACAACCGCATATGGCTCCAACTCTATTATCATCGATGTTCCGGAGCAGACCCGTTTTTCCCTGACTTTTAACAGTCCTGTCACCAACACTGAAGGTACTGCAACTATAACGGTTGTCAAACTTAACAGAGCATCTCTGACTGGATGATTCACATGCCCTGTTAATCCATGCAGCAAATAACAGGCAGCACAAAAGCCGGACGGCTCTTTCCGGCCGTCCGGCTTTTGTGCAATTTCTGTCGGGATTATACTATATCACGATGTCTTTTTGAATATCATTTACTATTTTTTCGGCAGGTGCACCCTCTCATGTTCAGCACCCCCTCCATAACAGCCAGCGCACATGCCACACCATCCAGAACCGGTACTTTTACGGCGTCTTTAATCGCTTCATCTAATCCTGTAAAACCGGCGCACCCCAGTACGATAACATCGGCTCCGTCCTCCCGGACCGCCTGCCCGGCCGCGCGAATCAACAATTCTTCCTGGCTTCCTGTCCACTCAGGTTTTGGTGCCCTGACAGATGCGAGAAATTTTCCCAATCCGTACTGTTCCACCATACGGCGTTTCAGATAAGTAGTAGCGGAACTTGAGCCAACTACTGAAAACTTCCGGCCAAGAAGCGGCGCCATCCTCATAGAGACCTCACCAATCCCCATCACCGGTTTCCCTGTTATCTCTTTTGCAGCATCCAGGCAGGGATCCAGATGGCATGCAATGATAAATCCATCATAATTGTCCTCCTGTTCCTTCAATAGTTTCAAGAGGTGCGGCCCTGAGGCCAGCTGATCCGCATAACTGCCGATAAATGGAGGCGCCTCCGTGATGCGGCATACCTCTGCTTCAAATCTGTCTCCTGCTGCGGCACGGACCGTCTCTTTAATTGATTCAGACATTTCGATACTACTGTTAGGATTTATTACCAATATCTTCATTTTCTCTCCCCCACTTCATTTTGTCCATAAGAATCAGCGTCTGATACAACACCCTGGTTCCCTTTTCTATCTGAGCCTCCGTCGTATATTCCCTGGGCGAATGGCTGATACCGCCTTCGCTCGGAACAAAAATCATCCCGGCCGGTACCCGGTATATTATCTCTTTTGAATCATGGCCCGCACCGCTTGACATCGTTACGGAGCGAATTTGAGGCTCTTTTTGGCATACCTCGGAAATTGCATTGATAACAGCGCTGTCCAGCATTCTCGACGGTTTGTCAACCTGAAGTTCAAATTCAATTCCAAACGGTTTCAATTCTTCCTCAACGCTGCCATATAACTTCAGTTCCTCTGTAAAATGCTCTACCCTGACCGGATCCAAGTCACGCAGTTCCAGTAAAAGGACTACCTCAGAAGGAATTACATTATACATCCCGGGTTTTACTCTGACATCCCCCACAGTGGCGACAAAAGGATGTCCGTATCTGAGCGCAGTATCCCATATCTTCTCTATGAGTAAGGACGCAGCCCTCACCGGATCTTTTCTCAGCTTCATCGGCGTTGTACCCGCATGGTTGGATTCTCCGGTTATATGAATCATATAGCGGGTAATTCCAACAATCCCGTCTACAATTCCGATGTCGCAGCCTTCATTCACCAGAAATGCTCCCTGTTCAATATGCAGCTCGATAAATGCCCCGACCTGATTCATATCACGAATAGACCTTTCCAAATCACTGCAGTCCAGACCATAGCGGGCCAGTTTTTCGCATAATCCCTTTTCTTTCAAATCCTGACGTCCGGTCATTACACGGCTGCCAAATGTTCCTCCCATTTCACTGCCTTCTTCAGCGTTAAATGCAACCACCTCAATCGGATGAGCCGTCTCCACTTGATAATCATTCATCATCCTGACAGCTTCCAGAGCAGAAATAATTCCCAGATTCCCGTCATAGAGTCCGCCTTCCGTTACCGTATCGAGATGGGAACCTGTCATAATCGACAAAGCCCCGCTCCTGCTTCCCTCTCTGCGTCCGATAATATTGCCCACCCTGTCTTTTGAAACCGTAAGACCGGCTTCCTTCATCATTGCGATTAATTCTTTAGACGCCATCTCATATTCCCTGCTAAAGCCCGGGCGGGTGATCCCCCCATTCTCTGTTTTTCCGATATCCCCCGTCCGGTGAAGGCTTTCCATCAGACGTTCCATATTCACATCTGTCCGCATGTTTCTCCTCCTGTTCCTGCAGCATCTGCAAATTTCTTCTCCGGCTCCTCCTCTATTCTGTCCTTTTTTCCAAAAAATTCATCCACTGTCTCTTTGGGCGGCGCCGGAGTCATCAGACTTACTAATATATTGGCTGCCGTCGACGTGAAAATGGCCGGAAGAATTGGCATCCATCCAAATGGCTGTTTCAGTACATACCATATTACTGCCGTCAGGATACCGGCCAGCATACCGGCCATTCCCCCCTGGGCGTTTGACCGTTTCCAGGTAAATCCGATAATGATCGTCATAGCAAGCATCGAGCCGAGAACGCCTACCATATTGGACTGAATCATCAGAACGGTGGAAGAATTAAACAGTGACAATACAATCGATATTATCCCAACCGTCAATGTCGTTCCTTTTGATATCGCCAGTACCCGCTCCCCCTCTGCATTCGGATTGATAAATTTCTGATAGATATCCCTGGTTGCCGTGGTTCCCGCCTGTAAAAGGACGGAGGCTGCCGTGGATATGGCGGCACCCAGGATGGCGGCCAGCACGATTCCCCCTATCAGAGGACTCACCATTTCTACCATTGCAATTGAAGCCACCGTATCTGTCTGTACAATGCCCGGCCGGAGGATTCTCATTCCCAGGCCAATTACCATAAGCGGAAGATAAAAAAGAACAAAAAGTATGCCCGAAATTCCCTGGCTGTAGCGCGCCGTTTTTTCGTCTTTACAGGAATTAAACTTTGTAATAAGCTGCGGCAGCCCGAAATTACCAATCCCCCAGGTCACACACCATGAAAGCGCCAGTCCTGCGCCGATACTTCCGCCGGCAAAAGGATCCAGAAGCGCCGGGTCCTCCGTGTAAGCTAACCGGTGCAATTCCCAGAAACCGCCTGTCTTACCAAGAATGGCAATCATCAGCGCATATGCTCCAAAAAGAATCAAAACGGATGTCAAAACACTGGTCCATGCAACTGATTTCATCCCGCCCGTCACCGTAAAGGCCAGAAACACGATCCCCACAATTATCACGGACAGATACTCCGGAATCCCTGTGATCACCTTAATAATGGAGGCCGATGCAACCAGCTGGGCCATTGTAAACAGAACGGTTGAAAATAAAATTAGAACTGCGGCTATCGCCCCATGGGCCTTTCCGAACCGTCTGTCCAGGAAATCGGAAATTGTGACACCGCCAAACCGCCTGAGACGGGCTGCAAAAAATCCGGCAAACAGTATCGTACAGATTAAGGTTCCTGCCCAGTTCCACCAGCCTCCCCATCCGAACTGATAGTAATACCCCATATACCCGATAAAAGATACCGCACTTAATACCGTCGTAAAATATGAAGCCGCGCTGGACCAGACTCCGAGGCTCCTCCCCGCCACTGCCCAGTCATCGCTGCTTGATACTCCGCGTGACGCAAGCTTCCCAACAAAAATCAGCGCCGCCAGATAAAGCAGCAGAATTATCACATAAACCATAAATACCTCCTCCAATAACTCCTCCGAATATCACTCTACTTGTTCCGTCTGTCATCCCGTTTCTGCGTAATATAAGCCAAAATCATTGGAAGCAGGCTGAGAAATCCAAAAAAGAGCCAAAAAATCTTCAAATCTGCCGGTATAAAATCTGGAATCATCCCTTTTCCTCCTCATTTTTTTCTATATATGTTTCGAGCAGGTGTCCCCAGCCCTTACTCTCCTCATCCACAATCCCGTTTTCCATAACCACACGCCCTCTGACAACGGTCATCACCGGCTTTCCCTTCAGTCTCCATCCGTCATACACTTTGGCAATTTCCCTGGACTGTGAGTAATTTTGATTCTTATCTACCGTAAATACCTCATCCATGTCCACCATTACAAAGTCGGCATCCGCACCGGCGCTTATCAAACCCTTTTTCGGATACAGGCCAAATGATTTCGCCACATTCGTACTCATGAGATCAACTGCACGTTCCATCGATAACCTCTTTTCATTGACTGCGTTGAGCATCAGGGGAAGACGGAGATCCACGCCGAGGAAACCGGATGGAGCCACAAATATATCATCTTTTCCGCTTTCTTTTTCCGCAACCGTATAAGTCGCATGATCACTTCCTATAAAATCAACAGAACCGTCTCTTACATAATCCCATAATGCATCCACGTCTTCTTTTCTTCTAAGAGGCGGATTGCATTTCGCATAGGCACCATGCTTTACCACATCTTCCTCGGTCAGGAACAGATACTGGGGACATGTTTCCATATAAACCTCCAACCCCTCCAGTTTGGCCGATTTGATAAGCTCCATGGATTCAGGAGTCGACATGTGGCAGAATATCAGCTTCACACCGCAGTCCTTTGCAATCATCAGCAGCTTTCCGACTGTCTCATATTCCGCAAATTTGGGGCGGGACAGGCAATGGTATATCGGGGACACTTTTCCCTCTTTTCTGAATTCCTTTATCATTTTCGAAATAATATCATTGTTTTCCGCATGGACCGCACACAGCTTACCCGTCTTGGCTACTTCGCGGAAGCCAAAATACATCTCCCCGTCATTTGCCATTGTAAGCCCCATGAATTCCTCATCCCTTCCCTCCGGCGCATCATGGAGGAATGTTTTGAAAGCGACAATTCCCGTCTCCCCCATTTCTCTGATTTTATCGGGATACTTTGAACCTGCCGCACCAAAGAAAGCAAAATCCACGACACATTTGTCCGAGGCATCACGAATTCTTCTCTCCAGGATCTCCTTGGAATACTGCGGCGGTTTTGCAATCGGATGTTCGAGGATCGTCGTAACGCCTCCGGCGGCGGCCGCCTTCGTCTCCGTAAAGAAGGTTCCTCTGTCCGGTCTGCCTGGTTCTCTAACATGCATATGGGACTCTATCATCCCAGGAAGCAGGTACTTTCCCTCTGCGTCTATCACTTTCTCTGCCTCAGGTATTTCACTGTCCGTACATACGCTGGTAATTATTCCGTCCCTGACTGCCACAGCGCCTTGAAAAAAAGTTCCGTTTGTATAAATCTTTGCATTTTTGATTACTAAATCCGCCTGTTTCATTTTCTTCCTCCTAAATTACATCTGAATCGTTCTTTTCTGTCACTTTCTGTCACCACATTCTTTGATTCTTTTTTGCATAAGCTCCGGCCGAAGCAAATGTTGAATTTTTCCTTGCAAGGAGGCTTTTTTTCTGATAATATTTAATAAAATTTATAACTTGTATAAGAATTATAACATTGGCTTTTTCTGATGTAAAATATTAAAACCTGTTCATAATCATCGGCTTTTTCGATATTTAAAGAAAGGAAGTGCTGTATGAACCCCCTTGAAATTGAGGCTTTTCTGGCTATCACCGAAACCAGGAACCTGTCTAAAGCTGCCGATAAACTGTTTGTATCCCAATCTACAATCAGCAGCCGCCTGACCAATCTGGAGTCAGAAATCGGAAGTCCTCTCGTGAACCGGCGCCCTGGAATTAAAGGAGTGACCCTGACTCCGAAAGGCAACGAATTCCTTACCCTGGCCAGCCGTTATCTGGAGGTGGAAAAAGATATTAAAACCTGGAAGGAGAACTTGTCCTGCTATGAACTGAAGGTTTCAGCGCCGCACAGCATCAATTCTTTTTTATTTACCGGCCTTTACAGCCGTTTCTCCGGCAGCCGCCAGCTGAGACTTACAATCAGCACCCACTGGAACAATACCATTTATAATCTTATGGACAATTACCTCCTGGATATCGGCTTTGTATCCCGGCCGTTTCCATCCAGAAATCTTGTCACTTCGCCTATTTTCTGTGAGCCGATGGTTCTGGTCAGTGACCGGCGCTACTCCTCCTATCCGGATATTATAAAAGTGGAGACGCTGTCCGTGGAGGACGAGACTTATATTGACCTGGGCGTGGAATTTGAAATCTGGCATAACCGAAACTGGAGTCCTATCACAAAACCAAAGGTCACTGTCGACACTCCGACCCTGATTGAGTTTTTTCTCCAGTCAGAACGTGCATGGGCTGCTGTCCCGCTCTGTGTGGCGGAGATGATTAACCGCGACGGAAATATTGTCATCTCATCACCCGAACCGGAGCTGCCCGCCCGGACAATCTATCTCGTGACCCAGAGAGAAGCCAATCCCTCCGGTGCAAAGGCCGTCCGCATGTTTATCGAGGAAACAAAAAAATTTGCGGCGTCCATGCCCAGCGTGATTCCAATTGAAAAGAACCTGCCGCACCAGCGGTAAGTTCCTGCCGCCGCAGGCATTGGCACACTTAGCGAGTGTAACGAACTTAGTGAACAAGCCCTCTTTAGAGTTGCGCTCCTTTGCGGAGCGGTTTTAATTTAACAGGAGAACTTTCCTGTTAAATTAAATAAAAAATGCCATATTGCAGTCAATTAAAACTGTAATATGGCATTTTTTGTATAAAAATCAACCTTGACAAGCGACCATCAGTCGCTATATAATGAAAGCGAAACAAGAAACGACCGATGGTCGTTACTAGGAGGTATCATAATATGCCAAAAGGAATTATTCTTACACCAGAACAACAAGAAAAGCGCCGAGAAGAAATAATCAGTGTTGCTTTGCAGCTCATAGAGAAAAATGGATTCCAAAAAACATCAATGAGGGAAATTGCGATTTTAGCAAACATGGGAAAGTCCAGTCTGTATGATTTTTTCAAAACGAAAGACGAGATTGTTGTATATGCAGTTGAGAAAGAAATAGAAGAAACAATTAAAAATGTTCATAGGATTATTGCCGATGAATCCTCGCCGGAACAGTGTCTTAGAAAAATCATGCTGAATCATCTTGGAGTACCAAAGCAGTATCGAACGGTGCTGATGTGGTTAAATACAGAATCTGACTATTTAGAAGAAGATTATCGAAAGCGGCTGAAAACTGCGCGTTACGCATATCAGGATATTATAAAATCTGTAATTGAAAATGGAGTGAAATCAGGCGTCTTCCGTAAGACGAATGCCGATCTTATGACGCATTTGTTAATTAACTCCATTATATCAATCATTTACACATCCCGACCATCAGCCAGTCCGGAGAAAATGCTTGATGAAACAATGGATATATTTCTACACGGAATTATGAATGATGGAGATGAATTATTATGATTTATTATACTCTACCCTTGTTGCATAAACAGGCAACCCATGAAATGGTCGGCGGAAAAGGTATGTCTTTATCAAAACTTTTGACAGCGGGTATCCCTGTGCCGGAGGGCTTTCATGTTACGACTACTTCATACAAGATTTTTGTTGAAAAGAACCATATTCAGCCTCACATTAATAAGTTGCTGGACGGTATTGACTCTAACAATACCAGCCAGCTTGAAAATGCATCTACGCAGATAGGGATGCTTTTCCATAATGGAGAAATGCCGCAGGAAGTATCAGATGCAATTAAAACCGCATATGCTGGATTGGGAAATATAGCGGTGGCTGTCCGTTCCTCCGCAACCGCCGAGGATTTGCCCGACGCTTCTTTTGCAGGCCAGCAGGAAACCTATCTTAACATACAAGGTGAGAATGAAGTTCTTGACGCTGTAAAGAGGTGCTGGGCTTCCCTATGGACAGCCCGCGCTATTGCTTACCGCGTGAAGAATGATATAAAGCAGGAAATTGTCGCACTTGCTGTTGTAGTACAAAAGCTTGCGTTTTCCGATGCGTCCGGCGTTATGTTTACGCTAAACCCTATCAATGGCAGACGCAGCGAAATGATTGTTAACGCCGCATGGGGACTTGGCGAATCGGTGGTTTCTAGCTTAGTCACCCCTGATACAATCGTTGTAGATAAAAATGCTGAACGAATTGTATCGTATGAAGTAGCAAACAAAGAGATTATGACAGTCCGCAACTCAGATGGAACAGAAGAAATCCCAACTCCTGAACAGTTGAGGAAAAAACATGCTCTTACTCGCAATCAAGTTATGCGATTGACACAGCTTGGAAAAAAAATTGAGAAGTATTATGAAATGCCTATGGATGTAGAGTGGGCACTGGAAAAAGATAAGTTGTATATTGTTCAGGCTCGCCCCATTACTGTCCTACTGCCGGAATGGACGTTACCGGAAAAGGATGTTATATATACAAGAGGCAGTCTAGCGGAACACTTGCCAAATCCTGTTACGCCCTTATTCGCCACACTTGGGCTTGAAATAGTCAACCGTGCGTCGGCGCTTTTATGGATAGATATGTTTGGTAAAAGTGCGAAAAAGCTACTGCCAGAAAACGGAGCATATACGATTATTAACGGATATGTTTATCTTTCCGCTAATTCAAAGCCTCTTTTGATTGCTGTCAAATCCCTTTCCCCCCGATCTTTACGCCGTGCGCTCACGAATAGTGTTGCACGCTGGGAAACAGCACGAAAAGAATTTGAGGATGTGATTAAACAATGGGAAGAAAAGCCCATGCATATGCTGAATGCTCATCAAATAATGGAGGGGATTCAGACTGTATTTTATGGAGCGTGTATTTATTTCACGAGGATTCAGCTTACATTGCCAGCCGCCTCTATCAGCGAAACATTATTTACAAAATTTTTTCAGGGAGCGGCTCGTCGCGCTGGTATAACAGATACTTCTATTTTCCTGCTTGGATTTGATACGATTGCTCTGCAAGCCGAAAAGAACCTGTGGAGTCTCTCGGAATGGGTAAAGCAAAATAATACTCTCAACCTTTATCTGCAAAGTAATCCAACAGCAAAGATAGCGGAAAATTTTATGTCCTCAGTTCCGCCTGACGAAGTTTCGCCGGAAGTATGGATAGAATGGAAAAATCGAATCAATCAGTATTTTAAAGAGTTTGGTCGTACCGCTTATGAATTTGATTTTGCATATTCCACACCGCAGGAAACACTTACACCAACCTTTGAATCCATAAAAACCTTTGTAGAAGGCAAAGGTGAAAGTCCTTTTTTACGTCAATCCAAATTTGAAAAGCATAGGAAACAGGCAGAAGAAGAAATTTTACAACATATAGGTAGCTCACGCAAAAAACTGTTTTTGAAGTTGCTCCATTGGGCGCAGGAAACTGCTCCTATGCGTGAAAATGCTATTTATTTGATGGGAATGGGGCATCCTCTGATTCGCCGGATGTTTCATGAAATTTCAGCACGCCTTATACGTGGCGGAGCTACTTCGCATATAGATGATATTTATTGGCTCACAAAATTGGAATTGGAAAAACTCATAATACAGTTAGACGAAAATATACCTTTATCCGATAGAAGAAATTTGATACTTGAACGAAAAGCGGAACTCAAAAAGTATCAGGGCTATGTGCCACCAGCTCAGTTACCTGAGAAGAAAGTAAAAAGCATATCACATGCACCCCAGAAACAAAAAGATGGAAAAACCGTGTTGAGGGGTATAGGAACCAGTTCTGGTGTCGTGACAGCTCGTGCCTGCGTACTAAATAGTCCGGCAGATTTTAAAAATTTCCAGCCGGGAAGTGTTTTGGTTGCCGTTACTACAACTCCGGCTTGGACACCCTTATTTGCCTCTGCAAGTGGAATTGTAACGGATATTGGAGGTCCTCTCAGTCATTCAAGTATTGTTGCACGGGAATGTGGTATCCCTGCCGTTATGGCGACACACACAGCCACGAGAAGTATTAAAAATGGGCAAATGATAACAGTGGACGGCTCGGAGGGGACGGTGACGATTGATGAATAAAAAGCCGATTTTCGCTTTAAAGCTTGCCACTTTGGTGATTGCGTTAGGATATAGCTTAATTCTTCCGGTCATGCCATTTTACATGGAAAATCTAGGTGCTGGCGGCCGTGAGCTTGGATGGCTCACTGCCGTATATGCTCTGGCACAAACAGTATGCGCACCTTTTTGGGGTGCACTGTCCGACCGAATTGGTAGAAAGCCGATTATCAGCATTGGTATTATAGGATATTCCATCAGTTTGTTCCTGTTCGGTTTGGCTTCATCCTTTTGGACGCTATTTATAGCTCGCAGTTTATCGGGTATTTTGTCATCTGCTACGTCCGTTGCATCTTTGGCATATGTTGGAGATTCCAGCTCGGAGGAAGAAAGAAGCAAGAATATGAGTCAACTTGGAGCTTCAATGAGCGTTGGCGTAATGATGGGACCATTATTGGGAGGCATTCTTGCAGGCTATTCGCTTGCGCTCCCATTTTTTACAGGAGCCGGCATTTCATTTATTGCCTTTCTGCTAATTCTAACACTTTTGCCCGAGTCAATTGAGCGTTCAGGACAGACGGAAAAAAGAAAACCCTTTGATTTTTCAGACCTGAAAAGTATAATTTTTGGCTCAGCAGGAATGGTTTTGATACTTATTTTCGTCGTGCATTTCTGTCAAACAGGCTTGCAAGGAATTACGGGGCTGTATGTCGTAGATAAGTTTGGGTTTTCCACTAAGCAAGTTGGTGTTATTTGGATGGCTCTAGCAGGTATTTTGATTGTAGTACAAGGCTTTTTGACTGGTCCTTTAGCAAAAAAAATTGGTGAGAAGCGACTAATACTGATAGGTATGTTTTGCAAAGCCTTAGTAGCGTTTGCCATGGTATTGACAACTGGGTTTGTTAGTGTGTTGGTGGTTTTTGGCTTATTTGCGGTATCTTCTGCTATTACAGTACCCACATTAAACGCAACCCTTTCAAAAACTGACAATCAGCATAAAGGAACACTGATGGGGTTTGCCAGTACCGCCGGAAATCTTAGCAAAGTTATTGCTCCTTTATTAACTGGGTATCTGTATGAAAGCAATATTGAATTACCATATATAACCACGGGAGGGATAGCCTTAATCGGAGTGGTGATCTGCTGTATCTGGATAAATAATCAAAAGAATAAATGATGGAAGAGGACGTTTGGGGCTTCTACAATGCCCCAAAGGGAAGCAACCTCACATCATTCACAAGGAAGCTAAGAAAGAAGATAAAGCCGTCCCCAGACTATCCACAGTACATATTAACTGTCTGGGGTGTTGGCTATAAATTCAACAAGGTAATGATTTGAAAATAGAAGAATGCAAGAAGATACGAAATTGATAAATTTGAAATTGTGGGGGTACATAACCATGAAAAAAATGATTGCATATTGTGGACTGGATTGTGAAAAATGTGATGCATATATTGCAACAATCAATGACAACCAAGAATTACGAAAAAAAACTGCGAAGCTATGGGCTGAATTAAATAATGCACCTATTCTTCCTGAGCATATTAACTGTCAAGGCTGTCGTGTTGACAGAATTAAAACCGTATTTTGTGATAATATGTGTGGTATTCGCCAGTGTGCATTAGAAAAGGGTGTTGCTACTTGTGGCGATTGTTTGGATTTAGAGAGATGTCCCACTGTTGGAGAAATCTTAGAGAATAATCCGTCTGCTTTGAAGAATTTGAAAGGATAAATCTCAATTTGTAAAAGTCAATAAATCCAAAGATAAATTTTATTTGAAGGGAGTATGCAGGCTATGGATAACTGGTTTACAATAGATAGAGTAGATGATAATACTTATATTATCAGTGAATATCGACATTGGGAAGAAACGCATTGCTATTTATTAAATGGAAGCGAGCGAAGCCTACTTATTGACACAGGACTTGGCATTTCAAACATATACGATGAAGTTATAAAGTTCACAAATAAGCCTATTACGGCAGTTGCAACACACATTCATTGGGATCATATTGGTGGACACCAATGTGATTTACCAAATAACTTCAATGTATATGATTACGAGCTTTTTCAAGGAATACCAACAAAAATTGTAACTGACCATGCGAAAAGCATTTGAGGAACTTAAAGAAAATGGGAAACTTTGTCATGGCAGTGGCACATTTAATTATGGCGATTGGGGCGTTTGGTTATAAAAATCCAGTTTGTAAAAGTCAATAAACCCATAGGACTTAAAAGGGTTATTTTCATGCTGGTAAATGCCAATAAAGCCCGAAAATACGGGATATATCGGCATTTACCAACTTATGAAAAGATAATCAGAAATTTAGTAAGTTTTTCAGAATATTAACCCTAACTGTTAAAACACCGGAAGATATCCAAGCAGAAGCCCGGCTCCCATAAATATTACAAATATTCCGATACACCATTTGAAAATATAACCCTGGTACTCGGCCAGCGAAATTTCTGTCAGATCCATCAGCAGGTAAATAAACGGCACCAGCGGACTGAGGAAATGGAAGGCCTGACCCATCAGAGCGGCAAAACCAATCTGGAGATCCGTAAAGCCATAGGCCTGAGCCGTTGCTGCCAGAGGCGGCAGAACACCGTAATAGAAGGCGTCATTATTCAGAAGGTATGTACCGGGCGCACTGATCACGGCAATAATCACTGCAAAATAACGTCCCAGAGATTCCGGAATCACCGATACAAGGAACTGTGCAATAGCATTTGACATGCCGGCATCTTCAGGTCCGTTCAAAACTCCCATGAGTACTCCGGCTCCCAGAACCATCATGACAACGCTGATCATGTCGGGTGCAAGCGAGCTGATTACCTTTCTCTGTGTTTTCTGCATCGGATAATTAACCACCAGTGCGATTGCGGTACCTACGCCAAACAGAATGGCGGAGGATGCCAGACCCATAATCAGGGACGCGATGATTGCAACCGTGAGAAGCATGTTGAACAGAATCATCTTCGGACGTTTCCACTCCCTCTCCTCGTCTGAGAGCTCCACTGTGTTTACCGAGTTGCTGATATCCATAATCCCGAGCCTTTTGCGCTCTTTCAGTCCCAGATAGTAGGAAACTCCTATTACATAGACTGCCGACAGGGCCATTCCCGGTACAAGCGGAGCCAGGAGCTCACCGGCGTCCAGATTCATAACGGACATAACACGGGCCGTCGGGCCTCCCCAAGGAATCAGGTTCATTATACAATTCTGAAGAATAATCAGGTTTGCAAGATAAATCTTTTTGATTTTCAGCCTGTTGTAAATCGGAATCATAGCCGTACAGCAGATCATGACGGTTGTAGTTCCGTCTCCGTCCAGGGAAACGAAAGCGGCAAGAACAGCGGTTCCCACCAGAACCTTCAGCGGATCGCCTTTGCACCAGGCAACTACTTTGTCAACCATCGGATCAAACATACCGGCGGTGAGCATAACCCCGAAATACAGGATTGCAAACGTCATCATTGAAAATGTGGATGCAACGCTTTTGATTCCGTCCATGGCATACTTAAGCGTATCCCATCCATAACCGGCCAGCAGTCCGAAGGCAATCGGCACCAGTATCAATGATGTGAACGGACTTAATTTTTTTGCCATAATCAGCGCCATAAATACAACGATCATGGCAAACCCCAGAAAAGCTAAAGACATAACATACTCCTCCTTTTTTATCGATTTCTTTTGATTTCTTGCCCATTGGCTTTCAGTCATACCCATTTTATTCTGCTCTTCTTAATATCTCATGAAAAAGTCTTAAGAAACGTTCACATTTTAGTCAATTTTGGCAGTCTTAGCGGGAAATTAACGGTATCTTTTTATGTTTTTTTCTATAATGAAGATACGCATTGAAAAAGAAAGGTGGATTATTATGTCAGACGGTACTGTTTTGATTGTAGACGATGAGCCTGCGATACGCAAGCTGCTGACACGGGTGGCTGCCAGCTGCGGCTATGAGTCTCTTACCGCTTCCAACGGACATGAGGCAATCGTCATGAGCCGCGACAGCAAGATTAATCTGATCCTGCTGGATATTATGATGAATGGAAATGATGAAGGGTTTGAGGTAATCCGCCGCCTGAGGGCCTCCGGGAATGAGATACCAATCATCGTTCTGAGCGGCCGTACGGAGGATTTCGATACCTTGTACGGCCTCGATATCGGAGCCGACGATTATATAGGAAAGCCCTTTAATCCGGTGGTGCTGGGTGCTAAAATGAAAGCACTCATCCGCAGGGACATGAAGGCTTCCAGGCCGCTCCCTGATTTTATCACGGCCGGCCCGTTCCGCTATAACAGTATGACAATGGAACTCTTTAAAGAAAACCGGCCGATTCCTCTCTCATCCAGGGAAAATGTTTTAATGAAGCTGTTTCTGTGCAATGCTGGCCGTGTCTTCACAAAAGAACAGCTGTATGAGCATGTCTGGAACAGCTCCGTCGTGGATGCTAATACGATTATGGTTTACATAAGTCATCTCAGAAACAAGATAGAGGAAGCTCCCAAAAACCCCCGGTATCTGAAAACAGTCTGGGGGCTGGGCTACAAATTTTCCGTAAAAATATAAGCTTCGGCTGCTGTCCTGCAATTTAAAGGTACAGCAGCCATTTTTTTATTGCATCGCCCACACTTTTACCATCACTTGAAATTATCGGATAGCCGGAATGAATGATCATTTTGCAAAGCCCATCGATTACCGGATACTGTATAAACTGCTTGTTCTGTGATAAACCGTTTATGCAAAGATATCGCTTTCATGCAATCTCTCTTATATTCTGGAACGATAACCTGCGCGCTCCGCGCACAGGTCACCGCCATCAATGAAAAAACCCTGTGCCGTTTGGCACAGGGCTAAATCATTAGGAATTCGGATTTCAAAAAGGTTAAAGGATTTAATTCATTTGTATCGTGCATTTATTATGTTTATAGTATAGCACGCTTCTCCGGAAAATGTTTGTATAGTCTTTGAACAAATTATGAAGACTTTCTTAATATTGCACTTTTGACTGCAATAAAAATGCCTCTTTTTGCATTATAGCAGAATCAGCACATAAATCAGCTCTTTTTGAACATGTCACAGAAGTCAAAGGTGGCAAAGTAATCCTCCGGCGTTTCCGCCCGTCTGATCAGCTGCACCGAGCCGTCCTCTTTCAGCAATAATTCTGCTGATTTCAGTTTTCCGTTGTAATTATATCCCATGGAAAACCCGTGCGCTCCCGTATCATGAATTACAAGAATATCGCCGATATCCACTTTCGGCAGCATCCGGTCAATCGCAAATTTATCGTTGTTTTCACAGAGGGAGCCCGCCACATCATACTTATGATCACACGGCCTGTCTTCTTTTCCCATTACAGTAATATGGTGATAAGCGCCGTACATGGCCGGGCGCATCAGATTGACGGCACAGGCATCTACGCCGATATACTCTTTATGTGTATGTTTCTCATGAATGGCAGTCGTTACAAGACACCCGTAAGGTCCCAGCATATAGCGGCCCAGCTCTGTGTAAAGTGCCACCTCTCCCATTCCGGCCGGTACCAGCACTTCCTCATAGACCTTCCTCACACCTTCGCCTATTGCAAAAATATCATTCGGCTCCTGGCCCGGACGGTATGGGATTCCAACCCCTCCTGACAAATTAATAAAGCGGATATCTGCCCCGGTCTCCTCTTTCAGCTTTACGGCCACCTCAAACAGAATCTTTGCGAGCATCGGATAATATTCGTTCGTCACCGTATTGCTGGCCAGAAATGCATGGATTCCAAAATACTTCGCTCCTTTTGCCTTCAGCACCTTAAATGCTTCGAATAGCTGTTCCGTTGTCATGCCGTATTTGGAATCGCCCGGATTGTCCATGATATCATTGCTGATTTTGAACAGGCCGCCCGGATTATAACGGCAGCTGATTGTCTCCGGAATATGTCCTATGGTCTTCTCCAAAAAATCGATATGCGTAAAGTCATCGAGATTGATGATGGCTCCCAGCTCATCCGCCAGCTTAAATTCTTCCGGCGGCGTATCATTCGACGAAAACATGATCTTCTCCCCTTCAAAATTCATAGCCTTTGCCATCATAAGCTCTGTAAGTGAGGAACAGTCCGCGCCGCTTCCTGTCTTTTTCAATATATCAATGATAAATGGATTGGGGGTGGCCTTCACGGCAAAATACTCTCTGAATCCCTTGTTCCACGCAAATGCCTTGTTTAAACGCTCCGCATTCTCCCGAATCCCCTTTTCATCGTAAAGATGGTACGGGGTTGGATAAGTCTCTTTAATTTCCTTAAGCTTCTCTAATGTGACAAATGGTTTCTTCTCCATTCCATATTCCTCCCTTTGTATAAAAAGAGCCTGAACCGCTTCCGGAAACTGCTTTTCCTGAATTCGGGCCAGACTCCATTGTCCTGTAGATTATTTATACACTAATTTTGCAGATTAATCAACCGGTAATCTTACATCGGTACCGTATCAGTCTACCTCAACAACACGCATAATATTTGTATCGGCTGCCGGTGAGTGGCGGTTGGCATATGTCACCACGCCTGCCGTTGCCACAACAATATCTCCCGTTTTTACAACCTTTTTCTCCTTCAGCAGTTCAACAGAGGAGTAAATCAAAACATCTGTCGATTCGGCGCGCTTTGCATGGTATGGTTTTACCCCCCAGTAAAGCTGCATCTGTCTCACGGCCGACATACTTGGTGAAAGCCCGGCTATAAGCGCATTAGGACGCCACTTGGAAAGCATTCTGGTTGTAAAACCGCTGATACTTGGAGCGACAATCACCTTTGCCCCCAGATCATGCGCTGTCGATACGGAAGAATAGCAGACTGCGTTGGAAATATTCCTTACATTCTCGGCGCTGACTTTTCTCTTCTGGTAGGAGAGATAATCCAGATGTTTTTCCGAATCCTCCACGATCTGGCTCATCATTCTGACCGCCTCAACCGGGTAATGCCCCATCGCTGTTTCACCGGACAGCATCACCGCATCGGTTCCGTCATAAACGGCATTGGCCACATCCGTAACTTCCGCCCTGGTCGGCCTCGGGTTGCGTATCATGGAATCCAGCATCTGGGTGGCCGTAATAACCACCTTGCATGCCTCGTTGCATTTGCGGATCAGCATTTTCTGGATATAGGGAACCTTCTCTGCCGGTATCTCAACACCCATATCGCCGCGGGCCACCATCACGCCGTCGCTGGCTTCAATAATCTCATCCACATTCTCGATCCCCTCCGCATTCTCGATCTTGGCTATGATCTGCATCGTGGAACCGCCTTCTTCTATAATCTGCCTGATTTCTCTGATGGCATCCGCATTTCGTACAAAAGAAGCGGCGACGAAGTCAAATCCAGCCTCTATTCCAAACCGGATATCCTCTTTATCCTTGTCGGTCAGCGCCGGAAGTTTGATTTTAACATTGGGAACATTAACGCCCTTTTGCTCTCCCAGCTCACCGCCGTTAGCTATCTTACAGACAATTTCCCGTCCCTTTATCTCGGCCACATCGAGTTCAATCAATCCGTCGTCAATCAGGATTTTGTCGCCTTTTTTCACATCATCGGCAAGTCCCTGATAATTAATATATCCTCTCTTATCATCCCCAATTATCTCTTCCGTCGTGAGAATATATGTTTCACCCTCCTGTAAAATAACCTTTTTACCATCCTTCAGCTTGCCCGTACGAATCTCCGGGCCCTTGGTATCGAGGAGCGCCGCAATCGGAAGCTCCAGTTCTTCCCTGACGCTCTCAAGAATTTTAAAACGGCCCATATGCTCCTCGTAGTCCCCATGCGAGAAGTTAAATCTGGCCACATCCATACCATTCAAAGCGAGCTGTTTCATAATCTCCCTGTCGTTGGTATTTGGCCCCATCGTACAGATAATCTTAGTTTTCTTCATCGGTCAATCTTCCTCCTGTCACCGGTTTGCATGTTTCTCACGTCCTGTATATTGCTATTATTGCCTCATTTCCTTTAAATCCTCCTCGCTGACATGCTTATGGGTATATAAATGATCCATACAATACTCAAGGCCGCCCGCACATTTGGAGCAGAATCGGAATTCCAGGTTCGGATCATCCTTTTCCGTTCTTCCGCAGACAGCACACTTGTGGTGTGTCAGAAGAATCTTCTGAACCTCAGCCTTTTTCATCTGTGACTTAAATTCCTGTTTTCTCTTTACTTCCTTCGGATTAACCTGTCTGTAGTTTCTTGTCATCAGGAAGAAAATCACGAAATTGAGCATGGAGAGGCCGATACCTATCTTCGAAACTACTCCGCCAAAAAAGAAGTCATAAAGGAACTGCGCGCCGATGAAGATTCCCAGCCATTTTGCCTTAATCGGCAGAATTCCCATCAGCCAGAACTGAAGCTCCGGGAATGTGACGGCAAAGGCCAGAAGCAGCGATTCATTCAGGTAATACGTTGTCAGCGGATAGGAAGTCCCCGTTACAAAGTAAATGATAAACGCAGCCAGAATATGTCCTAGTACACCCATGAAAAAGTATACGTTAAACCGGAACGCTCCCCATGTGCGCTCAAGTGTCGTACCCAGGGAATAATACAGGTACATGGCAATCAGGTTAAACAAAATCCCCGACGCCGGAGGACAAATCAAAAATGTCACGACTCTCCATATCTGGCCGCTCAGAATTGCCTTAGCGTCCAGCGACAGATACAGATAATAGAACATCGGGTTAATCAGATTCAGCAGGATTCCCGCCAGATACATCATGATAATATAATACATCAGATTGCGGATCGCATACTTTCCGTATTTATATTCCAGATTTCTAAAAAAGTTCATAATTCACATCCTTTTCTTACATTAAAGGCCGCTAAAAGGCCTTTGAATTTTAATTATAGATATCCTGGGCGTCTTTGTCAAATAGAGATTTAGTTAAGCAGGTGAGGACGCCGCCGGAACGGCCAGCGGACGGGGTGG
>OBXO01000278.1_pt1 | contig 49499 bp, 46 predicted proteins | sample 1501431 | NCBI WGS metagenome assembly OBXO01 (sample SAMEA2580163, study PRJEB22360) | human gut metagenome | biome: human gut; feature: human-associated habitat; material: faeces | place: Denmark | collected 2008/2010
TCCTGTGGCACTTATATAAAGGGTTTTAGAAACGTTCGGTCCGCCGTAATCAATAATAACCGTTTCTTGGTTTTCTATAGGGGTGCATCCAAATTGCGAGCTAAGAGCTACAGTATTTAAGTAGCTTACTAAATAATCATCCTGTAGTGTTATATTGATAAAGCCTGGAGCAATATACTGGATTGTTTCAAAATAAGATTGATCTTGTAAATGTTCTACTACTTCTTTTGCAATAAGCATAGGGCTTTTCTTATAAGTTTTAGCAGCAGCTAAAGCCCCATTACACTGAAATTGGCAAAGGTCAGGTCTATTGGATAGGGTTACCTGACCATACGTATGGTTATAGCCACACGATGTAAAAGTATTGCCTACAAGTTCTGTAAGCATAGATAATAAGGTTTTCATAATTTATTAACCTCCTATTGGGATTTTAGGGTATAAAAAAACCGCCTCTTATATGAAATAAGAGACGGATTCATTCCGTGGTACCACTCAAATTGGTCTTATTTTAAGACCCACTCATAACTTTAACGCAGTTAACGGCATATCCTACTTTTTTAATAGGTTCAGATAGGCTTCTGATAAGGTCCTCTTCTCTTAATGTGTAGTGTAGGACTTCCACTCTGTTCCTACTCGCTGGGAATACATTTATTAAGATACTCTCCTCGTCATAGAATTTGAAATATTTCGTTTAGTATATAAAGTATTTATCTATTTGTCAAGTTTTATTCTGTAAATAAAGCACTACCTAGCTTTACAAAACTTTGTAAAAGTAGATAAGTCTTAATATCTACTTTTTCACCACTTTGTAAAAGCTTCTCGGCATCTTCTCTCGATACAAGGAAAGGCTCAATATCCTCATCAGCCTCTAGATAATCTATAGATACTTTTCCTGTACAAATGCAGTACATGAGGCATACAGACTCATCTGTCATACCAGCAGAAAGATAGAGTTTATCTTGAGCCTTTACAAGAGATACAAGCTCAAGGCCTGTTTCTTCTTTAAGTTCACGACCAAGTGTTGTTTCTGGTGTTTCATTAGGGTCAATAAGACCAGCTGGTAATTCATAAATATAATCGTTAAGTGGTAAGCGGAATTGTTTAATCAAAACCAGTTTCTCACTTTCCTTATGTAGAGCTGCAATGACAACGGCATCTGTCTTTTCTTCACCTTTATGGAAGTATTGCGCACTTAAAGTATCATAGTCTTTACGTGAAGCAATCATCCAGTGTTTAGTCATACCCTTTTTATTTTCATATTCAGCATCATAGAGGTTTAAAAATCTAGTCTGAGCTAGGGGTTTAAGTTTACGAATGGCATTTGTATGCATAAAAATCTCTCCTATTTTTAAATTGTATAAATCCTTTACACAATAGTAACAGAATTGTTCTCACTGTGCAAAGGATTTAACTTAAAAAGCTACATAATAGCACTATAATCTTCAATAAAGCCTTGGCCAAGTACTTCTCTTACATCAGCAATAACCACAAAAGCTTTTTCATCAATTTCTTGAATAAGGGTACGCAGTTTAGTAATTTCTTTCTGAGATACAACAGCAAAAAGCATTTCTTTAGATTCTTTAGTATACATACCACGAGCACTCAGTCCTGTTACACCACGAGGGAGCTTTTCAATAATGGCTTTAGAAATTTGTTCATTATGAGAAGACATAATAAAAACAGCTTTAGCATAATGGAGACCTGCTAGTACATTGTTTACAACACGGGTACTGACGAATACAGCAACAATGGCATACATAGCTTTATTAGCGCCAAAAACAAAAAGACCTGTTAAAAGAATAAGACCATCAATACCTAGCATAAGCTTGGCAATAGGAAAGCGTGGATGATTAAAGCGGATAATGGAGGCCAGCATATCTGTACCACCTGTACTGGCTAAATTACGTAGCACTGTACCTATTCCAAGTCCAGAAAGTGCACCACCAAAGATACAGCACACCAAAAGGTCATCACCTACCCAGAAAGGATTAGGAATATGCTCTACAATACTTAACATCACAGATACACCAGTAACAGCTAAAGCAGATCTTTTGGCAAAGTTAAAGCCTCTTTGTTTAATACTTATAGCAAATAAAGGGATGTTCAAAACAATATTAGTAACCCATACAGGAATTGTAAAACCTAAGAATTCAGTAGACACAGTTTGCAAGATGATACCAATTCCGGCAATACCGCCAGTTACCAGTCCGTTAGGTGCAAAAAACCAGTTAATGCTTAAGGCAATTAAAATGGTACCTAATAGAATCTGTAAATAAGGATTAGAAAAATAGGATTTTTTCATAATGCCCTCCTTTAAAAAGAAAAATAAAAACACTTACCTTTAGTGTAAATGGTAAGTGTGTATTTATACCTATTTGTTGATGAATTTTATTAGAAATAGGATTATTCAGAAATAAATTCAACTGGAATATGCTTAAAAGCACCTACATCAAAGAGTCCTTTATCTGTAATTTTAATTTCTGGAATAACAGGTAATGCTAAGAAGGCTAAAGTCAGGAATGGGTCAGCCTGTGGATTGATGCCTAAAGCCTTAGCGGCATCTAGCATTTCTTTAAGTTTATGAGTAACTTGTTTGGCACTTAATGTACTAATTAGACCTGCAATTGGTAAGTTCAGATGATCAAGCACTTTTCCTTCTGATACAAGGACGATTCCACCTTGTTTTTCAATTAAAGTATTGACTGCCAGTACCATATCTGCATCATTATCCCCTACACATACGATGTTATGAGAGTCATGTGCAATAGTTTGTGCAATAGCACCATTTTTAATAGAAAAGTTTTTAAGAATGGCAACAGCTTTATTTCCTGTATTGTGATGACGCTCAATTACAGCAATTTTAGAATAAGTTTCATTGGCTTTAAAGTAACCGTTTTCCACTGGTACTTCTTCTACAAGTTTCTTAGTAATAATCTGTCCGTCAATAAGCCCAATGACATGTGCTTTAGATTGTGACAAGGGAATGATTAAATCTTCTTCAGAAATTGGGTCACAATGTACTGTGTTTTGAACTGTTGTATAGGCGTCGTAACGTTTTGCAGTAGTAGATGGTTCTTGCTCATACCATTTTCCCTTAGTCATAACACGGTTTACTGCTACTGTTTCAAGATTATCTAGGATAACAAGGTCTGCGTCATACCCTGGCGCTAAGGCACCTTTATGACGTAAGCTATAAACACGTGCAGGATATAAGGTAGCCATACAGATGGCTTCAATTGGGTCAATTCCTAAGCTAATACTTTCACGGATATTGCTATTAATATGGCCATCTTCAAAAATATGTTCTAAGTGTTTATCATCTGTACAGAATACACAGTTTGTAAGTGGTAAATGAGTTTTGACAAGCTTACTGACAATATCATTTAAATTGTTAGCAGCTGTACCTTTTCTAATTTGAACAACCATACCGAGTCTAAGACGTTCTATAACCTCTTCAATCTCACTACATTCATGATCTGTATGGATACCTGAGAAAGCATAAGCTACAAGGTCATCTCCCTTAACATGAGGGGCATGGCCATCTACAATTTTATCTCCAGCTACTTTAATTTTAGCTAAAACAGATTCATCTCCAAAAAGCACCCCAGGATAGTTCATCATCTCACCAACACCCAATATACGTGGATGGTTAATGTACTTCTCCATTTTAGCAGCATCTAAAATAGCACCGCTACTTTCCATTGGTGTAGCAGGTACACAAGATGGAAGCATATAGTAGATAGAAAGGGGTGCCTGCTCACTTTCCTTAAGCATATAGTCGATACCATCAAGGCCACTTACATTGGCAATTTCATGAGGATCCGCAATAAGAGTTGTTGTACCAAAAGGTAATACAGCATGAGCAAATTCTGAAGGTGAAATCATGCTTGATTCAATATGAAGATGACTATCGATAAAGCCTGGCACCACATATTTTCCTTCAAGGTCTATTTCTTCTTTCCCTTCATAATGTCCAATACCGATAATTTTATCATTACAAATGGCTAGGTCGCCTTCTATGATCTCTTTTGTAAAGACGTTGATGATACGTCCGTTTTTTAATACTTGGTCTGCTTTTTCTAGTTTACGACATACATCTAAATAATGTTTCATAGACTGTCTCCTTTACCATCTTTTATTTTTTAAGGACTATCTTATCAGAAAGTATCCACGTTGTCATCTAAATTTCGTATTTCATTAAACTTTCTACTTTATGCCCTAAAAGTAGAAAGTTTAATAGACATTCTTTATACTAAGAGTATACTTGAAGAAAAATCAAGATATAACCTTATTATAAAATTTTATCGAACTTTAACAAAAAATAAATAATATATTTTTGTTCATAGTTCGGATAAGTATCAAAAATACCCGTCAATATAATTTGTGCTCAAAAATAAATGTTCGGATTTTTGAGTTTTGCTTTTATCTCAAAGGTAATACCTTTATAATAAAATGAGCTAGAATAAGGGATTACCCTAAACTATGGAGGACTTATAAATGAAAATTCAACATTTGCTTAGCTACGCCAGACGTGCGATACAAGATTATCATATGATTGAAGAAGGTGACCGTATCGCGGTAGGTATTTCAGCAGGTAAGGATAGCCTAGCACTTCTTCTTGCCTTAAGACATTTACAATACTTCTATCCTAAGAAATTTGAGCTCGAAGCTATTACAGTTTCGTTAGGCTTCGATAACTTTGATCTTTCAGGTGTTATTGCTTTTTGTGAAAAACTAGGGGTACGTTATACGGTATATGAAACAGAAATTGGAAAAATTGTATTTGATGAGCGTAAGGAATCTAATCCTTGCTCATTATGTTCTAAAATGCGTAAGGGAGCCTTAAATGATAAAGCTAAAGAGCTTGGCTGTAATAAAATTGCGCTTGGACATAACCAAGATGATATTAATGAAACACTCCTTATGTCCCTATTCTATGAAGGGCGCATTCATACCATGAGTCCTGTTACTTATTTAGAGCGCGCAGAACTTACTATTATTAGGCCCCTTATTTATGCACCTGAAAAAGATATTAAATATTTTGCAAAAAAAGAAGGCCTTCCAGTTGTGAAAAGCCCTTGTCCTGCAGATGGTGTAACAAGACGTGAGACAACAAAGCAGCTTATTTATAAGTTAGAAAAAGAAATTCCATCTTTATCAAGCCACTTATTTGGTGCTATAGAACGTAGCGAAATTGATGGATGGAAAGCAAGGAGCTGATAATATGTCAAGCTATAGTGAACAACGACAAATTCATTTAACTAAAGTATTACGTGAAGTCATTAGTGAACTGCCTCCTTATACTTTTGACTTTTTCAGAGGGCTTGAACATACAACGAGTATGAATACCCGTTTAGCCTATGCCTATGATTTAAGAGTATTTTTTGACTATCTGCATAAGGAAAATGAATCTTTTAGTAGATTGGAATCCTTTAAGGAGATTACGCTTAAACAGCTAGAGGCTCTTTCACCTAGAGATATTGAAAAATACTTAGAATACCTTTCTTATTATGAGAAAAAAGACGATGAAGATGAAACAATTAGCCATCAAAATGGACAGAAAGGGAAAGCTAGAAAGTTAGCAGCCCTTAAAACCTTCTACCACTACTTCTATAAGCAACAACTCATTACTTTTAATCCTACCGCCTTAGTAGATATGCCTAAAATTAATGAAAAGCCTATTGTGAAACTGGAGGTAGATGAAGTAGCAAGACTTCTTGATATTGTGGAAGAAGGCACTGAGCTGACAGAAAAGCAACAGCGTTATCATGTCTATACTAAAAAAAGAGACCTAGCCCTTATTTCTTTATTGCTAGGAACGGGTATTCGTGTATCTGAATGTGTAGGTCTTAATATGGAAGATGTGGATTTTAACTATAATGGAATTCGTATTACTAGAAAAGGTGGAAACGAAACAATTATTTACTTTGGTCAGGAAGTTGAAGGTGCGCTTCGTGACTACATGCAGGAGCGTAAAGAAAAGGTATGTAAAGATGGTGATACCCCGCTCTTTCTTTCTTTACAAAATAAACGATTGAGTGTACGTAGTGTTCAAATTCTTGTAAAAAAATATAGCAGTCTTGTGACCCAGCTTAAGACCATTACACCTCATAAACTACGTTCTACATATGGGACTCAGCTTTATCAAGAAACAGGCGATATCTATCTCGTTGCTGACGTTCTAGGGCACAAAGATGTTAATACGACGAAAAAACACTATGCCCAAATGGATGATGCTAGAAGAAGAATGGCAGCATCTATTGTCAAGCTTAGAGATATAGAATAAAAAAGCTCACAAGTAATTGTGAGCTTTTTTATGATTTTAGGAAATAGACTGTGTAATAGAAGCTGTTCTTTTTGAATGTATTGACTTAATAAAAATAACCAATAGAAGTATAAGCACGATAGGTATTATAAAGAGACTGGCTAGTGTTGTTTGAGGATTATTAATGACACTAAGTACGCAATGGTTATAATCCATATCAAAAAGAATATATTTCCCATCTTGTTTAGTATCTACTTGGACCCATTTCTCATCTTTGAGTAAGTAGATTTGGATATTTTTTGTATCCTCTGGAACAAGGTAACGTAAAGTATGAGTCTTATTCCCATCATCAGGTATAGTGATAGACCATTGTTCGAGTTGCGTTTGATCTTCTTGTAAGCGTGGAGCAAGATGATCACTTTTTCTTAGAGTTAACACATCTGTTGGAGTAAAGAGGCCATCTACTAACATAATAGGCATGGCATCATTTCTTCGCTCTTTACTTTCTAAGGTAGAGCGTAAAGACGTATAGATTGCTTCTACATCCTGATCAAAGGTAAGATGTGTAGAATCAAAGGCTTCCCAAGTACCTAAGTAGCCTTCTTTTGGAGGTACTTGAGGCAGCTTCTTAGCATCTAGACTATCTCCATAAGTAAAAGGCACTTTTTCCACTACCTTGTTATCGGCTAAAAAGTTTAATGTAAACTCAGAGAAGATAGAAGGCATACCTTCTAATTGGATAAAGTCTTCATATGCCAATGGTTCGGATTTACCTACATAACTAATTCCATCAATCCCACCAAGGGTATCGCTTACAAAGAAGTTTCCTTGTATCTGTCCATCACCTTCTATATCACCTGCAATAGAGCCAAAATATTCATCAGCACTATTAATACGTACAAAGGCACGGCAATTCAACATATCCCTGCCTTTGCCAGCAATTCCACCTATATATTCTCCACCTTCTAAAACACATTTTGCATAACTAGAGCGAATTAATGAATAAGATTGACCGGCTATACCACCAATATAGTTACCACCATTACTGATAATTTTTCCTTCAGCTATAGAATCAACTACATAGCCAAGCTTCATAGTTCCAACAATTCCACCAACACCGTCTTTTTTTGCTTTAATTTCTCCTTTATTGTGACATTCTCTAATAACTGCACGTGTTTGAAAGATAAAGTTAAGGGACTTATTCCCTTTTACTTCTATATCATCCTCTGGATCAAAGCTTCGTTCAATAGCTATGGCTCCCGTAATACCACCTACATTAATATCTCCTGATACAATGCCATTATTCAAACAGTTTGCGACCTTGCCTTCTGTTTGTTCTTGAGTATCAGCATTTGATATATCTTCTTTATACTCCTCTGATTTGATATCAAATGAAGTAACCTCATTGGTTATATCTAGCATAGTATCAAATACTACAAAAAGCTGATCCGTAATAGCCTGTATATCATTGAGAAGAATATGACTTTGCTTATTAAACACATTATTGAGCTTAGATAAAGCATTTGAAGTCTCTCCAAGTGCGTCACAAAGATTATTTTTTGTCTCTTGGTAGTTACTGTCACTTGTTACAAAACTCACCTCAGGCTGATCAGCTAGGTATTCTACTAATGAGCTTAATTCTGTAAATGTATTGGTTAAAGAATCAGCCGCATTTTCCATACTGTCCATAGATTTACTCATAGCATTTATGGATTTATCTATATAATGATTTGCATCATCTAGCACATCAAAAACTTCTGATAAATGAGAAGTTGCATACTCTAAATCCCTAAGTGAACTATGTAATTCATTTCTACTTCGATCTAATGCATCCATTGCTTTTTGGATAGAATGTACGACACCTTTTAGATCACCACTTACTAAATATTCCATAGACGTATTAATGAGATTTAAGCCATCATTAAAAGAGACTAATGCATGGTCTGCAGATCCTATAGCTGAATGCATATATTCCGTGATATTCTCTAACTCATCTATACCCTCATCAGTACTATCTGTAACTTTTCGCATATACTGGAGTGCGTTTTGAATAGGCTGGATAGATTCTTCTATGTAACGAGACATATCCGTTAAAGAATTGGCTACAGGTATTAATCGATCTAATGCCTCGGACACAGTGGCACTTACTTCATTGACAGTATCTACGTTTTGATTAATCATCTCTTCTGTTTGATCTAAAAGGGATTGTGTATGATTACGAGCCGTATCTACATGGTTTTGTATGGTTGTAAGCTGACTAGAGATTAAATCTGAACCATCATGACTATTTGCCGTTGCCTTATGCACCATATTTTGTAGCACATCAAGTTCCTTGCTCAGTTCATCTAATTTTGATTGAGAAAAGGTAAGAACTGTATAGGGTTCCATCTGCCCCACAATCCCACCTACTTCTTTGCGTCCATAGACAGACCCTTCGTTATGACACTCTGTGATATAACCAGATTGGCGTCCTGCTATACCACCTACATTATATCCAATATGTTCATAGCCTATTATGCCGCTGTTTATGCAATTTTGGACAATACCCATATTTACACCAACTATGCCACCTATATCACTAATGTCTGAAGTTAGATCATTAGCTTCTTTCATAGTGCTTATACCTTCATGCACAATCTTTTCTACATTTATATCTTGATTGATAGCCTGTGTATTGACACTAGCATTATTGGTACAACGTAGAATAGTACCCATGTTCTCTCCAGCTATACCACCTATTTGATGCTCGCCATAAACTATACCAGATACTTTACAGTCAATTAATTTACCAGAAGGCTCATTAACACCTACTAGTCCGCCTATATACTTAGCACCATTTATTACCCCCGTGAAAGTACAATTTTTTACAAGTCCTTTATTTCTTCCTATCATACTACCTATATAAGTCTTAGAGCCGCCTGGGGTGACACTGCCTTCCACATTTAAATTTTGAATGATGGCGCCTTCTTGTACATAACGAAACAACCCTTGATGTGAACCATTTTCTTTTAAATCAAGCCCACGTATAGTATAGCCACCACCATCGAAAGTACCTGAAAAAATAGGGATGGGCTTAAAACTGGTACCGGTTAAATCAATATCACCTTCTAAAATAATCTGTTTGTTGTAAGACCAGCTATCTAAAGTACATTTTTTTGAAAGGTCTATAAGATCTTTTGCGTTTGAAATATAGATGTTATTATCTTCTGCTCTTAGTTGAACAAAAGGGTAGATGAAGGAAAGGCCTATTATCATCATTAGAAAGAATGCAGTATATTTTTTAATTTTTCTCATAGCACTCAAACTCCTTCCTGTCATTTGCTGGTTCTTCTTGCCTTATTTCCTTTGAATCAAACATGGCATGTACTTCTCCAGTAATAACCCCATTTATATCTGCATCTACTATACCACAAACATATCCTTTTACTCTTCCACTCACATAAAGTTTACCACTTGCTTTTTGCAAGGGGGCTTGCTTTCTCTCAGCAAATGCTGTTCGCTTAATAATACTATCACCAAGAACTAGTATTTGAGGTAAAACAAACATAACTAAAACCATTGAAATAATAGTACCTCGTCCAAGGCATACACCAATAGAAGCAATAGTCCCATCTGTTGTAATCTGCCCAATGAGAATACCTGCCGATGCTAAAATAGCTCCAGATGTAATGATAGTAGGGAAACTCTGGTTTAAAGCTTCAATAATAGCTTCTTTTATAGGCAGAGACTTTTTTAGTACCATATATCGACTTGTAATGACAATAGCATAGTCAATATTAGCCCCCATCTGGATGGAGGATACAACTAAATACCCTAAAAAGAATAAGCTTGTATTTTGAAGATAAGGAAATGAAAAATTCATCCATATACTTGCCTGAATAACAAGAATAAGCAACACAGGTAATCCAGCTGATTTAAATGTAAACATTAAAATGCCAATAACAAATAAGGCTGATAATATACTAATAATGATATTATCCATACCAAAAGTTGAGGATAAATCGTAGTTACTCGTTGAATTGCCTACTAGATACACTTCCCCTTCATAATACTGAGCTGCCTCATCATGAATGGTCTCTAAGAAGGCGAAGGTCTCATCACTTTCCTCAGGTAAATTCAGATAAATAAGCATACGGCTATATTGTTCGCTCATTAACTGAAGTTTTGCATCTGTAAGCTGAGTATTAAGATCTTCTAAAGTATCCATCAGCTCATCTTCTAAAGTGATATAGCCTTTATCCACTTGATCATATAGAAACATGAACATATCAATTAAAGGGACACCATATTCACTTAAACCGTTTACTACTTTGCCAAATACTTCATCATGGACAGCATAAGCTGAATAAAGAAGTTTTGCTGCCTCATAGTCTAAATCAATGAGTTCAGCAAATTGTCTTGGGGTCAAAGAGTCTGTAAGCATATACCCATCTATGGCTTCAGTATTTGCAAGCCCTAAAGTAGACTTCACTTGTTCATAACTCTCTAGCTTATTGAGTAATTTACCTTCAGCCCCATAGTCTCCTGAAGGCACAATGAGTGCAACCAGGTTATCTGTTCCAAAGGATTCTTTAATTCTATCCTCTGCAATTTGCGTATCATTTCTGCGGGCCGCGCGAAGATCTGTTGTTCCATAAACATAGGGGCATTTGTTAGCAAAAATAAAGGCTAAAATCACTATACCCAGAAAAATAGGCGGAATAATATACCTTGTTTTTACCACGAATTTCCCTACTATATTAATGGAAGGCACAAAGTTTTTGTGTGATGTCTTATCGATAATTTTACTAAAAAGCATGAGTAAGCCAGGCATCAAGGTAAATACTGATAGTAAGCTTAGGAGAATTGATTTAATTAATACAAAAGCTAAATCTTCACCTATTTTAAAATGCATAAATATAAGAGCACCAAGCCCTGATATAGTAGTCAAACTACTTGAAGAAATCTCTGGGATTGCTTTACTTAGTGCAATGATGCAGGCTTCCCTAGTAGGAAGCTGTTCATGTTCCTCACTAAACCTATGGCATAATATAATAGCATAGTCAATGGCTAAAGCTAGCTGAAGGACTACGGCTACAGAATTTGAAATAAAGGATATCTTTCCTAAAAGGAAATTAGTCCCCATATTCAGGACCGCAGCTACAATAAAAGTAATAATAAGAACCGGAATCTCTCCATAGGTTTTAGATGTAAAAAGTAAAACTACAATAATAATAAAAGCAGCGATTACAATGATGATTTGCATTTCACGGGCGAGTTGATCTGCCAAATTTACTCCTATAGATGTAGAGATAGAAGTATCATAAGATGACACCCTATCTCTTACCTCATTCATAGCAGTTATAATGATAGGATCATCTTCCTCGCCTTCAAAGGTAAGAGATAATAACGCAGAGGCATCTTTGTAATGGTCTGCTGTATAATCAAATTCAACTTTAGTTACACCCTGAATTTCTTTTAACTCATCTGCGATTGCTTGTGCATGCTCATAGGCTATATTGGAAATCATAATCTTCGCTGTTCCAAATGTAACAAATTCCTTATCCATTACTGTTAAGCCTTGACGGGTTTCTGTATCCTCAGATAAGTAAGCTGTAATATCATTTTCAACATCAACCCATCTCATAGAAAAGAAGCAAAATACAATGGCTAAAATATACATGAGAAAGAGCAGATTACGTTTGTCAACAATAAACGTTGCAATCTGCTCCATTACAGTTGGTTTTGTTTCACTCATCTAAAAACTCCTTTCTCGATATTATAATACTGATACATATGAAAAATAATTGACACATGTATATTTTCTTATTATACTAATTTTCATTAAAATAAAAAGGCTCAAATAAATGAGTTTCGACACTTAATTGACATTTAATCGTGAAGTGTCTCCTAAAGGAGTTATACATGGAAAAGAAAATAGATTTAAGAATATTAAAAACTTATAAAGCTTTAACAACTACTTTTTTACAATTACTTGAAAAAAAACGCTTTGAAGATATTACAGTTAATGAACTCTGTAATCTAGCCATGGTTAGGCGAGCAACTTTTTATAAGCATTTTGCCGATAAATATGAGTTTTTTATCTTTGTTATTAGAGAGACACAACAACAATTTTATAAAGAAAATACTATTACATGTGGTGATGAAAGATCTAAAGCATTTTACCTCAATCTTCTTCGTAGAACCATTTCATTTATCTCAGAGAATGAAAAACTTATTCAATCAATTTTGCAAAGTAATATGACATCTTCATTATTAGATATCTTATCGGAGCAAATTTCATTAGATCTAAAACTAAAATTCAAAGAAGATGAACGAAATGGTGCGTTACTTATTGCCCATCCAGAAATTCTAGCACATTTTTTTACTGGTGCCTTAATGCAGACTATTAGATGGTGGATTACACAGGAGCATAGAATATCAGAAGAAGAACTCATCGATCAGCTTCTTAAAATCTTAAATGACTTCTAAATAAAGCTTACATTATCTTATTGTCATGATAAATTTTTTAGAACTTTAATAGCGAACAAACGTTTGATATGCTATATGAGATATGCTATAATAGATAAAACTGATGTGAACTGAGGGAATAAGGATGAGTGAGTTAAGTACGAAACAACAAGAAATACTAAGTTTTATTAAAGAAGTAAGTACAGATAGGGGGTATCCACCTTCTGTACGTGAAATTTGCCTTGCAGTAGGACTTAAATCCACTTCTACTGTGCATAGTCATCTCAGTAAACTCGAAGATAAAGGCTATATTAAACGTGACCCAACTAAACCACGTGCTATTGAGGTTATTGATGAAACTAAAAATTGGCTTACTGATCATGTAACACCTGTTCCTGTTATTGGGACTGTTACAGCCGGTGCACCTATTTTAGCAACTGAACATATTGAAGAGTACTACCCTCTTCCTAATCATCTTGCAAGAGGTGGCGATGTTTATATGCTACGTGTGAAGGGGGAAAGTATGATTAAGGCAGGGATTCTAAACAAAGATTACATTATTGTACGTCAGCAAGAGCATGCAGATAATGGAGATATTGTTGTTGCTTTACTAGGTGATGAGGTGACTGTTAAACGCTTCTTTAGAGAGAAGAACAGGGTAAGACTTCAGCCTGAAAATGATGCTATGGATCCTATCTTTTGTTTAGATGTTAAAGTCATTGGCAAAGTTATTGGTTTATTTAGAGAAATATAATATTTGCAATGGTTTGAAGTGAAATTTACACTGTGTGATTCTAATTTTTTTAGATGAGGATGGTGTATTTTTTTATGAAAAATAAGCGTAAAAAGGTTATGAAAGCTTATATCACTTTCATGCCTAGTCCACTCTAAACCTTTGTATATACTTATTTTGAATTATTTTATAATCTAACCATATTACTATATTCTCCTTTAATCTAAACTTCAGAACTACTAATAATCCTTTTCGCTTGAAGTATTCCTACATTCTCAATAAGTTCCCAATCTTCTCTAAATAGCAATTATCACTTCTTTTAAAATTTCTTTCCTTGTTCTTGCATGATGTTTAATAATCTTGTATATGAGTTATTTATGATTATCACTCCTTTTGACATATAAAAAATACTCCTAGTAGGTTTTCTACTAAGAGTATTAATGCCTGTATAATTTATAATGTGAAATAACCAAATGCAACACAATTCATTATTTCTTTGGCATTTGTCGTACATATAGATAGTTAGTATATCCTACTACCTTTTCATAGATGGCAAGGGTAAGCTTTGAATTAATGACTTCTCGCATCCCTGTATCTATATAGCCAGCACTTTCATAGCATTTTCTATTTGCAATTTGATCTATTGGAAAATCAAGCGTATATCTTTTGGCATCTAAAATTTTTCTTTCACATAATAAAATGACTTGTTTTGCGATGCCCTTACCCTGATAATGTGGATGAATATAGAGTCTGGCAAGGTAATATTCACCTTCTGACTTTTTATAATAAGCTATACCTCCGCATAAATGTCCGTTATAGTATATTTTCCAATATAGAATTTTATCTAGATTGAGCCATTTTATCATTTCATCTACGCCTTTGAGATAGGGGCTCTTTTCATCTTTATAAATAGCATATAAGCTTTTAAACGCTGCTTTTTGAATATTATCTAGTTCATTGATATCTTCCATTTTAGCTTTTTCTATGTAAAGATTCATTTATATTTCTCCTTTAAGTATAATAACTTAGAGTATGTGTACTTAGTTAAAACTGCCCTTAACTTGTATATCTGATTAAATTTAAACAGACTCATACCACTTTGGAATAGGATTTGACATCTGGTCATACCAATCTAACACATCTTGAAATTGATTAATCATAGTTTCTAGCTCACTTTTTCCAAATGGGATAGCCCAATAAATAGAGGATAGTGTATTACTACTGATATAGAGTGCTAATAGTTGCCAGAAAAGATAGGGTACATCATGATTAAAATATCCGTCAATACGTCCAGAGGCAAAATATTTACTGCATGAAGCACACCATACAATACGATTAAACTCTTCCCAAGGATCCCCATTATCTAGTCGGTTAAAGTCAATAATGGACAATTCACCTTCTGGCGTTATAAGCATATTACCTATATGGTAATCACCATGGTGCAAGCTTTGAATACGGTTAACTAAAAGATGGCGATGTTCATCAATATATGTAAAAAATCTATCTTCCCCTTCTAAGTGAATACCACAATTTTTATACCCCTCTATTTTACGATTTATTTTTTTATTGAAATAGAGTGCCCAATCTTCTTGAGTAGGAGGGGAAGGTATAGAATGAATTTGTTTTAGAATTTGCCCCGCTTTTAATCCTAGCTCATATTGTTTTTGGACAGGTAACGTAGGTATAATTTTTTCAGCATCCTCTCCTTCTATCCAAGTTAGAAGCATATAGACATTTTTTCCATTATTACAAATACCAAACTCCTTAGGAACTGACATTGGAATATCTTTTTTGACGAGTTCACAGAGGCTGTTATACTCAGACTTTTTACGTTCAAACTCAGTAATATCTGAAATACGTAATAATAGTTTTTCACCGTAAGCATTCTCAATATAATATTTCTGGTCATCTGACCACCCTTTATGAATCTGTTCAATCTGAGTAAAAGTATGATAATTAGGAAGATCTTTAAAGTTCATATAGTCACCACCTATTCCTTTTTATAATCTTTATTTTATAATCATAGCATATTTAGAATTTTTAACCAATAAAAAAGTCCTACTACTCTTATTAGAATAATAGGGCTTTTTTATAGAAGGACTACGCTAAAGTAATAAGTCCTTTATCTTTCATAGTTTGAACAGCCATCATAATGCCAAGATAAGCATGATAGTCTGTAAGACCACCTTGGAAGAATACTGTATAAGGCGGTTTAATCGGTGCATCAGCGCTAAGTTCAATAGAAGCTCCTTGAACGAAAGCACCAGCTGCCATAATGACAGGGGCATCATAGCCAGGCATATCCCATGGTTCTGGTACAACATAACTATCAACTGGAGCACCTTTTTGAATGCCTTGGCAGAATGCAATAACATTTTCTGGTGTACGCATATTAATAGCTTGAATAATGTCACTTCTAAATTCATTTGATTTAGGCATTACTTCAAAGCCGAGCTTTTCAAATAAAGCTGAAGCAAAAATAGCACCTTTTAGGGCACTTGCTACAACTTGTGGTGCCATAAAGAGACCTTGTAGGACAGGTTGGTTAAGACCGAGTGTCGCGCCTACTTCTTTTCCAAGACCTGGTGCTGTAAGACGCATTGCAGCATTTTCTACATATTCTTCTTTACCAACGATATAGCCACCAATAGGTGCTAAACCGCCTCCTGGATTTTTAATAAGAGAACCAACACAAAGGTCAGCACCTACTTCTGTAGGTTCTTTTACGTCGACAAATTCACCATAGCAGTTATCTACCATACAGATGATATCGCTACGAATACCTTTGATAAAACGAATAAGCTCGCCAATTTGCTCTACTGTAAAAGTAGGACGGTAGCTATAGCCTTTAGAACGTTGAATGGTTACCATCTTTGTCTTTGGTGTAATAGCCTCACGAATTGCATCGTAGTCAAAAGAAAAATCTTCTTTTAAGTCTACTTGTTTATATGTAATATCATATTCTGCAAGGCTTCCTACTGTAGGTCTAATTCCAATTACACCTTCTAATGTATCATAAGGTTTCCCTACAGGAGATAAAAGTTCATCCCCAGGACGTAAGTTACCAAATAAGGCTACTGTTAAGGCATGTGTGCCTGACATAAGCTGAGGTCTCACAAGACCAGACTCTGTCTTAAAGATATCTGCATAAATTTGCTCTACGACTTCACGGCCTAAATCATTGTAGCCATAGCCTGTTGTAGCAGCAAAGTGTACATCACTTAATTTATTTTTTTGCATAGCAGCAAGTACTTTAGCACCATTTATATGCATATTGGATTCAATACGTTCTAAAACAGATGCAAGTTCAAGTTTTGTCTGTTCACAAAACTGTTGTGTCTCATGATCGATATTAAATAATTCAGATAGTGTATTCATGATTACTCCTTTGTTACGACTTGTAAGTAAATTCAACACTATTCATTATACCTCTATTAAAAATATATGCAAGGCTACAAAAACTAAAGGCTTAATAATAAATTCCTAGCTACTAATATTTTCTTTTGATCCAAGACACCAAATACCCGCGGGACAATAGTTTTCTTCTTGCTTATCCTAGAGAATATAGGATATTTTATTATAAAAAAGCTAGCGTATAACCACTACCCTAAGAGTAATAGCTACACACTAGCTTTTATTGTTTTTTAATTTTTACTAAATTAATTTATTATTGAGCTGTAGCTGCATTTACACCTGCAGTTCTACCAAATACAGTAATATCTGCAATCGCATTTCCGCCTAAACGGTTTGAACCATGTATACCACCTGTGACTTCACCTGCTGCATAAAGTCCTGGAATTACATTACCATTTACATCAATAACATGTGTATCTACATCAATAACGATTCCACCCATTGTATGGTGAATAGATGGTACAGCTTTTTGAATATAGAAAGGACCTTCTGTCATTGCTACTAAGCCTGCTCTATGATTAAAGTCTTCGTCTTTTCCATTTGCTGCAAAAGTATTTACTCTTTCAATTGTTGCTTTTAAAGCATCAACTGGTACATTAAAGAATTCTGCTGCTTCTTCAATTGTTTCTGCTTTATGAATTAAACCTTGTTTTTCAAGCATTTCAAATTCTTCTTGATGTGCTTCTAAAGTTCCACCAATTTCACCAATGTGTTGTGTCCATACTTGGTAAGCATAGCCGCCTGGTTGAGCTAAAATTGCTCTTGAGATTACATCACGACGTTCTAACTCTTCTACGAAACGATTACCTTCTTGATTAACTAAGATAGCCCCATCAAAACGTGAATCTGCAAGAAGTGAAATAACACCTGTTTCAGGGTTACATACTGGGTAAGTTTGGATATATTCCATATCTACTAATTGAGCACCAATAGCTTCTGCCATAACGATACCATCACCTGTAGTACCAGCTGCATCTGTTGTTAGGTATTCTGCACCATATTCAGCATTATATTTTTCACGCATTTCAATGTTTGCACCGAATCCACCTGTTGCAAGAATAACACCTTTATTCGCTTTAAAAGTTAAATCTTGACCTGCAGTATTTTTAGCTTTTACACCTACTACTTTACCATGTTCAACGATTAACTCTGTTGCTTCTGTTTCTGTTTTTACAGGGATACCAAGTTCATCAGCTTTCATTTTGTACTTAGTGATCATATCTTCACCTGTGTGATCATTAGGTATTAAAGCTCTTTTTACTGTATGTCCACCAAATTGGAATAATTTATCTTCAATAAAGTTTACACCTACATAATCGTGTAACCACTCTGCACTTTCAGTTGCATTTTCAGTTAAATATTTAACTAGTTCAGGGTTAGCTTTATAGTCGCCACCTTTCATTGTATCTTCAAAGAATAATTCTACACTATCTTCAAGGCCAACTTTTTCTTGAACCCAAGTATTTGCAGCATTCATTTCAGCACCTGAAATAAGTGTATTTCCACCAATCGTTGGCATTTTTTCTAAAATGACAACTTCTGCACCAGCATTTTTGGCTTCAAGTGCAGCACTAAAACCAGCACCACCAGCACCTACTACAACGACGTCATAAGTTTGCTCTGTTTCAGCTTCAGTCATTGCTTCTACTGGAATTTTATCGCCATTCATCTCTACGCCTGCTTTAGCTAAAGCATTTTGTACAGCTGCTATGTATCCATTACTTGTCTCTGTTGCACCACTTATGGCATCTACATTAACATTATTGTTATTAATCATTGTTTGTTTTACTTTTGTATAAACTGGTTCAGAAAGTACAACATTTTCCTTAGTTTCAAGGATTTCAATGTCTGCAATTTGTCCATTTTCTAATAGGACACTTACTTTAATTGCACCATGTTTCCCATCTGCTTCTCCTTCAAATGTTCCACTTACACTAGAAGTTTGTACAGGTGCTTGTTCACTGTTTGTATTACTACACCCCACCATAACAGTGGCACCTAAAATTGTTGTCATTACTAAGCTAGCTAATTTTCTAGTCAGTTTCATGCTTCACCTCATATTATATTGTTATTTTTTTATCCAAGTGAAGTATAACTTATGTTAAGCTTTTATGCAATCCTTTTTTGTATAAATTTTAATTTTTGTTAATTAATGTTATTAAATTTATTTTTTTAATACATAAATTGGAGCATAATAGAAATCAAGATAAAGAAAAACAACACATGATTCTCATAAATTTAGAGAAAAACATGTGTTGTCATTATTTTAGTGCTATACATATGACGAGGGTTTTATATTTCGTTAAATCCCTTGCATATCAATATTTGACTATTACTCTGTTGCTGATGCAATATTCAGGTTAATAGTTTTTGATGGGCAAACAGTTGAAATAGCGTGTTTATAGATCATATGTTGTTTGCCTTCACTTTCTAAAAGTACAACGAAATTATCAAACCCTCTAACTGTACCTTTAATTTGGAAACCGTTTGTTAAGAATACTGTAACAGACACACGGTCTCTTCTTAACTGATTTAAAAGTAAATCTTGAAGATTAATTGCTTTACTCATATAATATACCCCTCCTAAGGATTTAATAGATTAATTGTATAGGATAATACTAAACTTGTCTATATATTGCCTAAATTTTCTAGTTCCATTACGGATAGTATAAACTGAATACTTCTTTATTATACATCTATTTCCGAATTTTATATAGTTTTTTGACTTAGCTTTGTATTTTAGATTTCATAACATCTACTATTTTTTGTGCATCAAAATCATATTGATCTACAGGGATAAAGATAGGTTTCGCTTGATGTCTAAGCCATGTAAGCTGTCTTTTAGCATAATGGCGTGTATTTTGTTTAAGTTTATCAATACAGGCATCAAGGGTAAGTTCTCCTCTAAAGTAAGGATAGAACTCCTTATAGCCAATAGCTTTAATACTTGTTAAATCTTCTGAAAATCCTTCATCATAAAGTACTTTCACTTCTTCTAGTAGCCCTTCATCCATCATCCTATCAATACGCCTATTAATACGATCATAAAGAACTTCACGATCCATATCTAGTGCAAAGAAGGTGTAGTCATAAGGAGAAGTTAGAGCTTCTCTTTTTTTGCGTTCTTTCTCATTATGCTTTGAAATAGGGACACCTGTTTGATGAAAATATTCTAAAGCGCGAATAACACGTTTTACATTATTGGCATGAATAGCTTCAGCTGATACAGGGTCTACTTCTTGAAGACGTTTATGGAGTGAATCAGCTCCATTTATACGCACTTCTTTTTCAAGAGATTGACGATAAGAAAGGTCTATATCCGTTTCCTCAAACTGTGTATCAAATAAGATAGCATTTAAGTAAAAACCTGTACCTCCTACCAGAATAGGTACTTTACCACGGATTGAAATCTCTTCAATATGACGTGTAACTTGCTCTTTAAACCATGAAATATTACAACCCTCAGTAGGTTCTAATACATCAATCATATAATGTGGAATGCCTTCCATTTCTTCAGGACGCACTTTAGCTGTACCAATATCCATACGTCTGTAAACCTGCATAGAGTCACAGGAAATAATTTCACCGCCTATTTGTTGGGCGAGTAGTACACTAGACTTCGTTTTGCCTGATGCAGTAGGTCCTGCAATTAAAATAAGTTTTTTTTTCATTATTTCACCTTACTGTATACGTTTAAAGATTTTTTCAATATCTGTCTTGCTGAGCTTAACAAGGGTAGGCCTGCCATGAGGACATGTATAAGGATTATCAAGGGTCAAAAGAGACTCAATTAATGCCTTGCATTCAGAAAAGGTTAACTGGTCATAAGCTTTAATGGCACTCTTACAAGCAAGCTGAATAATATGTGCCTCTTTCATTTCGTAGAGATTGGTTACCTTTTTAAGATCAATACTATCTAGCATATCTTTAAAAGCTGCTAGACTCATAGGTTGATTGAAAAGATATGGCACTTCACGAATCATAATAGATTCTTCCCCAAAAAGCTCAATACCAAAACCTAGCTTATTAAGTAATTCTAGGTTTTGGTCTATAAAGAGTAGCTCTCCCTTGGGAAGATTCATAGTTTCTGGTACAAGGAGTATTTGAGTGGATACATGACTTGTAGTAAAGTCTTTCATATACTGCTCATACATGACACGCTCATGGGCTGAATGTTGATCCATAATCATCACTTGATCGTTATATTCAAGGATCCAGTAGGTATTAAAAAGTTGGCCAATAATCTTGTAATCTAAACCTTCCACAGGCTTATAAGGCTCATTGACTTGTGCCGTTTCTTGATTCATATCATGTATCAGAGGGGATACCATAGATGTTTCAGCTACTGTATCTATTATCTTTATATGAGAAGATGGCGCTTCTGCATATAAAGCTTGACTTTCTTTCGCATGAGTACTAGGTATTTCTACAGGTACACTTGGCAAAGCTGATGCCTCTTCACTTAATGAAGAAGAGGTCTTAGATGTATTTTCGAATAATGGTTTATAAACTGTTTGAGCCACTTTGAAGTCTTCCTGACGTTTTAAAGGTGAGCTAGTCAGTTTACCAATATCATAAGATTTATTAAACTGAGGCTTATCAAAGAAACTTTCTACACGTACCTGTGTTGGTACAGGTGTAGGTTCTTGTCTAGGCACTTTTAATGGTGTAAGACTAGTGAGTTTAGGAATAAGATTCTCAGCTGATAAATGATGATGTACGCCTTCATACACAGCATTATAAATACGGTCACTCTCTTTAAAACGTACTTCTAATTTCGTTGGGTGCACGTTTACATCTACTTCCTCAGGCGCTAGATTAAGGTGCAGTATAATAAAAGGAAACTTGCCAATAGTAATAAGTGTTTTGTAAGCTTCTTCTACGGCTTTTTGAAGCAATGGACTTTTAATATAACGGCCATTAATGAAGAAAAACTCATAATTACGATTAGCGCGTGCAAGCGTCGCTAATCCACATAAGCCAGAAAGTTCTATGCCATCTTTTTCATAATGAAAAGGAATTGTATCCTTAGCTGTTTCTTTGCCATAGAGGCTAAAGACACATCTTTGAAGATCATATCCTCCATTAGTTTGAAAGATAAGCTTATTATTTTGAATATATTTAATAGCAATTTCAGGATGTGCTAAGGCAAGTTTATATACTACATCAGCAATTTTACTAGCTTCTGTTGAAACAGTCTTTAAAAAGGCCCTTCTAGCAGGTACATTGTAAAAAAGCTGTCTCATAATAAAGGTGGTTCCAGCTGGGCAGGCAATCTCTTCACTGCTGATGATTTTACCGGCTTCTACTTCTACCCTTTTACCTGTTAAGTCATGAGGTGTCTTTGTAAGAAGTTCTACTTTTGAGACAGCCCCTATACTTGCAAGGGCCTCACCACGAAAGCCTAAGGATAAGACATGAGATAAATCTTCAGCTGTCTGAATCTTACTTGTAGCATGTCTTAAGAAGGCGATCTCTACTTCATCTTTTGGAATACCTTTGCCATTGTCTGTAATACGAATGAGGTCAATGCCTCCATTTTTAATTTCTACAGTAATAGAAGAAGCTTTGGCATCGATACTATTTTCTACAAGTTCTTTTACAACAGATGCTGGTCTTTCTACTACTTCACCAGCAGCAATCTTATTAATAGTATGAGTATCTAATAATTTAATAAGTGCCAATCAATCACTTCCTTAAGCCTTTATTTTCTTTTTTAAATCATACAGAATCTGCATAGCTTGCAAAGGCGTAATGTCCATAATATCTAGATTTTCTAAAGTTTTAACAATTTCACTTTCTGTATGAGAAACAAATAAATCTAGTTGCTCAGGCACAGCAGATACTACTGGTTCTACAGCAATTTGCTTAGCTGTTTCTATTAGAGGCACCGTTTTAGAAGAAGTTTGAACCACATCACGTAAGTCTCGTGAAGAAGCCTGTTCGATAGAATCCATAATTTCATGGGCACGGTCTAAAACCTCTTTTGGAAGACCAGCAAGGTTAGCTACTTGTATACCATAACTATGGTCTACGCTACCAGGAATAATCTTATGGAGGAAAATAATAGTTTCCCCCATTTCTTTAACCTGAATACAGTAGTTTTTAAGTGAAGGAATGGTATCTGCTAATTCAGTAAGTTCATGATAGTGGGTAGCAAAAAGGGTTTTAGCACCTAGTTTATTCGGATTAGCAATATGCTCAATAATAGCCCAAGCGATACTAAGTCCATCAATAGTGCTTGTTCCACGACCAATTTCATCTAAAATTAAAAGACTCTTTTGGGTAGCATGATGTAAGATATTTGAAACCTCCATCATTTCTACCATAAAGGTACTTTGCCCAGAAGCTAAGTCATCTGATGCCCCTACTCTTGTAAAGATACGGTCTACTACACCAATATGAGCTGATGTAGCAGGTACAAAGGAACCAATCTGTGCCATAAGTACAATAAGAGCTGTTTGACGCATAAAGGTAGATTTACCCGCCATATTTGGACCTGTAATAAGGTTAATTTGATGATCAGCTTGATCAAGGTAAACATCATTGGCAATAAATTGATGATGACCAATAATATTTTCCACTACTGGATGGCGTCCATCTTGAATATCAATACAATCAGAGTCGTCGATAAGTGGTTTAACATAATTATTAACCTCAGCCGCTGTAGCTAGTGAGCATAGCATATCTAAAGAGGCAATAACACCTGACATTCTAAGCAGTCTATCCATATGGGATGCAATAAAGTCACGTAACTCAGTAAAAAGCGTATATTCGAGTGCTTGTAATTTTTCATCTGCCCCTAGAATTTTCTCTTCTATGGTTTTTAAGTCCTCTGTAATATAACGCTCACAGTTCGATAGAGTTTGCTTGCGAATAAAATAGTCTGGTACAAGATTACTATAAGAGTTGGTTACCTCAAGGAAATAGCCAAAGACTTTGTTATATTTAATTTTTAGATTTTTAATACCTGTCTTTTCTTTTTCCTTCGCCTCTACTTCGCAAAGCCAGTTCGTACCATGCGTTTTAATTTGACGTAGTTCATCAATGTCGCTGTTATAGCCTGTTTTGATAAGTCCTCCCTCACGTAAAGAGATAGGTGGTTCTTCTATAATGGCTACATCAATACGTTCAAATAAGTCTGAAAGTAAATCGAACTTTTCATATAGCCCTTTAAGAAGTGGGCTTGAAGCATTTTCAAGACTTGTATAAATATCTGGTAATACACCTAAAGATTGCTTAAGTGCAATGAGGTCTTTAGCATTGCACGTACCATAGGAGATTTTACCTACTAGTCTTTCAATATCGTAGATGGCATTTAAATAATCTTTTAACTCTTCTCTTAAGAATACATTGTCTTTTAGTTCTGAAGTTGCTTCAAGACGGTCATTAATAGCATCTTTATGAATAAGGGGCTGCTCTACACACTTTCTAAGATAACGTGCTCCCATAGCTGTATGGGTATGATCAAGTACATGTAAAAGAGAGCCCTTACGTTTTTTCTCACGGAGCGTTTCTGTAAGTTCCAGGTTACGTCTTGTCGAACTATCTAAGAGCATAAACTCATTCACATTGTAATAGCTTATATGACTTAAGTGAGAAAGTTCATTCTTCTGCGTTTCTTTTAAGTAATTTAATAAACTAGATGCAGCCAGTATACATGCAGGATGTTGACTAAGTCCAATACCGTCAAGACTTAATATGTTGAAATGACTTAGAAGTAATTTTTCACTTAGATCTCTATCAAGAACATGAGCTGGAATCATTTCAACTACTGCATTAAAACGGTCTTTAAGTGTATCTTTAAGTTTTGTTTCTGTGAAGGTAACTTCATCTAGCATACATTCAACAGGTGCGAATTTAGCAAGTTCATCAAGTAACTTATGCTCCCCTTCTGTATTAGCAAGCTCGGTTACAAGCCATTCACCTGTGGTAACATCGCAAAGGCTTAACCCATACTGTTCATTTACGCTTGTAATAGAAACAATATAATTATTTTTACCTTCTTGAATCGTATTACCTTCTAAAATAGTCCCTGGTGTGACAATGCGTACTACATCACGTTTTACAATCCCTTTAGAAGCTGAAGGGTCTTCAACTTGTTCACATATAGCTACTTTATAACCTTTTTCTACAAGACGGGCTACATAGTTGTCTGCTGCATGGAACGGTACCCCACACATAGGGGCACGTTCAGGCAGGCCACAATCACGTCCTGTCAAAGTAATTTCGAGCTCTCGAGAAGCTGTTTTAGCATCTTCAAAAAACATTTCATAAAAGTCACCCAGTCTAAAGAATAAAATACAGTCTGGATTGGCTTCCTTGATGTCTAAATACTGTCTCATCATAGGTGTTACGTTCATATTAACCACCTTCTATAAACAAGTACCTACTAAATAGTGGGTTTTGTTCTCTGTTATTTTAACTGTTCTAATTTGTCCGATTAAATTATGATCTGCTTTAGCATGAACTAAGAGGCCTTCACTTGTACGACCACTTAAAAGCTCTGGGTTTTGTTTGTTAACCTCTTCAAATAAAACACTTACTTCTTGGTCTAAGAAAGTATGCATATAATCAGCTTGCATACTGTTTACAAGATCAAGTAATCTATTGAAGCGTTCTTTAGTTACATCTTCTGGCACTTGGTCTTCCATAGTAGCAGCTGGTGTACCTGTACGTTTAGAATAAATGAAAGTAAAGGCACTTGAGAAACCTACTTGTCTTACAACATCCATTGTTTCTTCAAAGTCTTCATCTGTTTCACCAGGGAAACCAACAATAATATCTGTTGTAAGAGCAATATTTGGCATAGCTTCTTTTACTTTGCGTACAAGTTCTAAGTAGCTTTCTTTTGTATAATGACGATTCATACGTCTTAATACTTCGCTACTACCAGCTTGGAATGGTAAATGTAGGCTATTACATACTTTTTCACATTCTGCCATAGCTGTAATGAGCTCATCACTTAAATCTTTAGGATGTGAAGTCATAAAACGAATACGTTCTAAACCTTCAATTGCATTTACCTCACGTAGAAGCTGAGCAAAAGTCATAGGCTCTTCTAAGTTCTTACCATAAGAGTTAACATTTTGGCCAAGGAGCATAATTTCTTTAACACCATCTGCAACAAGTGTGCGAATTTCATTTAAGATATCTTCTTTTTTACGACTGCGTTCACGGCCTCTTACGTAAGGCACGATGCAGTAAGTGCAGAAGTTATTACAGCCAAACATAATGTTAACGCAAGATTTAAATGGATATTTACGTTCACTTGGAAGGTCTTCTACAATATCTTGATGAGAATCCCAAATATCAATAACAGCTTTACCTGTTTCAAAACGTGTTTGAAGGAGCTCTGGTAATTTATATAAGTTATAAGTTCCAAAGATCATATCTACATGTCTATAGTTTTTCTTTAAGTTTTCAAGTACTACATCTTGTTGCATCATACAACCACAAAGAGCAATTAGTAAATCTGGTTTTTTACGTTTTAAAAGTTTTAAGTAGCCTAATTTACCGAATATTTTCTTTTCAGCATTCTCTCTAACGCAGCATGTATTGTAAAGAATTAAATCTGCTTCAGCTTCTTTATCTGTTTCAATATACCCTATTTGTTTCAACATCCCTTGGATTTTTTCAGAATCGTGGGCATTCATTTGGCAACCAAACGTTTGAGTACAATATTTTAATCCTTTACCTTTTATATGATGTGAAAGCTGGGAAATAATGTCCATCTGTCTTTTTGCTTCTGCGGTAGTAATTTTAATTTCTTTTCTTTCTCCCATAAGGGCCTCCTTAAATTCTATCATATTCAATAGTCATTATATCATAAGGTGCAAAAAAAAATAAGGATAAGTCATAATGACTTACCCTTATTGTGATACCACTACATAACCACTCTGTAATAAATCCTTCACATATAACTCATTGTACTTTATAGCAAAGAAAATACATGCAGGCAACCAAAGAGCCCAATTGCATAAAAAGATTATAGCAGCCCACTTCCAGTCCCCTCTAAAGAGTGCTGGCCAAAATCCAAAAAATAGTACTGTCCAACTAAATCCTGTATGGTACTCTTTATATATACCTAGCCTTTCATTATATAACATACGTTTAGGAAATGTTTGTTGTGTATATGTAGTATTTTTGCTTAATATTTCCTTTGCCCCCATAGTGTCATTGCTGCTAGATAATGGACAGAGAACTTTACAAACAAGCAGGCTTCCTAATATTGTCCAGGATAATCCTATAATTATTAATGTCCAATCCATGTTAATATCCCCCCTTATTATTTTATTATCAACAATATTGTACATATTATTAAACTATAATTCAACATTTTATATCATTCAAATTTTTTGCTATAACTATTCTAATTTAATTCCAAACATCCCTTCTAGGATATTGTTATCTTGTGGCTTAAGATAACTTTTAGTTGTATCAATATTATCATGATGCGCCATTACTTGTACTTCTTCTATAGAGAAACCTTCTGGTCTTCCCATATGTTTACACATATAATGAGTACCATTCTTGTAATTCTCCATACCTGAATGCCTAAAGCTATGAGGAGTAAAAGGAATATATTTGCCTTCTAATTGATATAAAATATCTCTCATCTCAACGCACCAATCATACAAGGTATTATCTGTAACAGCATGATTATGACTTTGGTCTACCCATAATGCATCTATATCATCTTTCCTCTGCTCTAAGTACAGCTTAATACTTTCTAAACTGTTATAGTGATAGAGTAACGGAAACTTCTTACCTCGCTTACCAATAACCGTATTCGTAAATCTTCTTTCCAAAAGACCTTCTTTCTTTATTTGCAATACTTCATTAATTCGTCCTACGCTGTCATAGGATATATCCAAGTAAGCACATTCTCTATACATTTCATTCTCTAATAAATATGTCCTTATTTTATGTATCTGTTCATCTGTAAGGAAGTAAATTTCTCTTACTGGTTCTTTAGGTAGCCCCTTTATCTTTCTTGCTAGATTCTTCTCATAATCATAGTCATCTTCGTCCTCAGCATACTCCATCATGCCACGGATTAATGCAAACACACGATTAAAGCGTGCATTAGATACTTTACGCTCTTCTGTAAGCCATAGAGATATACGTCTAAAATCTTTCTTATTAAAATCTAGAACACATCTATTATCCATATGCTCTTGGATGAAACAAAGTATCATTTTACCGTCTGATTCGTATTGCTGTAATGTAGAAGGTCTTCGCCTTTTAGATTTTAGTTCAATGAGATAATCTTCTAGTAATTCTTTATTTAATTTATTGGCTCTTTGCCATTTTTCTTTAGTAAATACTTTCGTATACATGTTAGCCTCCTTGACAAAAGCCAACTTGCAAACCAGTATAATCTATGTATATAATAAACGTTGCGGGCGTTTTACATACAGGGAGGTCTACTAGTTGCTAGTAGGCCTTTTGTTTTATATTAATAATTAAGCTTTAACCTGAATAATTGGTATACCATCGTAACCAATTTGTATCTTTTCATCTCTTAGATCTTGGACCATGATAAAGTTGTGACCATCTTTCTCTATTGCATGAACATCTTTTTCTATACCATTAAGTTTGATTTTTATATTTTTAACCATTTCGTCTTCCTCCTTTAGAAACAGTTTTCTTTCAGCTTCACGTCTACGTGTAAGCCCATTTAATACCTTACCATTTGATTTATTCCATCTTAGGAATTCATTTGCAGCACCTTGTACATCTCCTGCATTAAGCTTTTTAAGCAGGGTTGATGTTTTAAGTGCACCATTTCCACAGTTATAAGCAAAACTTACAAGTGCATCAAACTGATTTTGATTTATAGAATAGGTAACATATTTGTTTACTGCATTTTCGTACCCTTTGAGGTTCTTTATAAGCAACTCATCAGCCTGTTGCTGGGTAATAATCATGCCTTCATGTGGTTTTATCCCATTAATAGGTTCTGTAGTCCCCCATCCAATAGTCCACACACCAGCTGGACATTTATAGGCTTTTAATTGACATCCTTCAAAACTCTTAATGAGGTCTAAACCTACCTTAGATATATTCATACTAAGCACCTACCTTATCTTGAATTTTATCGACTTTATTTTCAATAGACTCCAATTTTCCTGTGTACGTGCTGATAATACCTGCAAACTTTTCATTTGCTGCAGTAGCTTTGCCAAGTTCTGCATATAATCTTTCTTTATCTTGTAATTGTGCTTGATACATTTTCCAAATAAAGAAGCCGCATGCTCCTACCATCACAATTGGAAAACCTAAACTGTTAATTAATGTTTGTAATACATCTACATTCATTTTGATTCCTCCTTGTAATAAAAAAGCACCTCTATTTTAGAGATGCTTTAAATTAGTGTTTATTTTTATAAAGATTGTGCTATAATATGGGTATAAAGAAAGCACCAGTGTTGCAACCACTGATGCTCCCTGAATGTTTTATATTTGGGGCTATGAAATCATAAATTAAACGTTATTCATGATTAGAGCTGTCTTTCTTAGCGGGTGGACAGTTCTTTTCTTTTGCACTCATTTCAAATTCTATGCCTTTCAGTCCAGCTTTAAACTTGACTTTGGCAACAAAAATGTCACGTCTCATAAGGTAGATAACCAATGCTATCACACTTATCATCTTTAGTACATCCATCATAGCACCCCCTTCCTGCTATGTCATAAATTTCTTTACTTCATAGCCCTCTGGAGGGTAACATACAACCCCCGTGCCACCCTGCACGGTTTTATTTTACCCGCTTATTATAGCACATATCTTCACTTTTGAATATAAAAAATACACCTAATCAGGTGCCATCAAATCAGTCTTTTATTTTATTCTACTGGTACTTCTTCTGGATTGACGCTGAAATCTGGGTCAATTTCTTCTTGTGGTAAATATTCTGGATCCGTAATTAAGTCTTGTCTACCTTCTTCAATAAGCTTTTCAGCAACTTCTTGTTTCATTGGTTCAGGAACACTTTCAAAAGTCCTAGCACCTTTGATAATTAATCTCACGTATGAGTTTGAAATAGAACGACCCATTTCAATGTTTCTAGATGAAAATTTAGCTTGCTGTGTAGAGGTTGAACTCATAAGCACCATCTCATATAGATCTACAATACTTAAATCATGGTCACTAATCGTAACATCTTGGTCTAAGTCATAGGATGTAGCATGCTTATTCCCTTCATACTCCATATCCACTCTTACTTTAGCAAGTTCTGCTAACTCTTCATGTTGTTCTAAAGTAATTCTGTCCTTCTCATACGCTAATTGAAGGTCACTTAACATATCCTCCATCTTATACTGACCTGCCTCTACTTTTGCTTTAATAACTAAATAAAAATCTTTCATGTACATCTTCCTCTCTTTTTATTATTTATTTAAAACTACATCTACTGTAGTACTTTCTAAGGCTTGTAATCTCGCTTCTATTTCAGCAAGTTTATCTACTGGTACTGTCACTTTAAAACTACTTGGCTTTACAGCGCCACCAGCTTCTAGAATATTAGTTTTATGGGTTAGGATAGTAGGAACAAGTTCTTTTGGAATGTGAGTTACTATAGGAGTTTCTAATTGATATATTACATACACGTCATTGTTTGTTAAATACTCTTTTAATTTATCTACTGTATCAGCAACTGAGTTCTCCAATTTAACATAAATTCTTCCATCTGTGTCATATCCACTGACACTTACATTGAACTCAGTTGAATTCTTGTCAGTCGGCAGCATATTACACACAATATTTGTGTTCCCTAGTTTCTTAGTTTTAACACCTTTTGTTCCCTTAGCAAAGTCAAGACTATAAAACCTTGTGATAGTTCCATTTGTTGTAGCTGTAGCCCATGTTAAATTATCGGATAATTTTTCTTTAATTGCATTCTGCGTATAAACCACGCTTCCATCTTCTAGTATTTCTAAAGTATTTTTCACATCACCCACTCCACCAAGTGAAATAACTTTTCTGTTCGTCTTATCTTCTTCGTTAGCATAGATAGGGTATTCTTCTCCGTTATTTGAGATAATAGCTTCAGTTGACACCAGCCCAAACGGTGCAAATCCTTTGACTACTTTAGTTAAATCCCCTTCAAAGACACATGACCTAAATGTTATACTTCCACTAGTAGATTCTGCGGTTAAAGCATGTCTTATTATTTGATTAGCACCAGTTAAATCTGCTTTGCTTCTAAGTTTAACTACGAAAATTCCAGTCTTACCTGCTGGAATTGAATCATTGGTTTGTATCATCATATTTAATGTATTTATGTTAATTAATTTAAAATCTCCGTCTAATGTGTTTGAAATAACTTCAGTTACTAATGTGTAATCAGAAGATGGTTTAACTAAACCTATATCAGTTTTAGCGAAAGCTACCTTCACAGTCCCATCACCTATAACAGTTCTAAACGTATCATCAACATTTGCTATAGATTTTACCGTTTGACCTTTAATTTCTCCTGAAATAACTCTTGCTTCAATTCCATTATTGACTTCTATAGAGCTTCCATCTGCACTAGTAAACTCTTTACCGAGCGTTTTAAGTACGCCCATATACTCTTCTCTAAGCGTTCTACCCGTACTCATTTCTACATGGTCTTCACTAGATGCAAGCTTTAAAATACTTGTTTCACCTTCTGCATTGGTAGTATGAAGTTCTTTGATAGCTGGTGGATTATCAAGAGCTAAGAAGTTTTGTTGGAGTTCTTGTTGTATTAGAATACGGTTATATATTAAAAAATCAACATCATAACCATGTCCTGTACCTCTTAAAGTTCCTCCTCCTAAATTTACTAATTTAGAATTTTCTACTACAACTCTTCCATGTTTAGGACTATATGCTTCTACTAATCCATCTTTAGTTTGTTGAATTGCTAGACTTAATTGTTCTCCTTGTTTTACCGGGAAAAGTTTCTGTATCGTAGGTCCGTTTACATCAGTGATACAAATATAATCATCAAAATATGAAAGTCCCCATCCTCCATTACCAACCAAAAACCATGATGCACTATTTAATCTAACAGTTTTAAATATCAATGTGTATGGATAGCTACCGTTTGTAATCCACCCGTCAGTATTAGATAAAACTATACCTTGCTTTGACAGGTTGTCTGACACCACTTTATTCTCGATAAAATCAAATTTTGTGTCATTGCCACCTAGCGTAACTTTTTGAGCCAATTCTTCTTGTGTAACAACACTTTCAGCTCTATCTAATGCTATTTGTGCATTTTGTGCTGCTTTATTTGCTTGAGGAACTAGTGTATCTACTATAACTTTAGCTTCATTAGCTGTCTCTAAGGCTTCTGTACTAACTCTATCAGCATTTTGAACATTGTTAATCATGTCTTGTAAGATAGTAAAGTTACTATCTGCTTGAATATTATCATCATTCATAAGAGATTTAGTTACATTATACTTAAAGCTAGGGAATGTTACCCTCAATGTTTGATTAGCTGTATCATATATTTGTACTTCACAAGTATGTATACCTTGCTCTGTGAAAAAGGATTGATTTAAGTCTATAGTAATAACATTACCACCTTTATTGGTACAGTTTTGTTGTAATATGGCACCACTAGGTGTTTTAGCAACAAATCGTGTTGTATTACCAGTAAGGTTGTATTGGGTTGCACTATCTAACAATGTTATTTCTAATGAATTACAGCCTTTATCTTCTGTTATAAAACTTACGACATTATAATTCATTATGCCATTTTTTAAATCAATGGTAAGTTTATAAGTCTTTTTTATCATTATATCACTTCCTTTGAATTAATAATGTCTTGTACTTCATCATCTGTAAGCCTACCTATTTTTTGTAATCTGAATAGATGATCTTTAGTGCAAGTACCTTTTTCGTATCTATTTTTCCAATCTGCTACAAATTCTTCATGTGTCACTATAATACCCCCTTTTCCATTAATGTTACTTCTATTTCACTTTGTTTAAGTGCTAGTTGTCTGTTTTCTTCTTGTAGTTCCATATTCTGCACTTCTAATTCAGAAATGGCATAAGTAGATAGATTGCTAATATAAACTTTACTCCCATCAATGTATGTTTCAATAAATGGGTTCCCTACATTCATGTAACTTCTATAGACTTCTATATATGGGCTTGATGTTCTGTTCCATGCATATAATTTAAAACCAGATTGACCTGTAATTTGAAGTTCTCCATTTATATTTAAATGCATCGACCCTGTATCTGTAAAACTTGTTGTACTGGCACTAGAGGCACCAGAAGACATACTTACTTTCTCTTCGCCTGTTCTATCATACAGTTTTAAGTATGAACTCCCATCAATAGCCCCCCAAAGCTCTGCAACTTTTCCTGTTGGCCTATATACTGCAAGTGGATTAGTCGAATCTATTTTTGTGTGTACTCCACTAACATCACCACCATAAATTGTACTCCCATCAATAGTAGTACCCCTTATGTATCCACCTGTGATAACTCCTCCATTAATAACATTACCTTCAATATTAGGTGATTTAATTGTAGTTGCATCTATATAAGTAGACTTAATATAACTTGGCACATTGGCATCTGAGCCATCAGCACCATTTTCTCCCTTAACCTTGAACCAAGTATAATCACTTGGGCTTGTACTAGCTATAGGGGAAGTCATATTGTGCCTAATACCCATATATTCTTTACCTGTAGGATTAGAAGAAATACCATTTCCTGTATTTGTATCAGCGTACATTATCCATGTATAGTAAGTAGTACCATCTTTACCATTTGTTCCATTAGTACCATCTAAACCCTGGTCACCCTTGATTTTTGTCCAAGTATAATCACTAGGTATATTACTTTCTGTAGCTGTTTCTTTGTTATAGGCAATACCAATATAGGATTTACCTGAACTATCATTACTAATTCCTGTGCCACTTGCATCATCAGCATAGCGTATCCATGTGTAATATGTTTTTCCATCTATTCCATTTTTACCAGGGATACCGTCTTGTCCATCAATGCCATCTTCGCCAACAAATTTGCTCCAAGTATAATCACTAGGATTGGTACTTTCTATATTTGTATCTTTATTGTAAGCCATCCCTATATATGTTTTGCCACTTGGGTTATCACTCATCCCTGTACCGTTTGCATCATTCGCATACTTAATCCATGTAAAGTAAGTTTTCCCATTTATTCCATTAGTTCCAGGTAATCCAGGTGCCCCATCTTGTCCGTCTGTACCAACAATCTTTACAGCAGCTGTCCATGTTTTACCGCCGTCATAGGAATATCTTGCAAATTTATCTGTATTAACAAATGCTTCATGCCAATTAGTAGCCCCGTCTGTAGAGTAATGCACTACTACTGGACTATTTTCTGTACTCCAATTAATGTTACCATTCATATAGACATTACCTTGAAGATATGTATTCCCATTAGAAGTGAGATGTCCATTTATATCTACCATGAAGTTGTTATTGCCTATATTAAGTGTACCGCCACTGATATTAGTACCTTTCACACTACCACCACTTACTTCTGTCCCTGTGATAGTAACACCTTTTATTTTAATGGCTGATAATGTACCACTTGTGATTTCATCTGCTACTATGCCAGTACCAGTAGCCATTGTTCTCCATCTCCAAGCCCCTGTGCTATCTTTGCCATTAGCAATACGCCATCCAGCCGAACCCAGTTCCATGCACCAAGTAGAGTCCGCTTCTGTTGGTTGGTCATGAATTTTGATAGTATTTCCTGTCCATGAGATATGGCCTGTAGTACTTGTGATTAACGTGTTGTCTGTATTAAGCTGACCATTTATTTTATTAGCTATAACATTACCGTATTCATCTGTAATCTCTTTAATCTTATCCCATTCTTCCTTGCTGTCATTTACTGTATTCGTAACATTGTCTATAGCATCTTTATTATCTTCATTATCTGCTATAACTTTATCTACTTTATTACTTAGTCCTGCTAAACTTACATTGATTTTTTCAGTAGCACTTCCTAATGTAACACTACTATTTAGACCTGTAATAATATCTTTTTCAACTTCTACAATACGGACTTCCATCCCTATTCCTAGTGCATCATCAATAACTCTTACAGTATCACCTAATTCAAAGTAGCCCAGTTCTTCTAATTCTGTATCCTGATTTACTGTAACCTCATAAGATACCGTATCTTTAGCAAAATCCCTTTTCCTCTTAATTGAAGTAAGATTTTTACCAAATCTAAAGGCAACTTGTCTATTCGTGCCACGTTGCTCTAAGAGTTCAATATCTCGTCTAAAATACTTCAATTCCCCTTGCCAATTATTCGCTATAGCAATACTTATTTGTTTACTGTTACATTCTGTTTTATATTGTATATCAGTTTTTCTAGTTATATCTGTACCTATAAACCTAAACTCTGTACCCTCTAAACATTTAGCCATAACAAAAGCTGCCGTTTGGTATGTATAGTTAAACTCTAACATAATATTTTCTAGCAAATCATAAGAAATATGTTCTGCTGTAATACTTATTGTTATATCGTTATCTGTTATGTGTAATTCTTCAAGCTCAATAACTCTAAATAAGTCATTGTTGTACTCAATTAGATTTTTATTGTCATAAAGAAAGTCTGTCTTAAGTGGGTCTAAAGTTACTACAAATACCATAGTAAAGGCACCGTTAATACTTTCCTTAATCGAACCACTCTCTACATTATTTAAGTATGCAAGTGTGATACCTGCACTATTTTGTACTGTAAGCATTATGCCCAACCTCCTATACTATAAATGTATCTCTAAATAATATTTTTACTTTTCCTGTACCACTTACTGTAACAGCATTTTCTCCACTTACTACGATAGGAAACTTGCCACTAAACTTATCAAGCTTAGATACTTTACTATTATCAATTACGCTATAAGCCACCATATTCTTACTATCTATATAAATAACCTCTTCTGTTTCGCTGCTTGTTGCAAAAGAATAACTGCCTATTGTACATTGAACAATTCCTGTTACTTGTATAATGGGATAGGTTTCAGTATTGCCAAAGTTAAATATTCTGTATGAGCCTTTTGTTACATCTAATTTAATAGGTAATCCAGTATAACTTTCCATATCATCATAAGCCTCTAAATACATGCATGCACTAGCTTGAAAATGTAGTGTTATCTCTGTAAAAAAGTCAGTTTCAGATACTTCTATGTCGCTTGAAAGTTCGGCATCATAGTATAAACTAGGTTCATCTAAAAAAAATAACTTTCCTTTTATACTAATAATTTGTTGTAATATCTCTCTTTGTTTAATGCGCCTATCTGTCTGAGATTTATGACATAATCCTATAACTACGTCAATATATTTATAACCATCATTAACGATTGATATTGGCCTAGTAACATCAACTAGCATCACATTGCTTGTATTGTCTATAAGTAAGTGATTAAATCTAAAACCACCTACCCTGCATACTCTACTCATTTAATCACCTACCTCCATTTATGCCATACCTAAAGCCCTATTGTACCTATTAAAATCTGCCTGTAGCTTTCTACTAATTGCATCTATATCACTTTGATTTCTTACACTAGCATTAATTGTAATATTTACATTTTGTGTATTATTTGTTGTGTTAGTTGTACTTCTTAATAGGTTGTTACTTTCCACTCCATAAGTATCAACGAAACTCCTAGTTGCCCCAATACTTCTTGTGTTCATTTGATCTTTACTATTGTTCCAAAATGTTAACTTATCCGCAATCCAATCTACCTTATCGCTGATCCAAGAAGAAATATTACTCCATACAGATTTCAAACCATCCCATACACCTTGCATAATATCTTTACCTGCATTAATCATCTTAGGGACAATGTTTTTAATTAAACTTACCATTGTGTCAAGCCAGTTTTTAATTAAATTATTAATAGCATTACATATAGTGCTACACAACTCTTTAATAGCGTTCCACATACCTTCCCAATCGCCTTTGAATAGCGCTGTAAATATTTTTAGTAGGCTATTAATAGCTTTAAGCGTTGTATCAATAAGTATTTTTATATTATTCCATACACCTGTTACTAATATTGTAATCGTATCGCCCCATTGTTTCCAAAATGACTGAAACAGATCAATAAATGCCTTTACAAAAGATATAATATTATCAAAAGTAGTCTTGAAGAAGTTTTTTATATCATTCCAAATTTTATTTGTCTGTGAGCCTGTCTTATTCGCTTCACTCACTAAGTTTTGAAACCATGTAATTAGCTTTTGAATAAAAGTAATTGCTACATCTATAACATTGCCTACAACATCAAAAGTAACCTCTATTACTTTTTGTATTTGTGGCATATGCTTAACAACCCACTCTGCTAGTAGTTGAAATACTGGCATAAGAGATGTCCCAAGTTCTACAACTACCGTTTCAAACGTTTGCTTTAGGTTGTCCCAAGACTTCTTAAATTCTAGTGTTTTATTAATCTGACTTTCATCAATCACATTGACGTTATCTTTCATAGCAACAAACTCTTCATTAGTCATTTTCAAAAGTGGAGCCAGTTCTTCTGATGTAGTTCCTAACATAATTGATGCTATTGCTTGACGCTCCGTTTCATCTGATACATTCTGCAAGCTTAAAATCATATCATTGAAAACGTCACCTGTATTTCTTAATGAGCCATCAAGGTTAGTAGTTGAAATACCTAGCCTATCAAACATCTCATAAGCTTCACCACTACCACTCTGAGCATCTAGCATCTTCTCTGAAAGTGCAGCAAAGTCACCTGCTGCATCTTCCATAGACCAACCCATAGTCTTAAACACGCCATCTAGTCTTTGAAACTCCTCTACACTTGTATTCGTAGTGGCTGAAAATTTATCTATTGTAGATACTGTTTCAAGCGTTTTAGCTACTACACCGCCCATAGTTGCACTTACTGCGCCTACTCCTGTTGCTATTACTTTTCCTGCACTTACTGCTAAACTTCCCATTTTTTGAAAACCTTTTCCTACCTTCTCAGCAAGACTATCTGTTTGTTGTATGGACTTATTAGCCTTTTCATTGTCTACATATACTGAACCAAACAGTTTAAACAATTCCACATTCTCACCACCTATACGAAGAGATTTATAATACTTTCTGCATCCTCTAATATGCTTTCAATATCTTTCGGTGCTGTAGTAATAGATTTAATTCCTAATTTAGATTTAAATTCATCAAAAGACATTTCCTTTTCATAGTTTACTATCCATCTTTGCATAAGCATTTCTTCTGCTTGTTGCTTAATAGTGCAGCCTACTTGATCTAAAAACTCATCAAAATCTAAATTTAATATAACCTCAATCCCTATACCATATCTTTTAAGGAGTAGGTCCCGAACTTCTAAATAGTCGAACCTACAAGTGATAAAAAACGCTTTAAGTCATTTTCTTCGGCATATTCTTTAATTAATTCGATTAACTCGAATAAATCCATCTTATCTGTATTTTTCACTTCCAGAATATCATCTAAAAATGCAAATACTTCTTTATCTACATCTTTATTTGCACAACCTTCAACAATCACCATAAATATTTTGATACCTAACTTGGTGTAATCTGGATTTTCACCCATAACTTGAATTGCATCTAAGTTATCCTTTAATCCACTTTTCTTAATGATGCGTGCAACTGTAAAAGCATCTTTACCTATAAGTTTTCTCATATTGCTTCTCCTGTAAATAAAAAATAATAAATAAAAGAGCCAGTCTTTATGACTAGCCCTTTTTCGGTCTATAAATCTTAAAAGGTGGTTTTTTATCACCTGGTCCTTCTAAATGCCCTTTGAAATTAAGTGCTACAACTGCATTTCCATTATCTTTACTATCTAATACAAGCCCTTCTGTGCATAAAGCATTTAATACCTGTATAATAATAGGTTCTTGTGAACCACTAATGCGACCTACAAAAGTAATATTCTCCGAAAAGTCTGCATCTGATACATCCATTCTACCTTCTATTAAATCCCATTTAACTTCTCCTACAGAAGTATCTGCTGCACCTAATGCCATTTTAAGATTATCTGTAGTGACTTCCATAGTATTTACTGTCATGTTAACATCCCATCTATCAATAAATACCATATCTTTTAAATCGCCATGTACACCGTCTACAGTAACATTTCTATAGGTAGCTTTAGCTGTAAAGTTACCACCTTCACTTGTAGCCCCTATTAATTTTGCACTGGCCGTTTCTACAGTATCAGTGCCTACGACAAAATTTTTATAATATGCTCCACTATCAAGTTGTAAATTCTCTTTTGTTTTAGTTGTATATCCTGTAATGCCCATTTTGTCACCCCTCCTTATTTGAAATATTCCATTTCAAACTTAATCATGATACGATTTATGTCTTTATTAGAATCATCAATATGTCCTCTGCTTCTTTTCTTGAAAATCATAAGCCCATTAGTATCTAGATGAAGTTCGTCATCCATTAAATCCTCAACTCTATCCGCTATATCCTCTATTTCAGCAATATCTGTATTGTTATTCCAAATATTAACCTCAAAATCATAAAGCGTGACATATCCATTAAAATCGGCAGTCAAATCATAGACGATATAAGGGAATTTAGAACTATTACTTGCATGATGATAATAGACATTTACACCTGATTCTCTAAGTTTTTTAGAAATATACTTTCTTATCTGGTTTGTTCTCATGTATCATCACTTCCTTGTGTTTCACTTTCATCAATCAAGGACATTGCTTTTGCTTCATCTTCCAGAGCACTAAGATACTGAGATTGTATTTTTACAATTTCAGCTACACTATTCTTAACTGCATTTTGTAAAAAAGCATACTTTCGGTATTCACTTGTACCTGTTTCAAAGAAACCAATGTAAAACCCAAAGGCTTTTATTCCTACTTGGAGCATGGGTACCTTTTGCTTCCACTTCACCCAATACTGCACAGCCTTAATGGATCTACCAGTAATTTGATTAATATTACTTGCCCTAATATTGTCCTTAGTTTTTCTGCAAATCAACTTACCTGTATCTCTAAGAGCCGCCCGGATAAGTTCTGTTAAAGTATATTGAATACGATCACAATTAGAGACATATTCCACACCATCTTTTTTTATTTTAACTACGCTTTTAGGGACTGCCATTTAATACACCCTATCTAGTTCCTCAGAGCCATCCAAACAGATAAAGCCATCAAGTTTATGCTGATTCCCTTTTCTTTCAAGTGTAATTTCAATAGTATCCTCCTTCTTTTGATAGGTTTTAATCACTTTATATTCTACATTTTCATAAAGTACATACTTTTCAAGATTGTAATCTAATAGGTTAACTTCAATAATCAGTTCAGGTTTATAACCTTTTGCTTGCGCTTGGTAAAACTCACTATAGGAAACACTTTTTTTATTTAAGAATATAGGTTGCTCTACATAGACTACATTCTCCACTAAATCACCATATCCATTGTCTATTTCTTTTATGGTACCTAGATATGCTATATCATCCCACATAGTTCTCACCTCTTGCTTGTACAATACGGTCTTTAATCCTTAGATTTAAGTTCCTAGCCATTGGTACATCTTCTGTACGCTTCCGATATCTCCACGAAGCATAATCCGATAATAAGACCTGATCTTCAACATCTTCCAAGTTTAGCTTAAAGCCTTTTTTCTCAATCTCTTTTTGAGAACTTTCTAGTAAAGCTTTAAAAAAGGTATCTCTGCCTGTATGAGAGATACCTAAATCCATTTTAAGAAGTTGTAATACAGTTTCCATATTATGCCTCCAATATTGCTTTTATAATATCAGACTTTACATTTCTGCTACTTACACCTTGCACACCTAAATCGGAAACAATACCTAAAAGTTCATCTTTCGTCATATCTTCTAACTGATTTTGTGCATATGTGGTCTGAACTAAAGTAGCAGCTATCATTTTCCCAGCCCTTCTTCCTCTTCCATCACTAAAGGTGATACTGCTGGTAAAGTTACAAGTACAAATGCTGCTTCTTTAACAGGCTTGCCATCAAAGCGGGCCTTCCCTCTAAATCCTGTTTGATCTTCTGTAAATTTAACATGTTCAGACTTATCAATTGATATGTCTTCTCTTTCAACCAATGTGTACTTTTCAAACTCACCAAATAGCACCTTGTCTGGATCCATATTGTTATTAAAGATTACGGGAAGTCCTAATAAATCTGGTTTCTTTAAGTTGGGTAATTTCCCTACAACATTACCTTCTGAGTTAACTTGAATACTGTACTCAAGAAAACGATCATAATATGTACTACGCTTCATAACAGCTACAATTTCCCCTACGCTATCTTCACCAGTATCAATTTTGCCGATTTGTTTTACCACCTCTCCAATGCCAGTCATAGCTTGTAAGGTGACTTTATTGCCTTCTGGTAATTTTGGAATAATACCATCTGGCTGTTTTGAACCTGAACCTTCTCCTTTAAGAATAGCCTTATCAAGGGCTAAACCAATAGCACGTGCAAGTTTCTTACATACATATTCATCAAGATTAATAATGCTATCATCAAGCATAGAGTTATCAACGAATGTTACTTTACCTACTTTGAACCCATCAAAGTCAATATTAGTAATCGTGCCAACTTCTCCTGGTGTAAGTGCACCTTTCATTTCAATCCATGTTGCAGCTGTTGTATCTGTATCTACTAAAATACGTGTTGTCCCTTTTGCTCTTACTTTATCAACTAATGGATATAAGGTTGTATAATCTCCCATAATATCCATAATACGATTGATAATGATTTGTGGGATTACGAGACCCTCTCCACCTACAGATCTAATATTTTTGAATTTATCATAGAAATCTTTTACCTCGCTTCTTTCATAGTACTCACCTGTTTTAAGTAATTCTCTTACATGCAATCTGTTCATTATTTGTCCTCCTCTTTCTTGTACTTGTGGTGCTGGGATTGATTTTGGCTTATTCATCTTGCTTCTTATTTCCTCTAACTCTGCTTCAAGGCCTTGAATTTCTTCTTCTAATTTAGTTTTCTTTGCTTCATTATCTGCTTTATCTAACTCCAGCTTTTCAATTTCTCCCTCTACAATAGAGACTTCCTCCTCTGTCTTAGCTTCATCAATCGCAGTTACAAGTTCAGCCTCTCTTGTTTGAAGTTCCTGAGATCTTGTTTGAAGCGTTTCTAAATCAGCTTTTCTTTGTTCTATCTTTTTACCAATCATAAGTTGCTTGAGTGCCATTTTGAATCCTCTCTTTCGCTTGTTTTTTTCGTACTTCTAACTGCTTAGCCTTATGCTGTTCCACTTCATTGCTCCTAGCTTGTACACCTGTTTCCTCATAGGCTGGGAAGGTACATACCGAGACTTCATGAAGGTCTACTTCTTCAATAATCCATTTAACTGAACCATCGTCTCTCCAGTCTGTTGTTTCCTTTAAAATATTAAATCCAAAAGAACACTGGTCTACATCTCCGCGTTTTACTCTCTCATAGAGATTGACTGCATCAGTGTCTTTTGGATTAATACGAATACTTCCCCATAAACCATGGCTATCTATTCTGAGTTCAAGTGTTCCTGCCTTATTTCTTCCTAAAACCAACTTTGTTTCATGATTAATAAGCGCCCTTACATCATTACCCATAGTATTATTAAAAGCTGTAGGTGCAATCTCTTCAAAGGCACCAGGCCATAACTCTGTTTGTCTATTGAATACTGCAAAATATCCTTCAATTAACATCTCCTCGCTATTGGGCTCTGCCCTCGTCTTCAAATCACACACTACACTACGTGTTTGAATGTCTGTTCTACTCATCTTTATCCTCTCCTCCCTTTAGTTTCTTCTGATCTCCTACTTTAGATACTGGGATGTAGTTTTCAAGAACATTGTATTCATTCATACCTGATTCATCTACTGGCGAGTAATCAAACTCTCCTCGTCCCTCATTTCTATTAAGCATACCTCCTCCTACCATCTCTTTAACAAACTGAACCTTTTCAGTAAGGTTATATTGCATCAATGACTTAGGATTAAACTTGAAATACATATCTGGTGAGTAAAGCAACTTTCTTGTGAGCTCTTGTTGGATAATCATTGCAATACTCATAATAGTTGTAGAAATAAAGTTATTGTATGCGTCTTTATTGAAATCTCCTATGCCTACCATAAAAGGTGGAATACCAAATGCACTAGCTAAGGCTCTTTTATCAAGTGTAATACTATCCTGTATGGCTAAGTCATTAAGCGATAAAGGCTGTATAGTCTTTACATCAATTTCACCCGTAGGGATAAGCCAAGGCTCTCCTGCATCAGCAGAGCCTACATAGCTTCCAAGTATCTTTTCTCTTTTGGTAGCATCCTGTAAATCTTCAATGTCTGAGTTAATACTTATAATAATACTTGGCTTCCACTTACTCCTTAAAAACCCCTTTTTAGTTGCATTAGCCTGCACTAGTGTATTAACAGTATCAATAATGGCTGGTTGGTAGCCTTCACCTCTCCAAGGCTCATCATCTTTAGGAATAAGCACAAAGTGTAATAACTCATCTGGATCATAGAGAGATGTTCCATACCGAATACTATAGGAGGCTGTTGTTTCTAAGAAAGAAATCTTGCCTGCCATAAGAGGTTTCAGGTTATTAATAAAACCTCCCGTTACCTCTGGGTAAACCACGCTATTACCTGTTAGCACCATATCTTTAACAATTTTAAAAATAAAATTCTTTCGATTCATATAACTACATGGATAAACATCCATCTTTTTAGAAAGCTCATTTCTAATTCGGTAATCTCCATTGGTTCCATTAGCCATAAGCATAATAGTCATAGATGATACTAAATCCGCTATGATATTTGCACATTTGACTACTTCCTCATGCTTTGAAAGTTTAATATACCCTGACGGTAATAAGTCATCATTCCCACTTAAGAAATACGCAAATGTCTTATTAGTACCTGCTGTATCTCCTGTGCCAACTTTAGTTTGATTTCTAGTATCTGCTCTCGTACGATGGCTTTTCTTTCCCATCTTTTACCTCCTAAATGATATGTATTTAAACTGCTCTTTGAGTAACTTAAAACCAGGTTCCAAGTTTGCTTGCATTACTCATGGCCTCTAAACTTCTTACACACGCAAAAACAGAAGCATCAAATATATCAATTCTTTGCTCCTGCTTGATTTTTTCATATTGAATCATATCATCCGTTTTTTCTATGGCCATAACATTTTGTACGCAATACTCATACGCCTGTGAATGAAGATAATAGAGTTCACCATTTTTAGCTTTCTTCTCAATATGTCTAAACCCTTCTGATTTTTTATAGAAATACTGAGGTTGGTCTATAATATTAAACCCTGCTTTCTTCATACCTAAGAAATACTCTCTACAAAACTTCCTATCGTGTCCTACTTGTTTTATCTTAAATCCAAGTTTTCTCATTTTAATAAACCAGTTAACTACTTCTGCATGATTAACAGTCGGGCTATTACACATATCAAGCCATCCATCATCTTTCCATCCAAAAAGTGGAATATTATCTTCCTCAGCCTTTTGCTTTGCTGCCGTAATAGGGAACCATGCATGAGGAATAATAATATCCACATCTACAAATACACCTTTTTCAACTTCATAGTGATACGTTCCATAGAGTGCGGCAGCTGTTAAGTCATGCAACTTAGATAAGTCAGCTCCTCCATACCAGACTATCGGAAGTTTCACCAATTCTTCCAATGTCCAACTATATTTTCTATCACTATTTCTAAATTCATCAATGTTAAAGTATGCTTTCATTGCAGATGTAAAGATATTAAGAGATTTTGCTAAAAAGTCCTTTCTCTGCTGTGGATCATTAAGTGCCTGCATAGCATCATTCATAATATCATCTGGCCTAATTGATACTCTATAGGCTGGGTTAGCCATCTCATGAATAATTGGATTTGTAAAATCTACATCTCCATGCTCATCCTCATCAGCTTTACAGATAAAAATAAAATAAGCCTCATCTGTTACTGTATCATCCAATACTTTTTTACAATATTGAAGTCTCTGGTAACAAAAGCTACTCATATCATCTCCTGCAGTAGTTATGCCTATCATAAGTTTATTAGTATAAGCCTTCATGGCTTCTTTAATGATGTTGTATTGTTTAGGTGTCTTATAGGCATGAATCTCATCCGCAATGGCAATGTTACAGTTTAAGGAATCTTGCCTATCTGGATTAGCTGCTAAAGCTTGAATGTATAAACTTCCATCTCCTAAATCTCCACTGATACTATGCTCCTGATTATTATCAATAATCCTAAAGCTATCTTCCTCTCCCATGTTTTTCACATTGAAAAGAATAAAGTTAAAACTTTCTAAAGCTTGTTTAAGTGCAGCTGCTACGATATAAACCTTACTTCCACTTCTTCTTTCAAGTAATCCAAGTGCCCACGAAAGAGCCGCTGCAAAGGATGTTTTTATATTTTTTCGAGGTATAAAAATAAATGCCTCTTTGAAGCGCCTTATCTTTGTCCCTACATGGTAAAAACCTAAAATGTTATAAACAATAAACTTATGAAAAGGTTCTAAAAAGAAGGGTTCTCCCCTAAGAGGTGTCCCATCTAGTCTTTCACCTTGAGCATGGCAAAATGTATTCTCTATGATCTGGATAACAAATTCTGCATCTGAAGGATTAAAGTCATATAACGGATTCTCTAAATCATTCAAGAATCTTAATGCTGCTTGCTTTAATTCCTTACATGCGACTTTCTTACCACCTGCTACCTTAAGAGCATATTCCATTACCACATCATAGTTTTTATGCTTACTCAAGTTTCTTTAGGGCATCTGCAAGCCCCTTGCCCTTTTTAGGTTTTGATTCTGTAGCATTAATTTTCTTAAGCCCTGCAGGTGTCAGACCTAATACACTCTCATGATTGATAATATCTTTCCGTAGTGTTTCTAGCGCTAAGTAAGTAGCTGTCTTACGTATGTTGGTAGCACCACCCTTATTGGTATACTCTTCTGTTACTTTGCACCCACTACTATAGAATTCTTGCATAAGCTTATTGTATTGATATTTTGTCTCTGCATACATAGCTATCGTATCATCAAATTGTGGTTTATAGGTACCAATAGCCTCCATACTTGTTTTAGCTTTTTTAACTATTTTTTTAATATCTTTCTGATATTCTGTCTGTCTCATTTTTCGCTTTACCCCCTTTCTTAAAAATCGTGCTCTATTGGAAATAGTTCCCCCCCTCGGTCCCGAGATAGTTAAATTTTTTCTTAAAAAATGGGGGGGCTAAATTTCCTTCTCGGGTATCTTGGTTCGACGCTTTAGCTCTTCACCAAGTTCTGTCAGCTTGCCAGTTGTTCGGTCATGCATTTTGTTATGCACATCATTACAAAGCGAGATTAAATTCCAATCACAGTACTTATACTCAGGATAATCTTCTACTGGATAGATATGATGCACTGTATTGGCATCGAGATTCTTTCCGTAGCGTTTACTATGCTGGCAAGTATATCTGTCACGCCTTAAAATCTTCTCTCGTTTTGCCTTCCACCGTTGATTTTTATAGCGTTGCGGATCATTTCTATTCATTATTTCCCAACTTTCTTTTACTACTGTTTTCTAATTAACTGCACAAAAACACCCTTCTAACCTTTGGTATTAAAGGGTTTAATTGCTTTTTCATATTTTTAATAATTGACATATCTTGTTAAACAGTCAACTTTATTTCACTTTTTCTACTTTAATAGAAGAAACTCATGTTTTTCCTATATAAAGTTGACATACACTTAATATGTAATCTTTATGATAAAAAGTAAAATTACCGACTTCTTCGTCTAAATGATAATCCATTCATAATTTTATCCTTACTATCTTGATTTACCCCAATGTAGCGTTTAGTTATACTAATATCACTATGATTTAATATTTCTTGAATAGCAACTGCATCATGTGTGTTTTGATATAGCCAATACCCAAACGTTTTCCTTAAAGTATGGCATCCTATCTTCTCACTATATCCCATTGCTTGAGCGGCTTCATTCAGTATGCTCCATACACGTTGTCTACTTATTGGTTTCCTCTGCGTTATGTCTTTACGATTATTAGGAAATAATAGCTCATAATCTCTTTTCCCTTTGATATATCTTTTTAAAATGCTCTTAAGTTCATCATTAATTGGAAACCTTTTCTCTTTTCCAGTTTTCTTTTCTCTCAAGTATATATAGTCTGCATTACGTACATCCCTAACCTTTAATGGCAATATGTCAGAGATACGCAATCCACTGTATATACCAAACATAAATAATACATAGTCCCTCTCATTAATTTCCAAAAGATAGTCAGCAATGTCTAATATCATTCCTTTATCTCTTATTGGCTCAACAGTATCCATCACTCACCGCCTTTCGTTGAATAATTAGAATAAAAATACACCTAGCATATACCAGGTGCATTTTAAAACGGATATTTGATAGGTTGCCCTATCTTTTTAATATTTTAGGAATTAGGATGAACTCAATGTTTAGGATGATTTCTTTCGTTCACCCATTAACATATTAACACGGTAATCTGTTCAGTAGCTGTTCAACATCTGTTCTTTCCTGTTCAAAATCCGCCACTATCTGTTCACTACCTGTTCAGCATCTGTTCATTCTTTTAAAAAAATAAGAGGTAAGTCATCACAACTTACCTCAAATGATATTTTTATACATGTTCTCTAAACTCTAATATCTTTACATTTATACTGGCGTCAGAAAGTAAGTTTACCCAGTAATCAAAATGAATATTTTCTGTTTATCGCTATAGATGATGCAAAATTTCCATAGCCATCCATATTGACCATATTTTTTTCTTCATCAAATATTAAATCCAGTTAATTCAAAGCATTATTACTCTGTATTATTATAGTAATATCTGCTTCCAACTCACTATTCTTTTTTGTAGCTCTATTTTAGGAAGTCTTCTTGTACTAGCTAATAATTTTTCGCAAGCTTCTATTGCAGTTTCAAAGCTGATAATTTCATATTTTACAAGTTCATCTAAGAGCCATAGAGTACCTCTTAATTCTATATTATAGCTACTGGCCATCTTTCTAAGATTTCCATCACCTGTTACTAATACGTAGTTTCTCTTTCTTGCTACTACCAAAGTAGTTAAATCATTAAAACTCACTTTATTAGTGTCTCGTGAAAGTACTACAGTATCCATAACTTCTTCATCTGTCATTTCTAATATTTTCACTCCGCGCTCTTCTAATAAATCCCCATCTTTTTCTTTAAGCTCATCATTGAACAAAATGTTTGGTATAGCAATTTCATAAGGTAATTGAAATACTTCATCCAATAAATTTGTATATTTTAAATCTATCCATATGTTAGTGTCATTGATTATTATCATCTATTCTTTTCCCCATATATTTTTGCAAAAAGTCTATAGTTGATATATTCAAATATTCAGCTCCTTTAGATTCAGATATATATCCTTCTGAAACAGCTTCACATATCATTTGTTCAAATTTAGTGGATTTTTCATTTTTAATAGTAACTGGTTCTTCTTTTCGCCATCCGCGCATGCTAATTTGCTTGAATAGCCTCTCTTTCTCATATTCAGAAATAATACCTACTTGCTTTGCTCTCATAATAATACATTGCATTGAAACTTTATATTTTTCTTTAAGCTGGGCGAGTTCATAAAAATTCAAGTTTGTTCTTGTTTTACCAAGATCACGTATTAATGAATCTTTCGGAACTAATAAAGCACCGGCAAACATATGCGCCACTCTCTCATCATCTAGTCCAAAATGTTTAATCAATATATGTCCAAGTTCATGTGCAAGATTATATCGTTGTCTATCCCCAAATGAATCTCTATTCAATACAATGAATGGCATATTACCCACCATTCCTTCTTTCCCATCAAATCCAGCTATAGCATCAATAAATATTACAATGAATCCTATTTCTTCTAATGAGTTTAATAAATTTTGTATGGGATCTATACCTAAGTTTAGCTGTTCTCGTACTCTCAATGTCACTTGTTCAATATCTTCATAATCTACAATTTCATGCGTCAAGACATTTATGTCTGGAATTGGAAATCTTCCTTCTGGAAATAAATCTAAAACTTGTAGGTAGTTTGCTATGAAATCTTTTGTTATCCCTTCCACTATTGCTTGGTTTTTTTCAGTAAACCTAGATGATTTTCTATAGTGGATATTTGTTAATATAATGCTCTCTCCTGCTTCTTCAAATAAATACCCAACTTTTACATTAAAAATAGATGCAATTTTAATAAGCATTTGTGATGATGGAAACATTTCATTTTTTTCGTATTTGGAAATAGTTTGATGTGATACACCTAATTCATCAGCTAATCCTCTTAATGAAAAACCATTCCTCACTCTTAGCTTTTTTATGTTTTCTCCTAACATAACCGCACCCTCCTTTGTTTACATTTTACATTTTATATATATAGTTGTAAACCTATTTTTATAATAGTATGCTATTCTTTTTAGTTTTGTTCATAAAAATATCAAAATATAAATGAACCTATCCTCTGTTGAATTATATTTTCTCTTTTTTCAAGTATTTTTAAATTTATGAATGTTATTTGGTGTTTATGTGTTCATAAAGCAACCTGATAAAATCAGTATTTAAGTACTAAAAAAGCAGACTTAT